>Ga0255188_1000588_pt1 | contig 11843 bp, 8 predicted proteins | sample Miss_Cont_RepB_8_FD_188427 | JGI IMG/M metagenome (GOLD analysis project Ga0255188, IMG submission 188427) | Freshwater microbial communities from Mississippi River, Louisiana, United States - Miss_Cont_RepB_8h | ecosystem: Environmental > Aquatic > Freshwater > River | place: USA: Louisiana... | reverse complement strand
CAGGGCAAGCCCTTTGCCATGCTGGGCCCGGTGAACAACCAGGGCGTGGTGGAGCCCTATCGCCATGCGGCGGTGGAGGAGGCGTGGGTGCGCACCCTGGGCGTGGCGCGGGTGGTCGACGGCTGGCTGTCCACCTATGTGCGCGGCGTGGCGCGCCGCCGCGAAGAAGCCGGCACATTGGCCGGCACGCTGGACCTTAACCCGAACTATGGCGTGGGGACCACCGAATACATGCGTTCCCTGGGGGGGCGGGCGCTGACGCTGGAATGCGGCCAGCACCGCGACCCGCAGGCGCCCGAGGTGGCCTACCAGGCCGTGCGGCGCACCCTGGCCCATTTCGGCTTGGTGGACGAGCCGCCGCCGCAGCCCGCCTCGGCCATCGAGACGCTCACCCTGCACGAGGTGATCGACAAGCGCCATGCGGATGACCGCTTCGTGCGCGAGTGGCAGAGTTTTGACGCGCTGGAGGCCGGCGACCTCATTGGGGTGCGCCAGGACGGTCAGGAGGTTCGGGCACCGGGCCGCGGCCGCATCCTCTTTCCCAATGCCGCCGCGTCGGCGCGCCAGGAGTGGTTCTACTTGGCCCAGCCCAGCCAGCGGCTGGCCCATTCCTGAATGTTATGGGCCCGAACGGCATTGTGATCTGCCTTCGGGTCCAGGCTTGATAGGCTTCCCCGGGTATGGACAAGCGGGGCGAAGCGATCGTGCTGGGCGCGGGCGTGGTGGGCATCACCACGGCCTGGTCGCTGGCTGAATCGGGCTGGCGCGTGCGCCTGTTGGATGGGCGCGGCGTGGCTCAGGGCACCAGCCTGCGCAACGGCGGGCAACTGAGCTACCGCTATGTGGCGCCGCTGGCCGACGCGGGGATGCCGGTCAAGGCGCTGCGCTGGCTGTTCGAGGCCGACGGCCCCTTGCGCTGGCGCCCGCAGTGGGACCGCGGGCAGTGGCAGTGGCTGGCCCGTTTCGTGGCCCGCTGCAATGGGCGCGACAACGCGGCCACGGCGCAGCGTCTGGCCCGCCTGGGCCAGCACAGCAGGGAACGCCTTCAGCACCTGATGGATGCCCATGGGGTACGGAACTTCGGGTGGGAGCGGGCCGGCAAGTTGGTCCTGCACCGAAGCGCCGACCAGATGCGCCGCGCAGCGGCTGCACGCGACCCCAGCCAGGAAGCCTGGGATGCCCGGCAGTGCCTCGAATGTGAGCCTACCCTTCAGGGGCTGGAAGGGCAGTTCGCCGGCGGCATCTACAGCGGCGACGAAGCAGTGGCCGACTGCCATGCCTTCTGCGTGTCCTTGCTGGACCGACTGCAGGACCATCCGAATTTCCAGGGTCTGGTGCTGGACACGGTCGAGCGCCTGCAGCCAGTCGGTGCCCGGGTGCGCATCCACGCCCGCCAAGACACCTACGAGGCCGACGCCACGGTGCTGGCCACCGGCATCGCCAGCGTGCGACTGGTGCAGCCCCTGGGGCTGAGCCTGCCCCTGTACCCACTCAAGGGCTACAGCCTGGACGCGCCGATCGGCGCTTCGCATGTAGCGCCTCGCGCCAGCATCACCGACTTCGAGCGCAAGGTGCTGTATGCCCGCATCGGCGGCCGGCTGAGAGTGGCGGCCATGGTGGACCTGGTGGGCCACGACGAGCGCATCGATCAGGAGCGGCTGGATTCACTGTTGCGCGTGGCGCGGCAGGACATGGCCCTGGCCGGTGACTACGACCAGGCCCAACCCTGGGCGGGGCTGCGCCCGGCCACGCCCAGCGGTGAACCCATCGTAGGCCCCAGTGGTGTGGCTGGTCTGTGGTTGAACGTGGGCCATGGCGCGCTGGGCTTCACCTTTGCCTGCGCGACAGCCGACCTGCTGGCGCGCGAGATGGCGGGCGCGCCGGTGCCGGATGTGCTGCAGGGCGTGGCGTTCGGCATGGCCTGAACGGTGGCCCCAGCGCAGGGTCTGGGCGGAGTTTCGGCGGAGGTTTGATGGGGCCTTGATAAGGCTCCCTGATCAGGCCTTGATCAGGCCTCGCCCAAGGCCGCGCGCAGGTCGCCCTGGCATTGCGCCAGCAGGGCCTGGGCCGGTTCCGCATCCAGGCCGCGGCGCAGCATCAACACGGCCACCTTCACCTGAAAGCCGCACTCCCGCAGGGCGGCTTCGGCCAAGGGCTGGCTGGCGTTGCCGGCCTGCATGGTCAGCCGCACCGCGCGGTGCACGAGCTTCACATTGGTGGCCCGAAGGTCAACCATCAGGTTGCCGTACACCTTATGCAGGCGCACCATCACCGCGCTGGAATAGCTGTTGAGGGCCACCTTCTGCGCCGTGCCTGCTTTCAGCCGCGTGCTGCCGGAAATCACTTCGGGGCCGGTGTCCAGCACGATGCCGATTTCTGCAGCCTCAGGCAGTGGCGAGCCCGGGTTGTTGGCCATGCCGATGGTCAGGCAACCCAGCGACCGCGCGCTGGTGACCACACCCAGCGCGAAGGGCGTGGTGCCGGAGGCGGCGATGGCGAACACCACATCATCGGCGGTGGGGCCCAGGCGGTGCAGATCTTGCGCACCCTGAGCGCCATCGTCTTCGGCGCCTTCCACCGCCAGGAACATCGCACCCTCGCCGCCGGCCAGCAGGGCCGGTGCGCGGTGGCGTGGCCACGAAAAGGTGGGGTTGAGTTCAACCGCATCCAGCACACCCAGGCGGCCGCTGGTGCCGGCACCGGCATAGATGAGGCGGCCACCGCGGGCCAGGCGCTCGGCGCTGGCGTCCACCGCCTGCGCAATCGACTGGCTTGCCGCCTGTACGGCGCGTAGGGCCACTGCGTGGTCGTCCACCAGCGCCGCCACCAGGCGCGCGGTGTCGTAGCGGTCCAGTTCCGCGTGGGTCTCGTCGGGGGTCTCCGTTCTGGAGGGGTGGGCCATGGTGCTGGTGCTTGGGCTCAGCAGTGTGGAACAGAGCGCTGGCGCGACATTCAATTCGCCGGCTTAGCCGGCGCTTCATACCGAAGGCCGGTGAGAGCGGTCAACAGTGCTGCCGTCTCGGCGTCAGGCTGTCCATCGTACTTGGCGGGCCGGTACTTCATCTGGAACGCGGCCATCACGCGGCGCGTGGGCTCATCGAGTTGACCGTGATCCCCCACGAAGAAGCCATGCTGCATCAGCGCCTGCTGGAACCACTTCACGGGCGGCACGTTCGATTCGTACTGGGCCATGGCCTGGCGCACCAAGGCCTCGTGGGGCCAGGGGATCAAGCCCTCATCGGCCAGCCGCTTCCAGGGGAATAGCGGGCCAGGGTCCACCTTGCGCTGGGGCGCGATGTCGCTGTGGCCCAGGATGCGGTCGGGGCGAATTTGGTGACGCTTGACGATGTCGCGCACCAGCGCGACCACCGCGTCGATCTGCTCGGGCGGGTAGGGCGCGAAGTCGGTGCTGCCGTCGGCCCGCGGACGATTGCCCAGGTTCACGATCTCGATGCCAATGGAGTTGCCGTTGAGCATGCCGTGGCCGGCCCAGTGGCTCACGCCGGCGTGCCAGGCGCGCCGGTCCTCGTCGACCAGACGGTAGATGCGGGGTGGCTGCTCGTCCGTTACCAGGTAGTGCGATGACACCTTCTGTTCGGTGAGGATGCGGATCGAACGTTCCAGGTTCTCTGCGGTGAAGTGCAGGATCAGAAATTGGGCGCGGCTGTCCTGGCTGACGGCGCGGTAGGTGTGCGCATCGATACGCGGGCCGGCACATCCGGCCAGGAACAGCGAGAAGAGGGCCAGCAGGGCTGGCGCGAAACAGGACCGCATCGGCGCATTGTGCGCCGCGCACCCGTGGGATCAAGCCTTCGCGACACCGATGTTGGATCGGTGCAATACCGATGCCGCGGCCGGCCATAACCTGAAGGAATAGTCGTGCAGACCCGGCTTGTGAGGCCTTCACGCGCCGTGGAATGATGAGGGGATGATGATGACGACGCATGGCAAGGAATGCCGGACAGCAGGGCCGCGACCCGGGTTGGGGCATGGTGGGTCCCGGTGGGGGCGGTGGATGGTAGACAAGGTACTGCCGGTGGCGCTGTGCCTGGTCCCATGGGCGCTGTGGTCGGAAGTGGCATGGGCCCAGCGGCCCGCTGCCGTGCTGCCCGAGTCCATGCGGCAGGCCCTGGCCAAGGCGGGCCTGGAGGAGTCTCACCTGGCCGTGGCGGTGTTGCCCCTGACGGGGGTGGCGGGCCCGGGCGCCAAGCCGGCGCCGGCGGCCCTGCTGCACCAGGCCGACCGGCCGATGCAGCCGGCTTCGGCCATGAAGGTGGTGACCAGTGCGGTGGCCCTGGACCGGCTGGGGCCCAATGGGCGCGGTTATACCGAACTGCGCACGGCCGCGCCCGTGGTGGACGGGCGCTTGCAGGGCGATCTGATCCTGCGCGGCGGCGCCGACCTGGAACTGGGGCTGCCCCAGTTGTGGGCCCTGATGCTGGAGTTGCGCGAATCGGGGATCCGCCACATCGACGGTGACATCGTGCTCGACCGTCACTTGTTCTCTCCGGCCCGCATGGACCTGGGTGTGCCGCCTTTCGACGAATCGCCCGAGTTCCCCTACAACGTGATTCCCGATGCCCTGCAGTTGGCCGGCAACCTGCACCAGTTGGAACTGCAGTCCGACCGACAAGGGGTGGGCGCACGTCTGCGACCCGAGCTTCCCGGGGTTCGCCTGGACAACCGCCTGACCCTGCACGAACCTGGCGCGGTGGGCTGCCGCGAGTGGAGCACGCGAGGCTGGCAGCCGCCTGTGGCGGAGCTGATGCCCGATGGCCAGATCCGCCTGGAGTTGCGCGGTCGCTTTCCCGTCGATTGCCAACACCGCCAGCCTTTGCAACTGATGGAGCGCAACCTGCAGGCGCAGGCGCAGTTGCGCTGGGTGTGGCAGGAATTGGGTGGCCAGTGGACTGGCCGTGTGCGCGAGGCGGTGGCGGCCACGGTGTCCGCGCAGGCCGCGCCGACGCGGCTTGTGGCCCGCCGCGAGGCGCGGCCCTGGGGCGAGTGGCTGCGGCCCTTGAACAAGACCTCGGACAACGTGGCCACGCGCATGTTGTTCCTGCTGACCGGGCTGGAAGAGGAGCGCCGCGCGGCCTCGCAGGGCTTGGCTGCGCCGGGCCGCAGCACCCTCGAGTGGGCCGATGCCTCGGTTCGCCGTTGGTTCACCGAGCGCGGCATTGCCGCCGAGGGCCTGGTGATGGACAACGGCTCGGGCCTATCGCGCAGCGAGCGTATCACCGCGCGGCAACTGGCCCTGGTGCTGCGGCATGCCAACGAGCATCTGTTCGGACCCGAACTGCTGATGAGCCTGCCGATTGCCGGCGTGGATGGGTCACTGCGGTCGCGGATGACCGAATCGCCCGCGCGCGCCCGCGCACGCATGAAGCCCGGCACGTTGCGCAATGCCGTGGCGCTGGCTGGCTATGTGGAGGATGCCAAGGGGCGGCGCTGGGTGATGGCGGCAATGGTCAACCACGACGAGGCGCCACAGCGCGGACGACCGGTGCTGGATGCGTTGGCGGGTTGGGTGGCGGCTGGGATGCCGTAAGGGCTTGGTGCCTGAGCGACCAGTGCGGCCCTGTGCATTCAGGCTACAGCCGATTCCAGCAAGCGCACCGTGCCCGCGCCCGCGTCGATTTCAGCCTGCACCCCCAGGGGCAGCGTGAACTTGCGCTTGATGTGGCCAAAGGATGCGCCGCGGTACACCGGCACGCCCAGGGGGCCGAAGTAGTCCTCGAACACCTCATCCAGCGTGAGCGACCCGAAGCCTTCACCGGGCGTGCAGTTGGTGAAGGCACCGAGCATCACGCCGGCCAGGCGGTCCATCACCCCGGCCAGTTTCAGCGTGGACAGCATGCGGTCCACGCGGTAGATGAACTCGTTGATCTCCTCCAAGAAGAGGATGGCGCCGTCGAACGAAGGCAGGTAACCGGACCCGCACAGCGAGGACAGCACGGCCAGGTTGCCACCCAGCAGCGGCCCGCGCGCCACGCCGGGGCGGATGGTGAGCGTGCGGTCGTCCCGCGGAACCGGCAGTGAACCCTTGTCCGGTTCATTGCGCATCAGCACCGGTGCGCCATCCAGCACCACGCCCTTGAAGTGGCGCCAGCTGAATTCATTCCACTCCGAAACGCCAGCCGGGCAGTGGAAGGTGACGAGGCCGCTGCGGCTGTGCACCGCATGCAGCAGTGCGGTGATGTCGGAGAAGCCCCCCACGAATTTCGGGGTGCGGCGCAACTGCGCATAGTCCAGCAGGGGCAGGATGCGGTTGGCCCCCGACCCGCCAGTGATGGCCAGCACGCCGTGCACATCGGGGTCGGCGAAGAGCGCGTTCAGGCCGGCCGCACGCTGCGCATCGGTGCCCGCGAAGTGGCCTCGCCGTGTGCGCAGGTTGGGTGTTTCCTTGATGCGAAAACCGAGGGTGGTGAGCGAGTCGATGGCCACTTCCAATGGCAGCCGGTCGGCCACCACCCCTGAGGGCGCGGCCAGCCCGATGGTTTGCCCGGGCTGCAGGCGTGGGGGCTTGATCAGGGGCAGCGGCTGAGGTGGGTGACGGCGTGCCGAGCTGAGGCCGGGTGCGGTGCTGGGGGCAGAACTGGACACAGCCCCGAGCGGCGTGGTGGCGCGCGCCGCCAACCCAGGGAATGCCGCCGCCGCGGCCACCGCTGCCGCGCGGGCCAGGGTCACCCGCCGCTGAACGTTCGCAGAGCTCTTGGTTGCAGCCGAGTCCGCGGCTGTGCTGGGCTGGTGATGTGTTTGCATGAAGACCCCTCAAGCCACGCGCTGCAGTTCTCGGCGAACGCGGTCGCGGTCACCATGATCGAAGTGCCACCATTCGGTGCTGATGCCCAGAAAGCCGCCCTCGGCCATGGCGGCATACAGCCATCCCCGGTGGCTCAGTTGATCGGGCTGCAGCCGGCCCAAGGCCAAGTGCCGTGTTTCCAGTGCAGGGTGCGACAACTCGCTCATTTCGTCGAAGCCGCTGCCCATGTCGCATTCGCGGCCTTGAGGGTCGAGCATCGTCACGTCCACCGCCATGCCGAAGGAGTGGATGGAGCCGCGTACGGGGTCGGCGAAGTAGGCGGCCATGGGCGTGTGCTGAACCTGGCTCCAGATGGCCTCCTGCACCCGCTGGGGGCGCAGCGCATCCAGCACCAGCAGGCGATGACCGGGACGATGGGCGCCCAGCCATTCGGCCGCGCGTTGCAAGCCCAGCGCCGCCGGCCGCCGCAGCCAGGCACAGTCCAGGTTCGGGTACAGGCAGCGCCCGCTGAAGTTGTTCGTACCGGCGTAGCGGATATCCATGGCGACGCCGGGCAGCTCCGAGAGATGCAAGAAATCCGGATGCGCAGGCACCGACTCGCAGGGGATCGGGGCGGGGTTCATGTTCGCATTCACTTGCTGCGGGCCCGCCGACGCGCGCCGACGCTCAACGGCGCAGTGCACAGCATCGGGGGCTGGGCCACGGGTTCGCTTTCGTCGATACCGGCCTGGGCCAGGCAGGCGCTGGCCGATTCGCGCACTTCCTGAACCAGGCGCCGTGCGGCCTGCGAGAGCGGAGCCGACACAGGCGTGAGCAGCACCAGCGGCACGAGGATGGCGGGTTCCAGGGGCCGCACGGCCACCCGGTCCCGGTCGGCGCTGGCGGCGGTGAAAGGGTCTACGATGGCGGTGCCGACACCGGCCTCGGCCAATTGCCTGGCCAGTTGATAGGTTTGCACCGAGACCATCGGGTGCAGAGCCAGGCCCTGCGCTTCGCATTCGGCGGTGATGCGCAGGCCCAGCGGGTCGGAGGGGGCCAGGCCGATCACGGCCGTGGGCAGTGAGCCCAGGCTCAGCGGGGATCGGGCACGCAGGGCCGCGCCGCGTGCGGGGACAAGCGCCATCATCGGCGCCTGCGTCAACACCTCGGCATACACACCAGGGTGGAGGGGGTCGTGCAGGGTAAAACCGAGATCGAGCTCGGACAGCACAAGCGCCTGCACCAGTTCGCGGGTGTGGTGCGTGGCCAGTTCGCAGTGGCCGTCGGCAAACAACTGCGTCCACCGCGCCACGGCAGTGGGGACCACGGTGGTGCCCAGAGCAGGCGTGGCCGACAGGCGAACCCGTTGCTGGGGGCCTGCCTTCAGATTGGCCGCCAGGCGGCGGATCGACACGAGTTCCGCATGCAGGCGGTCCACCTCGGTGAACAGGCGCTGCGCCTCGGGCGTGGGATAGAACTTGCCACGCACCCGCTCAAACAGCGCGAGGCCCAATTGGGCCTCGGCGTGTTGCAGCACTTTCGTGACCGCCGGTTGCGAGATGTGCAGGAGGCGCGCGGCACCGCTGACGGTGCCGGCGCGCATGATGGCATGAAAGACCTCGAGGTGCCGCAGCCTCACCGCAGTATCAGCGGAACCGGTAGTCCAGGCTCAGCATGAAGGCGCGACCACGCGGGTCAGCCACGCGGGGTTCCCAGGAACTGCCCGAACCGAAGTTGCTGTCGTAGGTGATGGCAAACGGCGGGTCGCGGTCGAACAGGTTGCGCACCATGCCGGTCAAGCGCAGGTTCTTGATGCCGGTGTAGGTCATGGCCAGGTTGTAGGTGGTGTAGGGATCCACCTTGGTCTTGAGGTCGGGCGGCGTGACCGCGCCAGCAGCCACACCGGGCAGCACCTGGTTGTTGTAGCCGCTGCGGAACACCTGTGACAGCGTGGTGATCCACGAGCCCTTCGACCGGCTGATGAAGGCATTGTGTTTCCAGCTCAATCCGAGGTCACCGGCGAAGGTGAACTGGCCCACTTCGCTCGGGCCCCAGGCAGCCGAGGACACCACACGTGAGCGCTTCTTGAGCAGGTAGGTGCCGTCCAGGCCCGCCGTCCAGCGGGCATCCATGGCGGTGAAGCCGTTGCGCAGCGAGAACTCCAGGCCCGAGGTTTCGGTCTCGCCGGCGTTGACCCAGCGCTGATCGACGGCGATCAGCTTGCCAGCTGCGTCACGGATGAAACGGTCGGGGAAGAGGTTGTAGTTGTCGATGAGCTGCGTGAGGGACAGGATCTGGATCGTGCCCTCGCGGCGGATGCTCCACCAGTCCAGGCTCATGCTCAGGTTGTTCATGGGCTCCCACACCATGCCCAGCGAACTCATCTTGGCCTCTTCAGGGCCCAGGTCAGGCTTGCCGCCGTTGATGATGTTGGCGGCGCGGTCGATGAACGCGCAGCCTGGATCCGTGGTGTTGGGTCGGCCTGCCGGGCAGGTCTTGGGGTCGACCAGGGTGGTGCCGGTGAAGATGGATTCGGCTGCGCCGTTGTACAACTGGTTGAAGGTGGGTACCCGGAATCCGGTGCTGTAGGAGCCGCGGCCCAACCACTGCTGGCTCGGCTTCCAGCGTGCCGACGCCTTGGGGTTGGTGGTGGCGCCGAAGCCGGAATAGTCGTCGCGGCGCACCGACAGGGTGGCCTCGAAGCTCTTGGCGATGGGCAGCAGCACTTCACCGTAGAGGGCCTTCACTTCACGCTTGGCGCCCAGCAGGACGTTGGATTGGTCGAAAGGCGCGGCCACGATCACGCGTTGCGCGGCCAGGTCACGCTCGTCGCCATTGAAGCGGTAGCGCTCGGTGCGCATGTCCGCGCCAACGGCCGCCATGATGTCGCCACCGGGCAACTTGGCCACGGGGCCCGAGGCCGAGAAGTCGATCTGCTGCATCGAGAAGCGTCCGCCGTAGAGCACCACGCCCTCGGCCGAGGCTTCCTGCAGGGCCGCCAGGCCGTCGGCGCTTTGCGTTTGGCCGGGCAGCAGGAAGGGGTTGATGCGTCCGCTGTTGAGGGCCGGGATGATGCCCGCGCCACCATCAGAGGCGCCGGTAGCGGTCGTGCCACGGTAGTAGTAGCCGGTACCCAGGCGGGACTTGGCTTCGCTGGAGGCCTGGATCAGGCCGGCGCGGTACTCCCAGCCGCCACCCAGGGGACCGTCGGCCATGATGGCCCAGCGCCGCGTGGAGGCTTCGGTCTCCAGTTCGCGCGGGCCGCATTCGATGCAGCGCCAACGGTAGGCCAGGGGTTGGCCCCGCTGGGTTTCCGTGATCTGACCCGGGAAGGCCGCCAGCAGGCGGTTGAACACCGCGTCATAGGCCGCCTGAGAGGCCGCGTTGCGCGGGAAGCGCAACTGCTGCGTGGTGGTGTTCGGCGTGAGCTGGACGTGCGAGAAGCGCTTGGCGGAATCCGTCTGGCTGCCGACGAACTCGGCAGCAATCTGGTGGTCACCCAGGCGGAAGGTACCGCGCGTCACCAGGCTGGTGTCACTCACCGGTTGCTGAAGCACCGCGGCGCGTCCGGTGTCCCAGGCGCAGGACAGGGCGGCCGTGGGTACGTTCCACAGCAACGCGTCATAGGGCGCTTGCCCGGCGATCGCACCGCAACCTTCGGCGCCCGGCAGATCCAGCACGTTCAGGCCGCCCGAGGCGCGCACCGTGGTACTGCCGGGAATCAGCGGAGTGGAGGCCGTGGTGGGGAACAGCGTGCCCGCCAAGGGGAAGATGGTGGCGTGGGGCGTGCCGCGCGTGTCCACGCTCAGGCCGCGGTTGGGCTGGAAGGTGTTGACGAAGTCGCGCTGGTCGCCGCGCAGTGCCTGGTGTTCGCGCACAGCCAGCGTGGCCATCACGTTGAACTTGTCGCGGTTGAGGTCGCCCACGCCGGCGACCAAGGAACTGCGGTACACGTTGCCACCGCCAGCTTGGGTGACATCGGCCGAGCCTTGGATCGAGGCGCCCTGGAAGTCGTTGCGCAGGATGAAGTTGATCACGCCGCCGATGGCGTCGGTGCCGTAGATGGAGCTGGCGCCGTCCTTGAGCACTTCAATGCGCTGGATGGCCGCCATCGGGATCTGGTTGAGGTCGACCACGCCGCCATTCAGGCCGTGGGAGGCCACGCGCCGGCCGTTGAGCAGGATCAGCGTGGCGTTGCTGCCCTGGCCACGCAGGTTGGCGCTGGTGGCACCGTTGTTGCCGCGCTGGGCACCGCCCACCACGTCGGCGTTGGACGCCAGGTTGTCCAGGCCGTTGCCGTTCGTGGACAGCCACAGCACCACCTGCTCGGCGCTGGTCAGGCCCTGCTGCTCGATTTCCGTGCGCGAGATCACCTGCAGGGGCAAGGACCCTTCGTTGGCCAGGCGCTTGATGCTCGAACCCGTGACCTCCACCTTCTGCTGCTGGGGGTTGGTCTGTTGGGCCAAGACCGGGGAAATCAGGCTGAGTGCTGCCAGGGCCTGGACGATGGGCTTGAGTTTCATGCGGATCTCCTGCGCAGGGCCTCGCGAGAGGCCGAGTGTTGTTTCAAAAAATGTAACGCAGCGCCCTGCAGGGCTGAGCGAATGCCCGACTGACGAATCAGACGGCAACCATAACAAAAGGTTATGGCAATAGACGACGCAACCACGACGGAATCCTGCGCCCTCCTGAACGACTTGGCGCGCGACTAGGGGTAAACACGAGGGCCCGTTGTTGCCCTAATCGAACACCTGGAGGGGCTCAGCCCAGTCGATCGGCCATCCAGCGGTCGATGCGGGCGCCGAGGTCGGCAATGCACCAGTCGGTGGCCAGGTTCGGATGCGGCGCATGCCGCGAACCGAGGGTGCTGAGCAGCGCCACCAAGTAGCGGCGCCCGCCGGGCGCACGACTGCTGACCAGTCCGGCGTCCGACAGATAGTTCTCGGTGGTCCCGGTCTTGTGGGCGAACCGCACCGTGGCTTCCTGCTGGACGGGCCTCACATCGCCTGGCCAGACCCGATCGGCTGCCCGCACCCGGCCATCAGCTTGAATCCAGCGCTGCGGCACTTCGGCGGGTATGCCGGGGCGCCACCCGGGCAGG
>Ga0255188_1000587_pt1 | contig 11883 bp, 8 predicted proteins | sample Miss_Cont_RepB_8_FD_188427 | JGI IMG/M metagenome (GOLD analysis project Ga0255188, IMG submission 188427) | Freshwater microbial communities from Mississippi River, Louisiana, United States - Miss_Cont_RepB_8h | ecosystem: Environmental > Aquatic > Freshwater > River | place: USA: Louisiana... | reverse complement strand
CGTTGGCGCACGAGCGCACGGCGCGCATCTGCGGGCATTCATCGCCAATCCTTACTCCACCAAGCCCGGCACCACGATGCCCGACGTGCTCGGTCATTTGCCGGCGGCCGAACGCGAGGCCACGGCGGACGCCCTCGCGCATTACCTCGCCTCGCTCGGCGGCGCGGCGCCGACTTTCACGCCGCCCGCTCCCGCGGCCGTCGAACGCGGACGCAAGCTGTACCACGCCGTCGGTTGCGTCGCGTGTCATTCACCGGAGACGCGGCTCGCGGACTCGGTGCCGCTCGGGCCCGTTTCCGAGAAGTACACCATCGCCAGCCTCGCGAAATTTCTCGAGGACCCGCTGGCGATCCGGCCCGGCGGCCGGATGCCTGACGCAAAGCTCGACCACTTCGAAGCGGTGGACATCGCGAGCTACCTGCTGCGTGACCAAGCTACGCCTCCACCCGTCTTTCGCCCCGATCCGCACCTCGCCGCACGCGGCAAGGTGCTCTTCACCCAACACCGCTGCAACGCGTGCCACACGGTCGGCGGTGCGGGCCCTTCGCCGACCCTCGCCGCGTTGGAGCAAGTCCGTCCCGAACACGGGTGCTTGTCCACCAGGCCCGGGGCGTGGCCGCAGTATCCGCTATCGGAAGCGCAACGAACGGCGGTGCGGGCCGCGCTGGCTCCGCCGGCGGCACCGTTGAGCGTCCCCGAGAACATCGAGCTGTCACTCACCCGCTTGAACTGTGTGGCGTGCCACCAGCGCGGGGAACTCGGCGGGGTCCACGCGCATCGCGACGCCTACTTCACTGGTCGCGACGAGAACCTCGGCGAACAGGGCCGCCTTCCACCGTCGCTCACGGGCGTCGGAGCAAAGCTCAAGCGCGACTGGCTCCGCGACGTGATCGTGAACGGAGCGTCGGCGCGGCCGTATCTCAACACGCGGATGCCGAAGTTTGGCGCAGCCGCCGCCGAACCGCTCGTCGACTGGCTCAAGCAAATGGACACCTTGCCGCCGGCCGAGTTCACTCGCGTCGGCAGGGAGGACAAGCCGCACGAGATCGGACGCGAACTCGCCGGCAGCAAGGCGTTGAACTGCATCGCCTGCCACACCTTCCGCGGGAAGAGCGCCTCTCCCATCCGGGCGCTGGACCTGATGACCATGACGGAGCGGCTGGAGGAGAACTGGTTTCACCATTACCTTGCCCATCCGCAGCGATTCTCGCCGCTTACCATCATGCCGGGCTTTTGGCCGGACGGGAAATCGCCGTTGCCCGACGTGCTCGGCGGCGACCCCGGCCGGCAGCGCGACGCGCTCTGGCAATATCTGACGCGAGGCCCCGAGGCGCGTGAGCCGCAGGGCCTCGTGTTGGAGCCGCTCATCATCTCGGTGCCGAACGAGGCGATCATGATCCGGCGTGCATTCCCCGGCATCGGCAAGCGCGGCATCGGCGTGGGTTACCCGGGCGGCATCAACCTTTCCTTCGACGCGGGCCAGATGCGGCTGGGCTCGATCTGGAGCGGCGGGTTCATCGAGGCCTCCAGCCTCTGGCGCGGCCAGGGTGCGGGCCAGGCGCGCATTCTCGGCAAGGACACCACCACGTTCCCGTCCGGCCCTGCATTCGCGGTCCTCGCCACGCCGGAGACCGCCTGGCCCGCCCCCGACCCCACGCCGCGCCCGTCTCCCCATTCCTTCACGGGCTACACGCTCGACGCCCAGCAACGCCCCACGCTCCGCTATTCCGTCGAGGGCTTTGCCGTGGAGGATTTCTTCATCGAGCGTCGCGACCCCGCCGGGAAGGTTTTCCTTGAACGGACCCTGAGGTTCCCCGCCCCACCTCCGGCGGGAATGCACTTCCGGGTGGCCGCGGACAAGATCATCGAGCCACGTGGCGCCAACGAGTTCGCCGTCGGCCAGAACCTTAGCGTGCGACTGCCCACGACGCCGCTGGTCCGCCCGGCCGGTGACTTGAAGGAACTGCTGCTGCCCGTGCAGGGGGAACTACGGATCGAATACCACCCCGCCGCCAAGCCATGAACTTCCGCTTCATCATACCGATTTTTGTCCTCCCGTTCGCGGCCGCGGCGGCGGAGAGTTTCGGCGATTCCTGGGGCACGGCGGAACGGGAGGCGGCATTCTATCGCATCGTCAACGTCCCGCTGCCCGAGGGCGTGTATCTGGAGGCGGGGAGTTTTGTTTCGCTGCCGGACGGACGGCTCGCGGTGGGCACGCGACGCGGGGAGATTCTCCTGTTAAGCGGCATCATGGACGAGCACCCGCGTCCGACCGTCCACCGTTTCGCGGGCGGATTGGATGAAGTACTCGGCCTGGCGTACCGGGACGGGGCTTTCTACGCCACACACGCCACGGAGGTCACTCGCATCACGGACACGAACGGCGACGGCCGCGCGGACCGCTTCGACACGGTGAGCGACAAATGGGGATTCGGGCACTATCACGAATTCGCGCTCGGCTCGAAGTTCGACGCGGCGGGGAACCTCTACGTGGCGCTCGGCCTGTCCGAGTCGTACAACTCGAAGGCACTTTTCCGCGGCTGGGCCCTGAAGATCACGCCCGACGGGAAGACCATCCCGTTGTGCAGCGGCCTGCGCAGCCCGCTCGGCGTGGGCGAGAACGAGCACGGGGAGATGTTCTACGTCGAGAGCCAGGGGCCGTGGAACGGCGCGTGCTCGCTGAAGCATCTCAAGCCCGGCGGCTTCATGGGACACCCCGTCAGCTTCAACTGGTATCCGTACGCGCCGAACATGGGGCCGGAGCCGGTGAAGCCGAACACGCCGTCGCGCATGGAAATCGAGCGCAAGCGTGTGAAGGAACTCGTCCCTTACGCCGTGGTGTTCCCCTACAAGAAAATGGGGCGCTCGATCTCCGCGTTCGAGGTGAACCGCTCGGGCGGAAAGTTCGGGCCGTTCGAGAATCAGATGTTCGTCGGCGACTACTCGCTGAGCATCGTTATGCGGGTGACAACCGAGCAGGTGAACGGCGTGTGGCAGGGAGCGTGTTACCCGTTCCGCGAGGGATTGGGCACGGGCATTCTCGCGGTGCACTTCACGCCGCGCGGGCAACTCGTCGCCGGCGGCACGAACCGCGGCTGGCCCGTGCGCGGTATGAAGGACAACCTGCTCCAGCGCCTCGACTGGACCGGCCGGACGCCATTCGAGATCCTCGACATCCGGGCCCAGCCCGACGGGTTCGTTTTGCGGTTCACGCAACCCGTCGACGCCGCGCTCGCGTCGCGTCCGGAAAGCTACGGGCTCCAGACCTACACGCACATTTACCAGCAAGGCTACGGCAGCCCCGAGGTGGATCACACACGTCCGACCGTGACCGCCGCCGAGGTGGCGCCCGATGGCATGAGCGCGCGCCTCCGGGTGCAGGGTCTGATGCAGGGGCACATCCATGACTTCCACCTTCCCGCGCTGAGATCCCGCGACGCCGAGCCGCTGCTCCACGACCGCGCCTACTACACCTTGAACGAGATTCCCCAGCCCTGAACCGCGCCAATCCGGAACGCCGTCCATGAAAATCAAACGCATCCTCGCCCACCGGGTGGAACTTCCGTTGCACGAGACCACCTACAAATGGAGCGGCGGAAAATCCGTCACGGTCTTCGACAGCACCATCGTGCGCGTCGAGACCGACACCGGACTCGTCGGCCACGGCGAGGTTTGTCCGCTCGGGCCGTTTTATCTGCCAGCGTACGCCGAGGGCGTGCGGGCCGGTCTGCGCGAACTCGGCCCGCATCTCCTCGGCGAAGACCCGCGCCAGTTGGCGAAACTCAATCGCACGATGGACGCCGCGCTGAAGGGACATCCCTACGTGAAGAGCGGCATCGACATCGCGTGCTGGGACATCCTCGGCCAGGCGAGCGGCATGCCGGTGTGCGAATTGCTCGGCGGACGCTACGGCAAGGACGTGCATCTCTACCGCGCCATCTCGCAGGAGTCGCCGGAGCAAATGGCCGCGAAGGTCGCGGATTATCGCGCGGAAGGTTACCGCCGCTTCCAGCTCAAGGTGGGCGGCGATCCGGACACCGACATCGCGCGCATCCTCGCCGTCGCCGCGAAGCTCCAGCCCGGCGACCGGCTCGTGGCCGACGCGAACACCGGCTGGGTGCAGCACGAGGCGGTTCGCGTGGCCAAAGCCGTGCGCGACGTGGATGTTTACATCGAGCAACCCTGCCTCACCTACGAGGAGTGCCTCGCGGTGCGCCGGCAGATCCCGCACCCGTTCGTGCTCGATGAAAACATCGACGACCTCGGCATCCTGCTCCGCGCCAAGGCCGACCTCGCGATGGACGTGGTGAATCTCAAGATCAGCAAGCTCGGCGGTCTCACGAAGATCAAACAGGCCCGCGACCTCTGCGTGAGCATGGGCATCGGCATGACGCTGGAGGATTCGTGGGGCGGTGACATCGCCACCGCCGCCATCGCGCACCTCGCGCACAGCACGCCCACGGAGTTCCTCTTCACCACCACCGACTTCAACAGCTACGGGCCGGTGAGTATTGCCGATGGCGCGCCGCAGCGCGTGAACGGCCGCATGGCCGCGTCCAAGTCGCCCGGCCTCGGCATCACACCGAAGATGGATGTGCTCGGGAAGGCGGTTGTCGTCGTGGCATGAAGCAAATTCCGCTCATGGTTTTCGCGTTCTGCGTCGCGTTGGCGTCGGCAGTCGCGGCCCAGCCGCCGAACATCCTGCTCATCCTCGCCGACGACCTCGGCTACGGCGATGTGCGCTGTTACAACGACCAGTCGAAGGTCGCCACGCCACATCTCGACCGCCTCGCGCGGGAAGGCATGCGCTTCACCGACGCGCATAGCCCCGCCACGGTCTGCACGCCCACGCGCTACAGTTTGATGACCGGCCAGATGGCGTTTCGCGTGCCCAATGGCGGCACGGTGTTCCAGGGCGCCGGCGGACCTACCTTGATCGCTCCGGGCCGCCTGACGCTGCCGGCGATGCTGAGGAAGCAGGGCTACGCCACCGCGGCGGTCGGCAAATGGCATGTGGGCCTGACCTTTCGCGACGAGGCCGGACAACCGATTCACTCGGGAAAACGTGAGGAGGTGAAGCGCATCGACTTCCGCCGCCGTGTCGAGGGCGGGCCGCTGGACCACGGGTTTGATAAATTCTTCGGCACGGCGTGCTGTCCCACGACCGATTGGATTTACGCCTTCATCGACGGGGACCGCGTGCCCGTGCCGCCCGCCGGTCCGCTCGATAAATCAACGTTGCCGAAACACCCCTACGCGAACGACTGCCGCCCCGGTTTCATCGCCCCCGATTTTCCGATGGAGGAAGTGGACCTGGTTTTCCTGAAGAAGAGTCGGGAGTTCCTGGAGCAGCACGTCCGGGAGAGGCCGGGGAAACCCTTCTTTCTCTACCACGCCGCGCAGGCCGTGCATCTGCCCTCGTTCGCGGCGCCGCAGTTCAAGGGAAAGTCCGGCGCCGGGCCGCACGGCGATTTTATCCACCAACTCGACTGGGTGGTCGGCGAGTTGATCGGCACGCTGGAAAAGCTCGGCGTCGCGGACAACACCTTGGTCATTTTCACCAGCGATAACGGGCCGGAGGTCGACAGCGTCATCCACATGCGCGCGGATCACGGGCACGACGGCGCGCGACCGTGGCGCGGCATCAAACGTGACAGTTGGGAGGGGGGCCATCGCGTGCCTTTCCTCGTCCGCTGGCCCGCCCGGGTGAAACCGGGCACCACCAGCGCTCAACTCACCAGCCTCACCGATGTGATGGCCACCCTCGCGGCCATCAGCGGCGCCAAGCTCCCCGACACCGCCGCCGAAGACAGCTTCAACCTGCTGCCCGTGCTGCGGGGCGAAGCCGACGCACCCGTCCGTCCCTACCTGCTCACCCAAGCCTTCGCCGGCGCGCGCACGCTTTCCATCCGGCGCGGACCATGGAAATACCTCGATCACCGCGGGTCCGGCGGAAACCGCTACGAAAACAATCCCGGGCTGAAGCCGTTCATGCTTCCCGAGACCGCGCCGGACGCCCCCGGCCATCTCTACAACCTCGACGAGGACCCGGGTGAAACGCGGAACCTCTACGCCGAACGCCCGGACATGGTGAAGGAACTCAAGGCGCTGCTCGAGGAATCCAAAGCCAGCGGCCGAAGTGCGCCGAGGTTTTAGTCACACGATGAAAAACATTCGCGGCCACGCATCGGTGGCGCACCCGATCCCCTTCGCACCTCGAGCGAGGGTGGTGACAACGGGGATCATGATTCGCGTCTTCTTGCTATTGCTGGTCGGCACGCCGGTCCTCGCCCACCCCGTGCCGGAAAGCCCGCAGTGGCTCGTCTATCCCGGTGGGGATGGCCCGGGAAAGGGGAAGCACGTCGTCTTGATTGCCGCCGACCAGGAGTATCGCAGCGAGCAGTCCATGCCGATGCTGGCCAGGATTCTGAGCCGGCACCACGGCTTCGACTGCACCGTGCTTTTCGGCGTGAACGCGAAGGGCGAGGTCGACCCCACCCTTCCGGTTTATCCCGAGAAGGGTAAGGAAGCCGATTTCAAGCCCCACCACATCCCCGGCCTGGAGCATCTCGCCTCGGCGGACCTGGTCGTGTTCTTCACCCGGTTGCTCACGCTCCCGCTGGCGGAACAACAGCAGATCGTGAGGTATGTGGATTCCGGACGCCCGTTCATCGCGCTGCGCACCGCGAACCACGGCTTCCGGAGACCGCTACCCTACCAACTCGACGGCAAGCAGGTGCGCTGGGGCGAGGATGTGTTGGGCGGCAGCTTCCTGGGGCATCACGGCCGGTGGCAGGCCGACTCTACGCGCGGTATCCTCGTGGCCGAACAACGGCAGCATCCCGTTCTCCGCGGCGTCAGCGACATCTGGGGAGACTCCGACGTTTATCGAACCTACAAGCAGGGTACCGCCCTGCCGGCCGACTGCACGGCGCTCGTTTGGGGACAGCCGCTGATGGGCCGCAAGCACGACGACGCACCAAATCCCAACTTGGAGCCGCTGCCCGTCGCTTGGGTCAAGACCTGGCGGACGAGCCACGGCAAGAATGCCCGCGTGTTTCACTCCACGATGGGCAGCGGCACTGACCTCCGAAGCGACGGACTGCGCCGGCTCATCATCAACGCCGCCTACTGGTGTCTTGAGATGGAATCCGCCATCACCGCCGATCGCAGCGTGGACATCGTCGGCGACTACCAGCCGCGTGCCAGCGGATTTAACTACCCCAAGCTGGGGGTTAAGCCGCAGCCGCCCTCGGCCTTCCGATGAAAACCGACCGGGCCCGGTTCCCCGCGCTCATTGCCGCGGCCTGATCACACTACTGCACCCCCATCATTCATGAAACCAGTGTTCAAAGTTCTGCTCCCCGTCCTGGCGTTTTCCGTGCTCGGGTTAATCCCGGCTTCCGCGACGGAGAAAAAGCCCCTGCGTGTATTCATCCTCGCCGGTCAGTCGAACATGGAGGGCCACGGATTCGTCGCCGCCGACCCCCAGCGCAACGGTGGTCGCGGCTCCCTCGAGTTTCTCCTGAAAAATCCCGCGACCGCACCCCGCTTCGCGAAGTACGCGGCGGCCGACGGCCAATGGCGCAAGCGCGACGACGTGTGGATTTCCTATCTTCAACGCCACGGACCACTCACCGTCGGCTATGGCGCGCTGCCGGAACCCACCCGCCCCGCGAAGATCGGGCCCGAGCTCGGTTTCGGCTGGGTGCTGGGTGATGCGCTCGAAGAGCCGGTGCTGCTCATCAAATGCGCTTGGGGCGGCAAAAGCCTCGGGGTCGACTTTCGTCCGCCGAGCGCGGGCCGTCCGCCCTACTCCCTCGGCACGAAGCAGGACGCCGCCGTCACGCAGGACCCGGCGATCGTCGGCCGGTATTATCGCGAGATGATCGCCCTAACGCGGGCCGCGCTCGCCCGGCTCCCGGAGCTCGTGCCCGGTAGCGACGGACGGTTCGTGCTCGCCGGCTTCGCGTGGCACCAGGGATGGAACGACCGCGTCAACGACAAGTTCACGGCGGAATACGAGGCGAACCTCGCCCTCTTCATCCGGGATGTGCGGCGCGAGTTAGGGGTGCCGGCGCTGCCGTTCGTAATTGGAGAAACCGGCATGACCGGTCCGACCGAGAAGCACCCGCGCGCGCTTGCCCTCATGCGGGCGCAGGCGGCAGTGGCGGCCCAGCCGGAATTCACGGGCAACGTCGCGTTCGTCGGCACCAAGGCGTTTTGGCGTACCGTCGAGGACTCGCCGAACAACCACGGCTACCACTGGAACTCCAACGCCGAGACCTACACCCTCATCGGCGAGGCGATGGGCGAAGCCATGAAGCGGCTGCTTGGTCTTCCGTCACGCCCTTGACAGGGAGGCCGGGGCGGCCGGCCCGCGGCCCCGCTCAGCTACCCGGCGTCACCGTGCGTTTGAACTCTTCGATCGCGCTCCGCATGGCGGCGGTGATCTCCGGTTTTTCCAACGCGAGGTCCCGGGTCTCCTTCGGATCGTCCTTCAGGTAATAGAGCTGCGCCTCGCCGTTTTTCAGGATCATCTTCCAATCGCCGCGCCGCAGCGCGGTGCCGAGCTTGGGCTCGTAGCCGAAAAACAGGTCCCGCGCCGGCAACGGCTCCCCGGCCAGCCAATGCCTCCGGACGCTGATACCGTCCAGGTTAGGCGGCGCTTTCGCGACGGAACCCGCGATTTCAACGAGGGTCGGGAATAGGTCGAATCCGGCGATCAGCGCGTCCGATCGCGTTCCTGCCTTGATCCGGCCGGGCCACCACGCGACCGCAGGCACGCGATGACCTCCTTCGTAATGACTGAACTTGGTGCCGCGGTAAGGCCGCGGCTGCGGAGTCATCGCGACGTCGCCGTTGTCCGACCAGAAGAAAACCAGGGTGTTCTCCGCCAGACCGAGCTCTCCGAGGGTGTCGAGCAACCGGCCCACGCTTTGATCCAGGTCCTCGATGAGCGTCCGGTAGCGCGCGCGGTTGACGTCGCCGACGCTGTTTTGCTTCCAGTCCTTCGCACGTGTCTCCGGTGTGTCGGCGCGCGTCTGGTAGGGGTTGTGCACCGCCTGGTGGCCGATGTGCAGGAAGAACGGCCGGTCGCGGTTCCGTTTGATGAAATCCACGCTGCGTTCGGTGATGATGTCAGTCGAGTAGCCCTCGACGTTCTCCACCTTGAGCCCGTTGCGCCATGCCTGGTGGCGGTGGTAATCCGCGCCGCCGTTCAGAAAGCCGACGAATTCGTCGAACCCGAGCCGCGTCGGATTCGATTCATCGAGATGCCCGCAATGCCACTTGCCAAACAACGCCGTCGCGTAGCCGGCCTTTCGCAGCACCTTCGCAAGGGTCGGCGTCTCGGGAGGCAGGCCTTTCTCCGAAGCGTCGCGGCCGACGATCACATCCACGATGCCGGCCCGTTGTTGGTAGCGCCCGGTATGGAAGGCCGCGCGCGTCGGGCTGCAGACCGAGGAGTTGGAGTGGAAATCCGTGAACATCATCCCCTCCCGCGCCATGCGGTCGATCCGCGGCGTCCGCACCCAGCCGTCGTAGAGGCTGATGTCCCCGCAACCGAGGTCATCGGCGAGGATGACAATGAAGTTGGGCGCGCGTTCCGCGCCGACCGCCTTCGCGCCGGTCAACGCGGCTACGAAAAACAGCAGGGAGTAAGTGAGGCTTCGCATCATCAGGGGTATTGGCGCGGAGGGTAAGCGGGCCGAGGCGGCGCGGAAAGCGGTAAAGCGCCTCGCGCGCAGGCGGAACACGTTGGAGATCTTCACGGGCGACAACAGCCCGGGGGCCACTGGCATGTTGATCGCGCCACGCCCCGCTTGCCCGGATCGATTCATCAGTAAGGTCGTCTTGAGGGCGGGCCGCCTCCGACCGGGGAGCGGGAAGCGTGCAAAGGTAATCTCCCCGAACCGCCCAACGAAGCGCTTGACGCCCGAAAGGGCCGCACCTTTCCTCGACCCTTTGCATCACCCGGCCGGCTCCGTTTTCGCGGCGCCGCCAACACCGCGAAACGCTTCCTCCCATGGCTAATCCGAAACGCAAACAGTCCAAACGCCGCAGCGCCAACCGTCGCGCCGCCAACGCCTTCCGCGCCCCGGAATTCGCCAAGGATCCGACCGATGGCAGCGCTTTCCGCCCCCACCGCGTGAACCCGAAGAACGGGATGTACCGCGGCCGTCAGATCCTGAACGTCGAGGTCTGAGCTCCGGCTCAGCCTCTCTCTCCACCCTTTCCGCACCGGCGATGGCTGAGTCATCCGCCGCGACGCGCCGGATCGCCGTGGACGCCATGGGCGGGGACCTCGGCCCCGCCGAGGTCGTCGCTGGCGCCAAGCTGGCCATGGGCCAGCACCCCGAACTGAGCCCGATCACGCTCGTGGGGGACCGCGCCGTGCTCGAGCCCCTTCTCGCCGAGAACGGGCTGAGCGCCGGTCCGCGGCTGGAGATTCATCATGCGAGCGAGGTGATTACCATGGAGGACAAGCCCCTCGCCGCCCTGAAGCGGAAGAAGGACTCCTCCATGGTGCGCGCCATCGAGCTCGTGCGCGACCGGCACGCCGGAGTCGTGGTGAGTTGCGGGAACACGGGCGCCTTGATGGCCGGGGGCACCCTGCGTCTTCGCACGATGGGCGGCATCGCGCGTCCCGCACTCGCGGCCGTCGTTCCGCGCCAAGGCGGGCATTTCGTCCTCATCGACGCCGGCGCCAATCCCGACGCCACCGCCGAGCATCTCGTACACAACGCGATCCTTGGGAGCCAATATTGCCGCGTGATGCTCGGCCTGGAGCGGCCGCGCGTCGGCCTGATGACGATCGGCACCGAGGAGGGCAAGGGCACCCCGTTGATCACGGAGACGAACGATCTCCTGCGGCGCCTCTCGGACGTCATCAACTATGCCGGCCCGATCGAGGGCTTCCACGTCTTCGCGGAGCACGTCGACGTCGTCGTGTGCGACGGGTTTGTCGGAAACATCATGATCAAGAGCTGGGAATCGCTGGTGCGGTTCTTCTCCAGCATGATGAAGGAGGAACTGAAGGCCAACCCCCTGCGGGCGACCGGAGCGCTGCTTTCCAAGGGCGCCTTCGATGCGCTCAAGGAGCGCATCAACCCGGAGCGCTACGGCGGAGCCCCGCTCCTCGGTCTCAACGGCAACATCTTCAAGGCCCACGGTTCCTCCAACCGGCGCGCGATCCGCAGCGCGATCGTCGCCGCGCACGAGATGGTCCGCGCCGACATGAATCTTCGCATCGAGGCCGACGTGGCCCGCGCCAACTCCCTGCTCGCCGAGCCCGCCACCCCGGCCGGGGCGAACTGAACGCCAGAACTGATGCCCGCCCCTTCCACGGTGATCCTCGGCACCGGCTCTTTCGCGCCGTCCCGGATCATGACCAACGACGATCTCGCGCGGGTGGTCGACACCTCCGACGAATGGATCCGATCCCGCACCGGGATCCGTGAGCGCCGCATTGCCGGCCCCGCGGAGAAAGCCTCCGATCTTGGCGCCGAGGCTTCGCGCCGGGCCTTGGCCGACGCGGGCCTCACCCCGGCCGACATCGACCTGCTCGTCGTCGCCACCTTCACCCCCGACCAGCCGCTCCCCTCCTGCGCCAGCCTGCTGCAGACGAAGCTCGGCATCCCGACCCGGGCCGCGTGTTTCGATATCAACGCCGCCTGCACGGGTTTCATCTACGCGCTCGACGCCGCAAGCGCCATGATCGCGTCGGGTCGCTACCGGCGCGCACTCGTCGTGGGCACCGAGAAACTGTCCGAGGTCGTAGACTGGGAGGATCGCACCACCTGCGTCCTCTTCGGCGACGGCGCCGGCGCCGCGGTGATCGGAGCCTCGGAGGAGGCTGGGCGAGGCCTGCTGGGCTGTCTG
>Ga0255188_1000586_pt1 | contig 11914 bp, 12 predicted proteins | sample Miss_Cont_RepB_8_FD_188427 | JGI IMG/M metagenome (GOLD analysis project Ga0255188, IMG submission 188427) | Freshwater microbial communities from Mississippi River, Louisiana, United States - Miss_Cont_RepB_8h | ecosystem: Environmental > Aquatic > Freshwater > River | place: USA: Louisiana... | reverse complement strand
TGCTTCGCACCGGCATCGTGCTTTCCCCCAAGGGTGGTGCGCTCAAGAAGCAACTTCCACTCTTCCGTGCAGGACTGGGCGGAAAGTTCGGTCGTGGTAACCAGTGGCAGAGTTGGATTTCCATCGACGACGAAGTTGCCGCCATCGAACATTTGCTCACTGCGAACGTGCAAGGTCCGGTGAACCTCACTGCTCCCGCGCCCGTGACGAATGCGCACTTCGCCGCAGTCATGGGCAAGGTGCTGCGTCGTCCTGCGTTGTTGCCCGTGCCGGCCTTCGGACCAAAGCTGCTCCTCGGCGGTGAGTTGGCTGATGCGTTGCTCTTCACCGGACAACGAGTCATTCCTGCCGCGCTCAGCGCATCCGGCTTCGAATTCGCGCATCCCACGTTGGAGATTGCGCTGCGTGCACTGCTGAACAAGTGAGCGGTTGCTCGGTACGCCGATGAGTCAGCTTCCGGCTCGAGTCGACGTTGCAATTGTCGGAGCGGGCTTGGCGGGTCTTGCTGCTGCCCGACACCTTCACGCAAAGTCGTTTACCGTGGCGTTGCTCGAAGCACAGGACGATGTTGGTGGGCGTGTTCGTACGGACCTGGTCGACGGATTCCGACTCGATCGCGGATTTCAGATTCTGCTGACGGCCTATCCGGAGCTGAAACGTCAGGTGGATCTGGACGCCCTCGACTTGCACAACTTCGATCCGGGCGCCCTGGTGATGATGCGCGGGCGAAGTTACGCGGTGACGGATCCATTTCGCGCACCACGCGGTGCGGTCAGCACGGTGCGAGCACCGATTGGCACCATTGCCGACAAGGTGCGCATCGCATTGTTGCGCGCACGAACCCTGCGAGGCGATCCGCGCGAGCTGCTGCGCGGACAGGACCTGCCCACCGTCGTGGCACTACGTCGCGCCGGGTTCTCCGAAACCATCATCAGTCGTTTCTTCCGACCCTTGTTCGGTGGAATCCAGCTGGATCCATCGCTCACTACGTCGCGTCGCATGTTCGACATCATCTTCCGCAGTTTGGGTGAGGGGGACGCCGCCGTTCCTCGCCTTGGAATGGGTGCATTACCCAAGCAGATGGCCGATCGTCTGCCAGGGCTCGTACACCTCAACACCAAAGTGGCATCACTGGATGGTCGTACCGTCGTGACGACTGATGGTCGCCGTATCGACGCTCGAGCCGTCATCATTGCAACCGAGCTTCCTGCAGCGCGCGACTTGATCGGCCTACAAGAACGTGTGTCGCGCAGCGCCGGTGCGGTGTACTTCGCCGCCGACGACGCTCCGACGGATTCGCGACTCGTCATCCTCGATGGCACGGGTAAAGGCCCCGTATTGAACGCAGCCGTCATGAGCAATGTTGCGACGAGTTACGCCCCTGCAGGCAAGCATCTCATCGTGGCTGCGCTTCCGCAGAGAATCGAAGGCGATCTCGAATCCATGGCTCGCGACCAGATGCGCACGTGGTGGGGCCCCCAGGTCGACGCATGGCGGCATCTGCGTACCTATCGGATTGCGCACGCAGGAGTGGAACAACGACCTCCATTTTCGCCCAAACGCAACATCGCATTCGGCAACGGCGTGTTCGTATGTGGCGATCATCGGGATACCGGATCGTTGCAGGGAGCGTTGTTCTCTGGTCGGCGTTGTGGCGAGCTGGTGGCGGGAGCACTCGCCTAGCGTCTTAGGCATGACAAACGCTTCGCCGAACAGCGACTCACCCGCACACGATCCGCAACGAAAAGTCGTTTCCGTATCGCAATTCGTACCCGCCGCACCGCAAGAGATCTTCGATCTGCTGGCATCGCCCGAGCGTCATCCGGAAATCGACGGTTCGGGCACGCTGCGTGGCAGGTTGAAGGGTCCGACGCGACTTTCACTTGGTGCAAAGTTCGGCATGTCGATGCGCATGGGTGTGCCCTACCGCATCACCAACACGGTGATCGAGTTCGAAGAAGGGAAAAGGATTGGCTGGCGTCACTTCGGCGGTCACGTGTGGCGTTACCTGTTGGCACCAGTCGAAGGTGGCACGTTGGTGACCGAGCAATTCGACTACTCCACCAACAAAGCAAACTGGTTCCTGCGGGCCATGAACGCCATCGTGAACAACGAGGTGGCCATGCGAAAGACACTGTTGAACCTCGCGAAGCGATTCTCGTGACGTCGCCGATCGTCCCGACTTCGTCCTCCCCGGTTGCGGCATGACGCTGCTCCCCCGTGGGTTTGTCGCACGTACCGCAAACTTCGGCATCAAGGACGCCACGCTCGATTTCGTCGTCGTACTTGGACAATCCGGAACCACCGGCGTATCGATGTACACACAGAGTCGCTTTGCCGGCGCCAGTGTGGTGTTGAGCCGTGAACTGTCCGCACACGGGAACACTCGCGGCGTGGTGGTGCTCTCCAAGAACTCCAACGTGGCAACGGGTGAAGAAGGAATGCGAAACGCCCGTGAGATCACCGACGGCGTTGCTGCGCAGTTGCATTGCAGGAACGACGAACTCGTCATTGCATCTACCGGCGTCATCGGCCGTCAGTACCCCATGGACAAGATTCGCACCGGAATCTCCGGAGTCGGGGCCTTACCGGAGTCCACTGATGCAACGTTGGTTGCGCGAGCAATCATGACCACCGACACCAAGCCGAAGTTGGCTGAAGCCTCCATTGCCGGATCGAGCGCACGAATCGTGGGGGTTGCCAAGGGTGTCGGCATGATCGAGCCGAACATGGCTACGCACATCTCCATGGTCTTTACCGATGCGATGATCCCTCGCAGTGCGCTGGAAGTTGCCTACCGCCGATGCGTGGAGCACACTTTCAACCGGGTTTCCATCGATACCGACACCTCCACCAGCGACACCACGGTATGTTTGGCGAGTGGTGCAGCAGGCGCCGTAGACGCCACCGCATTCAATGATGCCCTCCACGAGGTATTGCTGTCGCTCACCAAACAGATCGCTCGCGATGGTGAAGGCGCGGAAAAACTCATCGAGGTTCGTGTGGATGATGCACGCGATACCGAGCAAGCCGTCACCGTGGCACGAGCCATCGTCAACTCACCCTTGGTGAAAACCGCAGTGCACGGCGCCGACCCCAACTGGGGGCGCGTCGCCATGGCCATTGGCAAGTGCTCGCAGTATTCGGACATCGACCAGCACCGTGTGGTGATCCGGTTCGGAAGTCAAGAGGTGTACCCACGTCAGGTCGATGATGCTGGGCTCGCACGACTGAGCACGTACATGAAAGGTACCGATGTGTTGATCCATGTTTCACTCGGCACCGGCACCAGCGACGCCACCGTGTGGGGTTGCGATCTCACCGACGGCTACGTGCGAATCAACGCCGACTACACCACCTAGGCAATCAGCGAGTCGAGCCAACTGATCGTTGCAGCGCGATAGTCGTACACACTCTTGTAACGCGCCAGCGAGTCGGGTAGGCGCGACACCAACTCTCGAAGCGTGCTGATGGCTTGCGTGCCTCGCTGCACGTACGTGGTGAGAGGTTCCTGGAATCCTCGAATGGTGAACAAAATGCCACGAGTTTGCGGTAGACGTCGCAGCGTTTCACGCTCGATACGAATCCATAGTTCCGATGGATGCTCCACCAACGGTGTGTCCGGCGAATACGGCTGGAAGAGCGCTGGATGATCTTCCAACGTCCAGTTCGACCTCCAAATGGGCTTCTCCGGTGACAGCCGCGTCAGTGTCGTATCGACTGCTGCACCGATGTGATCGGCATACAGCGATACGGGTTTGTGTACCGTCAGCATGTCGTGGCCGATTTTCTCCGACAACCTCCAACGACTCGGCGAACACACCACGCCCGCGACGAACGGCAACTGCTCGCCTGCGTCATTGGGAATCGACCTCAGCACCGTGAGATCGTCGGGCACCGCCAACGCCGCGTCCACCAGTGCCTCTACACCCGTATTCGAGGTGGTCTTGTCCAACCAACTCAGTACCAACTCCCCTGCTTCTTGCGCTACCTCGTGGGCATCATCGCGATAACACACCACATCGTTGCGACGTCGGGCAATGAGGTCGCGCTTCATGGCCAGCGTGGGCTCCCACTCCGCATCACGCACGAACCACTGCTGAAGGTCGAGCGGCTTGGTGCCAACCCGATGACGAAACGTATCGCCAACCACTTGCGGCAGGATGTCGTCGTGTGGAATGCGGGCTACGTAGCCGGCGTCAACACTGGGCGTTGATGGCGCCGAATCAAACGGGGTGAACGGATCGCGGTGAGTGACGAACGAGGTCACTTCGGTGGCATACGAATGCCACCGTCAACGCGAATCGACTCAGCATTCATGTAGCTGTTCGTGATGCACTCCACCACCATGGATGCGAGCTCCTCGGGTGCACCCAATCGCTGTGGGAAGAGCACACCCTTTTGCAGGTTGCTCTTGAAGGCTTCGCTGGCATCACCTTGGCCGTAGATCGGAGTGTCGATCAAACCCGGTGCCACGGTGTTGACGCGCACACCGATTGCGGCCAGATCACGCGCGACGGGAAGCGTCATTCCAACGACTCCACCTTTGGACGCCGAATACGACGCTTGACCAATTTGCCCGTCGAATGCGGCCACCGACGCAATGTTCACGATGGCGCCACGCTCGCCGTTTTCGAGCGGCTCGTTACGGCTCATCGCCGTGGCAACCACGCGAATGCAATCGAACGTACCCACGAGGTTGATGGCGATCACTTTCTTGAATGCATCCAGGTTGGCAGCCGACTCCACCGTGCCGTCCTTGCCGACGGTGCGCTGTGCCCAACCAATGCCGGCAGAGTTCACCAACGCGCGGATCGGACCCATCGACTTGGCCATCTCGGTTGCATTGATGATGTCCTGGGTGTTGGTGACATCCACCTTGCAGAACGCGCCACCGATTTCCTTGGCCAATGCCTCGCCCTTGTCGGCTTGCAAGTCGGCAATGACCACCTTGGCACCCTTCTTGGCGAGCAATCGAGCAGCTGCGGCTCCAATTCCGCTGGCTCCTCCGGTAACGATGGCGCTTGAGTTGGTGAGTTCCATGGCGGCGAACGCTAGCGCACGTTCGCGATTGCAGCCACAGCGAGAGCGTCGACTCGTTCGTTCATTGGCTCGCCCGTATGTCCGCGTACCCAACGGAACGTAATGTCACCCCGCTCCCGTACCAATGCGATGAGTGGTTCCCATAAATCGCGATTTGCCACCGGCTGACGCTGGCTGTTCTTCCAGCCGCGGCGCAACCATCCCTCCCACCATGCTTCATTGAAGCACTTCACGACGTACTGACTGTCGGACACCACTTCGATCGGCCCAGCGCTCGCTGACAACGTTCGCAACGCTTGCAACACCGCCAGCAACTCCATGCGCTGATTGGTGGTGGGTGATTCGCCGCCACTGTCGTGCGGCTCGCCGTCGGGAGATACTGCCCATGCCCATCCACCTGGTCCGGGATTTCCCGAACATGCACCATCGGTGTACACCACACGAACGTCCGTCATCACCTCAGATACTTACCGATGGGTAAGCAAGAAGACGGGAACCATGGCGCCCGATGATGACGACGCTGTCGCACTTGTCAATGGCGGCGTGGCACGTGCCCGCCGCCGTGCGAGAATGGGCGCATGCTGTTCGACGGCTCCGTGCACCAGCTTCCTGATACCGATCCGCAGGAAACCCAGGAATGGCTCGACTCGCTCGACGCCATCGTCGATGTACAGGGCAAGACTCGCGCCCGCTACCTCTTGTCCCGCTTGCTCGAGCGTGCCCGCGAAACCCAAGTGAGCTTTCCAGCAACCGTTTCCACTCCTTACGTCAACACCATTCCCGCCGAGCACGAGCCGTGGTTCCCCGGTGACGAACATCTCGAGCGACGAATCCGCGCTTATATTCGCTGGAACGCCGCCATCATGGTGGTTCGCGCGAACGCAGCCGCCGAAGGCATCGGCGGACATCTCTCCACATTTGCGTCATCGGCATCGTTGTACGAGGTCGGTTTCAATCACTTCTTCCGCGGCAAGGACGACGGACGCGCCGGCGACCATGTGTACTTCCAAGGGCACGCCGCGCCCGGCGTGTATGCGCGTGCGTACCTGGAGCGACGCCTCGAAGTCGATGATCTCGATCACTTCCGTCGCGAAATCGGACGAGGTGGTCGGGGGTTGTCGTCGTACCCACATCCTCGGCTCATGCCCGAGTTCTGGGAATTCCCCACGGTGTCGATGGGCCTGGGCCCGATCACCGCGCTGTACCACGCACGGTTCAACCGGTACCTCACCAACCGCAAATTGGACGACACCACCCAGAGTCGCGTGTGGGCGTTCCTTGGTGACGGTGAGTGCGATGAGCCCGAAACACTCGGCGCACTCTCGCTTGCTTCACGCGAGCACCTCGACAACCTGGTGTTCGTCGTCAACTGCAACCTGCAGCGTCTCGATGGTCCGGTTCGCGGCAATGGAAAGATCATTCAGGAGCTCGAAGCGGTGTTCCGTGGAGCGGGCTGGAACGTCATCAAGGTGATCTGGGGTTCCAAGTGGGACGAATTGCTCGCTCGCGACGTGTCGGGTGCGCTACTCAACAAGATGAACATCACCGTCGACGGCGAATTCCAGCGCTACACGGTGGAGGATGGCAACTACATTCGCGAGAACTTCTTTGGCCCCGACCCTCGCTTGCGCGAGATGGTGTCGCACCTGACCGATGCCGAATTGCAGGCGCTCCCCCGCGGTGGTCACGACTACCGCAAGGTGTACGCAGCATTCAAGGCCGCGTCCGACAACCTGGGTTCGGGTCGTCCCACCGCGATTCTCGCCAAGACGGTGAAGGGCTGGACGCTCGGACCAGAAATCGAAGGTCGCAACGCCACACACCAAATCAAGAAGATGAACGTCGACCAACTGCGCCAATTGCGCGATCGATTGCACCTCAACGACGAGATCACCGACCAGATGCTCGAGGGCGATATGGCCCCGTATTACCGACCACCGGAGGACTCCGTTGAATTCCAATACCTCATCGAGCGACGTCGCGCACTCGATGGATTCGTTCCACGCCGCATCGCCACGGCCCGACGCAAACTCACGCTGCCGAGCGACGATGCATTCCGCGAGTTCGATGCCGGAAGCGGAAAACAATCGGTGAGCACCACCATGGGCTTCACCAGGCTTCTTCGCAACCTGGCGCGCGATTCGTCCTTCGGTGAGCGTGTGGTGCCGATCATTCCCGACGAAGCCCGCACCTTCGGCATGGACTCACTGTTTCGTGAATTGAAGATCTACGCGTCGCAAGGTCAGAAGTACGAGCCCGTCGACCACGATCTGCTGTTGTCGTACACCGAGTCCACTTCGGGTCAAATTCTCGAAGAAGGCATCACCGAAGCCGGCAGTCTTGCCAGTTTCATCGCCGCTGGTACCGCCTATGCCACTCGTGGTGTGGAGATGGTGCCGTTCTACACCTTTTACTCCATGTTCGGCTTCCAACGAGTAGGCGATCTCATCTGGCAGGCAGCCGATGCACGCACCAGAGGATTCCTCCTTGCTGCAACTGCCGGTCGCACCACCTTGATGGGTGAAGGTTTGCAACACCAAGACGGACACTCGCTCGTGCTCGCTTCGACGGTTCCACCATGCAAGGCGTACGACCCGGCGTTCGCCTACGAAGTTGCCGCCATCATTCGCAGCGGACTGCACGAAATGTACGGCGAAGTACCCAACGACGTGTTCTATTACATCACGTTGTACAACGAGAACTACCCGATGCCCGCGCGACCGGCGGTTGCCGACCTCGATGCACACATCATGCGCGGGTTGTATCGCTGGGCCGATGCAGGCAACGCCAAGCACCGCGCAACGATGGTGTTCTCGGGATCCGCACATTCCGCTGCACGCGACGCAGTCACCGAGCTGGAAACCCGCTGGGACGTATCGTGCGACATCTGGTCGGCTACCTCCTACAAAACACTGCGCGAGAATGCACTCGACGTAGAGCGCTGGAATCGATTGCACCCCACCTCAGCACCCCGCCAGGCCGATGTAACACGACTACTTGATGACGGCAGCGGTCCGATCATCGCCGTCACCGACTTCATGCGAATCGTGCCCGAGCAAGTCGCACGCTTCGTTCCCAACCGAATGTTCGTACCACTCGGCACCGACGGCTTTGGCCGCAGCGACACCCGCGAAGCCTTGCGACGCCACTTCGAAGTCGACATGCCACACATCGTGGTTGCCACGTTGCATGCACTGTCGCTGAGCGGAGAGATCAAGCCAGAAGTCGTTGCCGATGCCATTGCTCATTACGGACTCAACCCCGAAGCGATGAATCCGCTGCATGTCTAGGGTTCGCTCCAGCGCGACCGCGCGCAAGACCCCGACACCGAAGTCGACCGCGCGCAAGGCTGCAACGCGCAAGCCTCCTGTGCGCAAGGCAACATCACGCGAACGAGATCTCTACGTCACCGGCATCGACGCAGCCGACCGCCTGTTGCGTAACGACGGCACGGCTCTCCTCATCGGCATGTTGCTCGACCAACAAGTCCCGATGGAATGGGCGTTCACGGGGCCATACACGCTCACGCAACGCTTCGGTCATCTTGATGCACGCAAAATGGCCGCCATGGATCAGGAGCGCTTCGTTGCACGTTGTTGCGAAAAACCGGCGATTCACCGCTTCCCCGCTTCGATGGCGCGTCGCATCCACGAACTATGCGCGATCATTGCCGACGAGTACGACAACAACGGCGCCAACATCTGGCGCGGCATTACCGATGCCGAGGAGCTGTACTTGCGACTTCGCAAACTGCCGGGCTTCGGCGACGAGAAGGCAAAGATCTTCATCGCATTGCTTGCCAAACGATTCAAGGTCACACCAGATGGCTGGGGGAAGGTTGCCAAGCCGTTCGGCGACCACCGCATGCGCACGGTTGCCGACATCGACTCCGCCGAGGCGTTGCTGAAGGTTCGGCGCTTCAAGCAACTGGAAAAGGCCCGCGATCGCGACAAGCAAAGCCGACCGCTGAAGAAGCGTTGATCGAATGACCATTCTCGTCACTGGCGGAGCGGGCTACATCGGCTCGCACACTGCGCGGCTCCTCACCGAGATGGGTCGTTCCGTCGTGGTGCTCGACACGTTGGAGCGCGGGTACCGTGACTCGATTCCCGACATCGACCTCGTGGTGGGTGACATCGCAGATGCACGAACGGTCGGCAAGTTGTGTCGCAAGTACGACGTGGACAGCGCAATCCACTTTGCGGCATACAAGGCCGTCGGCGAGTCGATGGCCGAACCACTTCGCTACTACAAGAACAACGTCGCTGGCTCCATCACCCTGGTGGAAACGCTCATGGAACATGAGGTGAAGCATGTCGTGTTCTCGTCGTCGGCTGCCGTGTACGGAACTCCCGACACTGCACCCGTCAATGAAGACGCGACGTTGCGTCCCGAAAGTGTGTATGCCCAAACCAAAGCCGACATCGAACGATTCCTCACTTCATGCGATGCCACAGGGTTGCGGTCGGTGAGTCTGCGGTATTTCAATGCCGCCGGCGCGCACGAGTCGGGCGACATGGGCGAAGACTGGACCGCCACAGCAAACCTGGTGCCGGTGGTGATGAAGGTCCTGTTCGGCGCACAGCCATCACTCGAAGTATTCGGTGACGACTACCCGACACCCGACGGCAGTTGCGTGCGTGACTACGTGCACGTCTCCGATCTCGCCGATGCACACGTGAAAGCGCTCGATTACCTCGCGACCGGTGGCAGATCGCTCGTATGCAACGTGGGTACGGGGCAAGGGACGTCGGTCAAACAGCTCATTGCTATGACGGAGTCGGTGACGGGTCGTTCGCTGCCTCACCATGTTGCAGCACGTCGCGCAGGAGATCCCGCGTCGGTGTACGCAGATCCCACGCTCATCCGTGCCGTACTTGGCTGGCGTGCGACGCGCGACTTACGCGAGATCATCACCAGCGCATTCCGCTGGCACGAACGCCACCCCGACGGTTACGAGCGTTAGCGAGAGGGCAAGCGCCACGACGAGCGCCCATGCCACCACCCCGACTAGCGGTGGCGGTCGAGCCAGCCAATCATCATGGCGATGGCACGGGGATCGTGACGCAGGCGATGTCCGCCGCCCTGGATGATGTGCAACTCGGCGCTGCCATGTGCTTCGGCGATGGTTCGCGAGTCACTTTCCGGCACCAGTTCGTCCTCGTCGCCGTGCATGAGCAAGAGCGGCCGCGGTGCCAGTCGCCGCGCGGAGTCGACGGGCCTGAAGCGTCGCAACTCGCGACTCCACTCATCGAAGTTCGCCGGAAATGCGGGTGTTCGCACCGCACCAATTTCGCGCGTGTGCTCCAGAAAGCGGCGCGGCTGATCCGCCCAGTCGTCGAAGTCGGCGCGCGCGCCGAGCAACGCGCAACCGCTCACTCGGGGATCGTCGGCGGCAACGCAGAGTCCGAGCGATGCTCCGGTGTTGGTTCCCAACATCCACACCTGCGTGGGCTCGGTTTCAGCAACGAGGTGGTCGATGGCTGCGCGAAGATCTTCCACCCACCCTTGGAGCGAGAAGTCGCCCTCGCTGGTGCCACACCCACGAAACGTGAAGGTCATGCCGGCCCAACCGAGTTCGTTGGCGATTCTGTCGATCAGTTCTGGAAACGAACTCGCCGAATGTCGTGCGTCTTGTGGCCCGATCGGGAATCCGTGACACAGCAATACGCCAGGACGTGCACCGCTGCGTGCCGAACCAGAGTTGAGATACCGCTGAAGGCGCAGCGCGCCGCTCTGAAACGAGCCGTTCACGCTGTGGCGAGCCGATAACCGCGGTTTCGCGCCTCGGGCAACGTATCGGGCCCAAAACAGATGCCCGAATTGGTTGCGATTATGTCGTCGATGATGCCGGACTCGGACCACACGTCAAGGTCGTAGACCAACTGGGTGCGTTTATCGCCGAGAAAACGGGTGTGTTCGAAACGTCCAGGGCGTTGCACGCCACAAATCTAACCTAGGGTTCTGGTATGGCGACGGTGGACTTTTACTTCGACACCATGTGCCCGTACGCACACCAAACCTCCCTGTGGATTCGGGAAGTCCAACGACTCACCGACTTGCACGTCAACTGGAAGTTCTTCAGCCTCGAGGTCGTCAACCACGACGAGGGCAAGAAGTGGCCGTGGGACCGTGACATCGCCTACGGCTGGACTCCCCTACGCGTGGCTGCATGGCTGCGGCGCATCGACAATGATCTCTGTGGCGAGTGGTACCTCGCCAGTGCTCATGCATTGCACATCGAGGGCCGTCGTCCCTACGAGGTCGACACGGCAAACGAGTTGCTGGCATCAATCGGTGCGCCTGCACACGCGTGGGAATCGGCACTTGCCGATGCCACCACTCATGAAGACGTTCGGCGCGATCACGAACATGCCGTCAACACGCTCGGTGGATTCGGCGTTCCCATCATCGTGCCGCAAACGGGCCGTGCCATCTTCGGACCCGTCATCGTTCCCGCTCCTACGGGCGACGATGCGCTTCGATTGTGGGACCTCGTTCACGGCGCGTCTCAATTCCCGCACTTTTACGAGATGAAGGTTCCCAAGACCGCCGATGACCTGACCCACATCGGCAAGACGTTCACTCCCTACCTGCGCGCCCGCGAGTGGAACACCGTGCAGAACCCAACACCATGACCCAATCACTCGGAGGTCCAATCACACCATGACTCGACCAACTCACCTCATCGACATGCTGCTTGGCGTATGGGATTCAATCGACACGCTCTGTGCACCGCTGTCGGAGTCGCAATGGAAGACCATGACCGAATGCCCGGGCTGGACCGTGCAGGACACGCTGTCGCATCTGGTGTCGTCTGAACTTGGACTCCACGGTGAGCCACCCACGTCGCACCGTGCTTCCGACTTGT
>Ga0255188_1000585_pt1 | contig 11916 bp, 13 predicted proteins | sample Miss_Cont_RepB_8_FD_188427 | JGI IMG/M metagenome (GOLD analysis project Ga0255188, IMG submission 188427) | Freshwater microbial communities from Mississippi River, Louisiana, United States - Miss_Cont_RepB_8h | ecosystem: Environmental > Aquatic > Freshwater > River | place: USA: Louisiana... | reverse complement strand
GGACCCTGCACGAAGACCACCGTCTCCGGTTCCCGCTTGCCAATGGACCAGGTGGTCCACGAGGACTTCTGTCGCAGCACCAGGGTGGGCACGCCCTGGCGTGTTTCCACCAGGGTCTCGAGTGACCCCAGGGCCTTGTCGGATCCTGTCACACGCACCGATTCGCGCTCGGCCAGCTCCACCTTCACAGCGAACGAACCTTCCAGCGACACCGCCTGAAAGCCCGAGACGGCACGCTGCTGCCCGGCAGCCCAGGCGGCACGGGGCATGCTCAGGCCGGTCGATGCAAGGCCCACCCCGACGGCCATTGCCAGTGTGACCAAGCGGCGGGCCGAGGTAACGCGATGGTGGTTCGGGGTGTGCGGTGAGGGCTTGGTGGGTTTGTGGCTCATGGCTGATCCTTTCTGGTGCTGGAGGCAGTGTCGTGAGAGACCGCTTCAGACACCATCGCCTTGCGACGGATTGCGCGCTCGAGCGACGGAATGCGGTGGCTCCGGCCAGGTGCACACCTCCGCGGGGCCTGGCGCCTCAGGGCTTGATGTAGGCAAACCCTTCGCGCGCCTGCAGCCGCCCGATGCGCACCACGCCAGACGGCGTGAATTCGGCGTCCAGGGAGAACTGCTCGCGCTTGAGGTTGCGGTTCCTCAAGGTGATCTCGCACACCTCGAAGCGCACCTTGCGCGCCTTCAGGGCCGACACGAGCGCGGCGTAATCAATATTGGGGTTTTGGGGGTCCTTGGCGCCTTCCATCAGGAAGTCCACCCCTTCGGCATGCGTGACCACCACAATCTCGGTCTCCGGCGCCACATCCAGGTGGTTGCGGATGTTGCGCAGGCCTTTGGTGGCCTGCAGCGCGGCGTTGTCGATGTGGTAGACCACCTTGTCCGACCCCGGCATCGACTGCGCTTGGGCAGGTGGGGAGACGAGCAGGGCTCCGGAAGAGGCAACGAGGACGGCAGCAAGGCCCAGGTTTCTGAACACACTCATGGAGACTCCTTGGGTGAGGAAAATGGGGTCTGACCCCATTTTTTCGGATGCCCGAGATTAGACAAGGAAAATGGGGTCTGACCCCATTTTTATGAACCGCCTGACGCTGTACCTGAACCTCATTCGCTGGGATCGCCCCGCGGGCTGGTTGCTGCTGCTGTGGCCCACGCTCAGTGCCCTGTGGATGGCCGCCGACGGATTTCCCGGCTGGCACCTGTTGGCGGTGTTCACGCTGGGCACCATGCTCATGCGCAGCGCGGGCTGCTGCGTGAACGACGTGGCCGATCGCGAATTCGACCGCCATGTAAAGCGCACGGCGCAGCGGCCGGTTACCAGCGGCGCGGTGTCGGTTCGGGAGGCACTGCTGTTGGGCGCTGCCTTGGCCCTGTGTGCGTTCGCACTGGCGCTGACCACCAATCCGCCCACCATCCTGCTGTGTTTTCCGGCGCTGCTGATTGCGGTCCTCTATCCACACGCCAAGCGGGTCCTCAGCATGCCGCAGGCGGTGCTGGGGGTGGCCTTCAGCTTCGGCATTCCCATGGCCTTCTCGGCCGTGTTGGGCGGCCATGCCTGGTCGATACAGGCCTTGCGCGACGCCTTGCCCTGGCAGGCCTGGGCCCTGCTGGTTTCGAACCTGTTCTGGGTGCTGGCCTACGACACCGAGTACGCCATGGTCGACCGCGATGACGACCTGCGCATCGGCATGAAGACTTCGGCCATCACCCTGGGCCGAGCGGATGTGGCGGCGGTCATGGCCTTCTACCTGATCCACCTGTGGAGCTGGAGCTGGCTGGGTTCTTCCATGGGCCTGGGCCTGTGGTTCGACATCGGTATCGTGGCCGCAGGTCTGCAGACGGTGTGGCACTACACGCTCATCCGCGGCCGCAGCCGCGAGGGCTGCTTCAAGGCCTTCCGGTTGAACCACTGGGTGGGTTTCGCGGTGTTCGCCGGCACGGCGGTGGACCTGGGGCTGCGCTGATCGCGCCTCTCAACGGCCAAACTCGTCGCCCAACTCCCGGGCTCTGGCTCGCGCGGCCAGCAGCGCCTCGACGATGGACTCCTTCACGCTCCGGGCATCCAGGTGGGTCAGGGCCGCATGCGTGGTGCCGCCCTTGGACGTGACCTGCGCGCGCAACTCGGTCGGTGAGAGGGGCGAGTGCTGCGCCAGCGCGGACGCACCCAGGATCGTCTGAATGGCCATCTCGCGGCCCTGCTCGGCGCTCAAGCCCATGCGCTGTGCTGCGTCCACCATGGCCTCGATCAAGTAGAAGGCATAGGCCGGGCCGGAGCCCGACAGCGCCGTCACCGCATCCAGATCGGCTTCCTCCTGTACCCACACGCTGCGGCCGGTGGGCGCGAACAGGCGCTCCACCTGCGCCCGCTCATGGGCCGAGACCCCCTCGCGGGCGTACAGACCGGCCATGCCCTGACCGATCAGGGCCGGGGTGTTGGGCATGGCCCGCACGATGCGTGCCGTACCGGTCGCCACCTCGATGGCGGCACTGCGGATACCGGCCATCACACTGAGCTGCAGTGCGCTCGAGACGAAGGCTGAGCAGGGCTCGGCGGCTGCCTTGAACAATTGCGGCTTGACCGCCCACACCACGGTCGATGCGGTGGCCAGGGCCCCGTCGGCAGCGGCCTGCGCCCGGACGCCAAAGCGCTGCAGCAGCGCCTGGCGTTGCGGCTCCGAAGGCTCCACCACGCGGATCCGCGCCGGTTCCGTCCCAGACTGCACCAAGCCGCCAATCAGCGCGCTGGCCATGTTCCCGCCGCCAATAAAGGCCACGATGGGCTGGGCATCGGTGTTGTGAGCGGCGTTCATGCGCTTGAGTGTAGGGGCCGTCCCAGGCCGCTGTCGGATCGACATGAACCGCACGCCCCTCGGTCATGCAAGAAACGCATAACCACACGGGCAGGACCCCACTCGATCGGCCTACAGTGCGGCCACACCCCAACCGCCCGCCCCGGGTCCACAAGGCCGCCGAGAGGGTGGAGAGGTGCCTTCTCAGACCCGCTGAAGGAGATCCCGTTTGAACACGAAGCACCCCGCAGCCGAGCTTCTGGCCGCTGCTAGGCCGGCCAGCGCCGGCCTGTCCTACGTCACCGCCCCCACCGCGCAAGCGCACGACAAGCCCTGGCACACCTACCTCGCCCAGGTGGACCGCGTGACCCCTTACCTGGGCGAACTCAGCCGCTGGGCCGAGACGCTCAAGCGCCCCAAGCGCGCCCTCGTGGTGGATGTCCCCATCGAACTCGACAACGGCACCGTCACGCACTTCGAGGGCTTTCGTGTCCAGCACAACCTCAGCCGCGGCCCGGGCAAGGGTGGCGTGCGGTTTCACCCGGAGGTCACGCTCGAAGAGGTGATGGCGCTGGCCGCCTGGATGAGCATCAAGAACGCCGCCGTGAACCTGCCTTTCGGCGGCGCCAAGGGCGGCATCCGCGTGGATCCGCGGCAACTGTCAGTCAAGGAACTCGAGCGCATGACGCGCCGCTACACCAGCGAGATCGGCATCATTATCGGCCCGCACCAGGACATCCCGGCGCCCGACGTGAACACCAACCCGCAGATCATGGCGTGGATGATGGACACGTATTCGATGAACACCGGCTCGACGGCCACCGGCGTGGTCACCGGCAAGCCGGTGCACCTCGGCGGCAGTCTGGGACGTGTCAAGGCCACGGGGCGCGGTGTCTTCGTGACCGGGCGCGAGGCCGCTCGGCGAATGCGTCTGGACCTGAACGGCGCGCGTGTGTCGGTACAGGGCTTCGGCAATGTCGGCTCGGCCGCTGCTGAGCTTTTCGTGGGCGCCGGCTCACGCCTGGTGGCCGTTCAGGACCACACAGGCGCGGTGTACCGAGCGTCCGGACTCGACATGGCCGATCTCCTGGCCCATGTGAAGGCCACAGGCGGCGTCGCGGGCTTTGAGGGTGGCGAGGCGCTGGCTTGCGACGCCTTCTGGGACGTGCCCAGCGACATCCTGATACCGGCCGCCCTGGAAGGACAGATCACCGCCCAGCGAGCGCAAGGCCTGCAGACGCGGATGGTCCTGGAAGGCGCCAACGGACCGACTCTGCCCGAGGCCGACGATATCCTCGCCGAGCGGGGCATCCTGGTGGTGCCCGATGTGATCTGCAACGCCGGCGGCGTGACGGTCAGCTACTTCGAATGGGTGCAGGACTTCAGTTCCTATTTCTGGACCGAAGACGAAATCAACCTGCGCCTGGACAAGATCATGGTGTCTTCACTCAAAAAGATCTGGGACACCGCCGATCAACACCGCATCACGCTGCGCACCGCCGCCTTCGCAGTCGCCTGCGAGCGCATCCTGATGGTGCGGCGGGACCGCGGCCTGTACCCCTGATCAAGGCGCCAGGCCGGCGCCGTCACCCAGCACGATCGCTTCGTATGCGTGCAGGGAGGGCAAGCCGCCCGTATGCAGGAACAGTACCTTCTGGCCGCCTTTCCACCGCCCGGCGCGGGCCAGGCCGATCAGCCCGGCCATGATCTTGCCGGTGTAGACAGGGTCCAGCAGGATGCCCTCGGTGCGTGCGAGCAGCTGCACCGCCTCCACCATGCGGGCGTTGGGCACCGAATACTTGGGCTGCCAGTAGCCGCCCACGCACTGCACCGCCTCCAGCGGTACGGTCAGGTTGAGACCGAGCAGGTCGCACACCGCCTGCGCCTCGCGGAGCACCACCGGCACCTGGTCGGCCGGGTCGCGGCTGACGCCAACGCCCACCACCGGCACATCGATGCGATTGCCCAGAAAGCCCGCCACCAGGCCGCCGTGGGTGCCCGATGAGCCCGAACCCACCACCACCTCATCAAAGCGCAGGCCCATGTCGAACCACTGCTGCTGCAGTTCCTGCGCACAGGCCACATAGCCCAGGCCGCCGATGGCGTTCGACCCGCCGGTGGGAATGGCGTAGCCCTTGCGGCCGGCAGCGGCCAGCGCATCGAGCTCCTCCTGAAGGGCGGCCTTCAAGTCGCTGCCGGCCGGCACGGCCCTTTGCGATTCGACGCCCATCAGATGGAACATGAACTGGTTGCCGCTGGCCTTGAGGTCATAGCTGCCGGGCACGCGCTCTTCGATAACGAAGCGGCACTTCAGCCCCTCCTTGACCGCAGCGGACAGCGTGATGCGGCAGTGGTTGGACTGCGGCGCGCCCACGGTCACCAGGGTGTCGCAACCCTGGGCCAAGGCATCGGCCACCAGGAATTCCAGCTTGCGGGTCTTGTTGCCGCCGGGGAAGAGGCCCAGCTGATCATCGCGCTTGACCCACACCTCCGGGCCCACGCCGCCGGGGCATGAGGCCGCCAGCGCGGCCGAGAAGCGCGGCATGGGCTCGATCGGTGTGGCAAAGGGCGTGTAGCGGCGGCGGGGGAAACGGGAGAGGTCCATCTCAGTTCTTTCGCATCAGCGTGCTTTTGCCGAACAGGCTTTCCACCAGGTCCACCGCCAGCACCGCTGTCTTGTTGCGCACATCCAGCGCGGGATTGAGTTCCATGATGTCCAGGCTGGCCAGGCGACCGGTGTCGGCGATCATCTCCATGCACAGCTGCGCTTCGCGGTAGGTGGGTCCACCGGGGATGGTGGTGCCCACGCCGGGTGCGATCTCGGGATCCAAGAAGTCCACATCAAAGCTCACATGCAGGTGGGTGTGCTCATCCATCGTGGCCAGGGCGAGCTCCATGGCGTGGCGCATGCCCATCTCGTCGATGTAGCGCATGTCGAACACCTCCAGGCCCTGCTCGTGCACGAAGCGCTTCTCACCAGGGTCCACACTGCGAATACCGATCTGCCGCACCCACTTGGGCTTGAGCGCCGGATCCGTATCCGAGAAGCCCCCCAGGCCCACCAAATCGGACGGGCCCTGTCCACACAGCACCGCCACCGGCATGCCGTGCAGGTTGCCGCTGGGCGTGAGCGCGCTGGTGTTGAAATCGGCATGCGCGTCCAGCCAGAGTACGCGCAGCTTCTTGCCCCTGTCGCGGCAATGCCGAGCCACCGCGCTGATGCTCCCCACCGCCAGGCAGTGGTCACCCCCCAACAGGATGGGCAGGGCTTCCTGCCGCAGCGCGGCAGCGACGGCCTCGTGCACCGCCCGGTTCCAGGCCAGTACCTCGCGCAGGTGGCGGTAGCCGGCCTGCGGTGGAAGCCAGGGATTGGCCGGGCCAGACAGGTTGCCCGCATCGCGAACCCGCAGGCTGCGCTGTTCGAGCGCCTGCTGCAAGCCCGCCACACGCAGCGCTTCAGGCCCCATGGAGGCCCCGCGCGTGCCCGCCCCGATGTCGGTTGGGGCGCCGATCAGGACCGCGTCACGCAGCGCCATCATGGGGGCTTGCAGGGGACGCTGCACCATGGTTCCTCCTTCCGAACAGGGCCGTGCCCACGCGCACCACCGTGGCACCTTCGGCGATCGCCTCCTCCAGATCATCGCTCATGCCCATGCTCAGTACATCCAGTAACAGCCCGGGCTCGGCCTGCTGAACCCGATCGCGAAGCATTCGAAGGGCCTGCAGCGGGGCGCGCCGCCCTGGGGAATCGGCGGCCGGTTCGGGAATGGCCATCAGGCCGCGAAGGCGCAGGTGCGGCAGGGCGTGCACTGCCCGTGCCAACGCCAGCGTCTGCTCGGGTGCCACGCCCGATTTGCTGGCCTCACCACTGATGTTGACCTGCAGGCACACCTGCAGCGGGGGCAGGTGCCCCGGTCGCTGGTCCGACAGGCGCTGGGCCACCTTCAAACGATCCACGCTGTGTACCCAATCGAAGTGCTCCGCGACCTCGCGGGTCTTGTTGCTCTGCAGGGGACCGATGAGATGCCACTCCAGATGCGGCACATCCATCGAAGCATCGGCGTGTTCGCGCCAGCGTCGGATCTTGTCGACGCCCTCCTGAACATAGTTCTCACCAAAGGCCCGCAGACCGGCATCGGCTGCGGCCCGGACCACCTCCCAAGGGTGTGTCTTGCTGACCGCCAAAAGGGTGACGGTCGCGGGATCCCTCCCACAAGCCGCGCAGGCCTGTGAAATCCGTTGGCGTGTGCGCGCGAGCGCATCGGGGATGCTCAACATAATCAGAAGAGCGTACCGCAGGCGGCGAGCTTCGCGTCCAAATGCCGCGACGACCCACCATGGACATCCTTGATCTTTTGAAGGAAACCTTGCGCCGACAGGGTTCGGACCTGCACCTGTCCTCGGGCCTGCCACCCCTGGTGCGGGTTCACGGAGAGATCACCCGACTCGACGGCCCATTCCTTGCGGCGCAGGACGTGGTGGGCCTGATGACCGCGGTGATGAGCCCGGCCCAGCTGCAGGCCTTTGAGCGCAAGGGGGCACTGGACTTCGCCTGCACCATGCCGGGGCTCTCGCGGTTTCGGGTCCACATGTACCAGCAGCAGCGCGGCCCGGCGGCGGCCTGGCGGGTTGTCCCTCCATCCGTACCCGAGCTGACGAGCCTGCAAGGCCCGCCCATGTTGGCGGATCTGGCGATGAGGGCACAGGGCTTGGTCCTCGTGACCGGCCCGACGGGCTCGGGCAAGAGCACCTCGCTGGCCGCCCTGGTGGATCACCGAAACCGGCGCACGGCCGGCCACATCCTCACCATCGAGGACCCCATCGAGTTCCTGCACGAGTGCCAGGGCTGTCTGGTCAGCCAGCTCGAGGTGGGCACGCACACGCCAGGCTTCGCGCCGGCCTTGCGCGCGGCCTTGCGGGAGGACCCCGATGTGATTCTGGTGGGCGAGCTGCGGGACCTCGAAACCATACGGCTGGCCTTGACGGCCGCCGAAACCGGCCACCTGGTGCTGGCCACCCTGCACAGCAGCAGCGCAGCGCAGTCGGTGGGTCGCCTGATCGACGTGTTTCCCGCCGGTGACAAGGACATGGCCCGCGCGATGCTGTCGGAGTCGCTGCAGGCGGTGATCGCGCAGACGCTGTGCAAAAGACTCGATGGCCAGGGCCGCGTCGCAGCGCTGGAGATCATGCTGGGCACCCCTGCCATCCGCCACCTGATTCGAGAGAACAAGGTGGCCCAGATGGTTTCCATGATGCAATCTGGCCTGTCCCAGGGCATGCAAACGCTGGACCAGGATCTGTCCCGCCTGTGGCGCAGCGGTCTGATTTCGGCTGAAGAGGCGCGCCGGCATGCCCGCTACCCGGAGAACCTTTCATGAGCAGCATCGGCAACAAGACCTATGAACCCGTGGGGGCGCGGCGGGCGGCCTTCATCGGCCTGGGCGTGATGGGCTTTCCCATGGCCGGGCATCTGGTCCGAGCCGGTCATGCGGTGACCGTCTACAACCGCACACCGGCCAAGGCACAAGCCTGGGTCGCCGAGTTCGGCGGCGCTTCGGCCCCCACCCCACGCGAGGCAGCCCAAGGCGCCGACATCGTCTACGCCTGCGTGGGCAATGACGATGACCTGCGTGCCGTGACCACGGGGCCTGATGGGGCCTTCGGCAGCATGAAGCCAGGCGCGGTTTTCGTGGACCACACCACGGCCTCGGCAGCGGTGGCGCGCGAACTGCACGCGGCCGCGAAGGCGCAAGGCCTGCACTTTGTGGACGCCCCGGTCTCGGGCGGTCAAGCCGGCGCCGTCAATGGTCTGTTGACGGTGATGTGTGGCGGTGATCAGGCCGCCTTTGAGGCGGTCAAGCCCGCAACCATGGCTTTTTCACGCGCGGTGACCCGAGTGGGTGAGAGCGGTGCCGGTCAACTGGCCAAAATGGTCAACCAGATCTGCATCGCCGGACTCATCCAGGGGCTGAGTGAGGGCATCGCCTTCGGGCTGAAGGCGGGGCTGGACATGAAACTGGTGCTGGAGGTGATCGGCAAGGGCGCGGCCCAGAGCTGGCAGCTCGACAACCGCGGGCCCACGATGGTGGAAGACCGCTTCAACTTCGGTTTTGCCGTGGACTGGATGCGCAAGGACCTGGGGCTGTGCCTGGAGGAGGCTCGACACAACGGCGCCCAGCTGCCCGTCACCGCCCTCGTCGACCAGTTTTACGCCGATGTGCAGGCCATGGGAGGCACACGCTGGGACACCTCCAGCCTGATCAAACGGCTGCGCTGAACCCGAGCGGTCTGTCGCTAGCGCGTGCCATCGGCCTTGGAGCGCAGCCGCATCACTTCCTCCGGCGAGAGGGTCTCCAGTGCCCGGACGACCTTCTTGACCCCAGAGACGGAGGCGGCCAGCTGGGTCGCGCGCCGTGACTCGGCCTCGGACACCATGCCCATGAGGTAGACCACGCCGGCCTCGACGGTGATCTTGAAAGCCGAGGCCGGGACATCGGCGGCCTCGATCATTTTGGCGCGCACCTTCCCAGCAATGATGCCGTCGTTGGCGCGGGCCGAGAGCGAGGAGGGGAAACCCACGGTGAGTTCGTTGATCACGCCCTTGACGTTTTCCACCTGCAGGGCCAGGCGCTCGACGTTGGCGCGTGCCGCATCGGTCGGCACCTCGCCCGTCAAGAGCACGCTGCGGTTGTAGGCCGTGGCGTTCACGTTGGCCTTGTCGGCCAGGGCTTCACGGACGCGTTGCCCCACTTTCACCTCGATGGTCTTGTCCTCGAGTTGGGTGCCGGCCGTGCGACGGTCCACCGCCACGATGGCCGAGCCCCCGGCCACCGCACCCACCGCCAGAACGCCACACCCTTGCAGCGCAAAGACCGATGCAAGGGCGGCCGACAACAGAGCAGCGCGCGCGCCCGGCAGGGGGCGGCTGGGCCTGAACGGGGCCGGGCGGGTGTTCGATGCTGAATCGAGTGGCGAGCACATCTTGAAGGTCATTCGGTTTCTCCGAGCAGTTGCAGGTCCAGTGCGTCCATGAGTGCCAGCCAGCCCAGGCGGTACAGGGTACTGGACTGGGCCAGCCGGTCTGCGCGGACCGGGATATGGACATCGATATCGGTCAGCAGTTCCGCGCTGGGCGACACCGGCGCCTCGCGCGGGGAAGCCGTCCACAGCACCACCGAGAGTTCCCGGTCGTGGGCGGCCGTGACCAGTGGTGCCAAGCTGGGCGGCGCGCCGAGGGAGGAGGGTGCCTCAAACACGACGAGTACATCGCCCGGTAGTCCCAGGGCGTGCACCTGGCGGGCCAACAGGGCCATCAGATCGGTCGACGAGGCGCCTTCGGCTTGGGACAGGGCCGCCACCACAGCAGGGTCGGCGCCGAGAGTCAATGCGGGCAGGCCCGGGCGGTGCCGCTCGGCGCCGCCCATGAAAAGGGCTGTCGCGTACAGGGCATCGGCCTGCGCCGCACCCGAACCGGTGAACAACAGCTTGCCGCCACCGGTCACCGCTGTCAGGACCAGTTCGGTGGCCGCAACCAGTGGGCGGGTCAGCGGCTCGGCCGCCTGGACCAGCACATCCGCCGTGTCGTAGAAGTGCTGCTGAATGCGCGGCTCGAGCATGGGCTGGGATGATACGGCAGGGCGTCAAGGCGCGGCTTCAGGCCGAGGCCTCGAATGCGCCGGGCCACCAAGCCAGCGCCTCGCCATCGAAGGCCACCACATCAAAGCGACAAGGCGGGCAGGTTCCCCAGCGCAGCAGGAAATGCTGCGCGGCGCGCTGGATGCGCCGTTGCTTGTGCGGGGTGATGCTGGCAGCAGCGCCGCCCTGGCGGGCCTGCGCACGGGCCCTCACTTCAACGAACACCAAGGTGCCCTCCGGCGTGTGCATGATGAGGTCGATCTCACCGCCGTGGCGGTGAGGGCCGCCGGCAAGCCGATAATTGCGCTGCACCAGCGTCAGACCCTGGGCCTGCAAGTAACGGCAGGCGCGGTCTTCGGCCTCTTGACCTTTTTGCTGCGTGAATCCCACTGCTGTGCTCAGCGCGGCGGCCGAAGCGGCCGGCGCCCAATCGTTTCCCCCCGGAACACTGTATGTGGTGGCCACGCCCATCGGCAACCTGGCCGACATCACCCTCAGGGCGGTCCACGCCCTCTTTCGGGTCGATGCAGTGGCCTGCGAAGACACCCGGACGACGGCCCACCTGCTGCAGGCGCTGGGCCTGCACAAGCCGTTGATGGCGGTGCATGAACACAATGAGCGCGAAGCGGCGGCGCGCGTGGTGGAACGCCTTGGGCGCGGCGAGCGGGTGGCGTATGTGAGCGACGCCGGCACCCCTGCCGTGAGCGATCCGGGGGCTGCCTTGGTGCAGGCCGTCAGGGCAGCAGGCTTTCGCTGCATGCCCTTGCCGGGTGCCAACAGTGCGGTGACTGCACTGAGCGTGGCCGGCGACATTTCTCCACACGGGTTTCGGTTCATGGGCTTCCTGCCCGCCAAGGGAGCCGCCCGGCGAGCGGGCCTGCGCGCCGCGCTGGCCGATGCCGCCACCGTGGTGCTCTTCGAATCGCCGCACCGCATGGAGGCCTTGGCCGCCGACATGGCCAGGGAATGGGCCGATTTGTCGGCAGCCCAATCGCCCGGGGGAGAAGGTCGCCTGCTGACGGTGGCCCGAGAACTCACCAAGCAGTTCGAGTCGGTCCACACGCTGGCCGCCCGGGAATTGCCCAGCTGGCTGGCCGCCGATCCCAACCGTCTGAGAGGGGAGTTCGTGCTGGTACTGCATGGCCAGACAGGCGCCCACCCATCGGCTGCCCCGGCGGACGATGAGGAGACCCCGTCCTCCCTGTGGCCTGCGCGTCGGGTGCTGCAAGTGCTGCTGGCCGAGTTGCCCGTCAAACAGGCTTCGGGCCTGGCCGCCGAGCTCACCGGCCTGCCGCGCAAGCGGCTGTATCAGCTCGCACTGGCGTTGAAATCCGCCGCGCCGGGCACCGAGGGATGGCCGCAGGCTCAACCCGGTTTCGAAGCCGACTCCTAGAATCGAACGATGATCTCACGCGAACCCACCTTGGACCGTCTGGCCATCGCCGAGGGCCTGCTCCTGAAACCGAACCAGCTGGGAGAAGCGCAACTCG
>Ga0255188_1000584_pt1 | contig 11934 bp, 11 predicted proteins | sample Miss_Cont_RepB_8_FD_188427 | JGI IMG/M metagenome (GOLD analysis project Ga0255188, IMG submission 188427) | Freshwater microbial communities from Mississippi River, Louisiana, United States - Miss_Cont_RepB_8h | ecosystem: Environmental > Aquatic > Freshwater > River | place: USA: Louisiana... | reverse complement strand
GGATGCCATCGGATTTTGCGGCCCCCGTGTAAAGGGCCGCTGCGTTCAACCGCCGGATGCGGAAAACCGCACGTCCGGTGGTGTGGGAGGGTGCCGGGGCGCAATCCCCGGCACCCGACCCGATCGGTTCATGGGTAGCCGCCACGGACCAAAGCCCGCGCATTGGGACCATGAACTGCCGAAGGTTTCCCGCAGATTCAAGGCGACCACAGATGGAAAATCCCATCTGCGGTCGCCTTGAATCTGCGGGAGGTTCATGGAGAGGGCGGTGAGATTCAAACTCGGGGCTGCGCTGGCCGGCCCCGCTGCCCAATTTCGCCTCGCCAAAGCCCGCACGCCACAGTCGAATCCACCCATGGCATTCGTGGATTTCCCCGCCCAGCAACAGGCCGTCACCTTGCTCCAGCGCAGTCTGCAGCGCGGCCGGCTGGCGCATGCATATCTCTTCACGGGAGATGATCTGGACGAGTTGGAGGCCATGGCCCGCACGCTGGCCAAGACGTTGAACTGCCAGCAGCCCGGGCTCGGGGTGGCGAGTGACTGCTGTGACGGCTGTCTGGCGTGCCGCAAAATCGACCACGGCAATCACGCTGATGTGCAGTGGATCCGGCCCGAGATGAAGTCACGCCAGATCAGCGTGGACCAGGTCCGCGAATTGATCCACACGGTGAACCTCAAACCCACCGAGGCCGCGTGGAAGGTTGCGGTCATCGTCGCCGCCGACCGGCTGAACACCCAGGCGGCGAACGCTTTCCTCAAGACCTTGGAGGAACCCCCTTCGCGCAGCATCCTGATCCTCCTCAGTGTGGAGCCGCAGCAATTGCTGGAGACCATTCTCTCCCGCTGCCTGCGACTGAACTTTGCCGGCGGTGCCGGGGGGCGGAAGTTTGCGCCGGAACACGTCGCGTGGCTGCGGGAGTTTGGCACCCAGCTCGCCGAGCCCAAGCAAAGCCTCTTGGGCCGCTACCGGGTCCTCGGTGAGTTGCTCGCACGCCTGGCCGGACTGAAAGAGCAGATCAAGGAGACTCTCACCGCGCGTTCGCCCATCCAAAACTACCCGGACGCGGAACCGAAGCTGATCGAGAAATGGGAGGAGGAACTGGACGCCGCCATCGAGGCCGAATACCGGCGTCAGCGCGGTGAGCTCCTGCTCACCCTGCAATGGTGGCTGCGCGACGTGTGGTTGCGGAAGCTGGGGCTGGACGCTGAACTGGTCACCTTCCCTGAGCTGGCCGCGCCTGTGGACGTGATCAGCGCCCGGGTGACTTTGCCGGAAGCCTTGGAAAACCTGCGCGTCGTGGAGCAGACCCAGCGGCTCCTCCGCACCAATGTGCAGGAAGCCCTGGCGCTGGAGGTTGGCCTGCTGAAATTGCGGCTGTGAGGCACCGCGAAGGGGAGCCCGCTGATTCGGCTCGGTGGCGTGGTTTCTTCCCCGGGCAAAGCGGCTTAATTTTTTCGCGTGCCTTGACGGAAGGCGGTTCCTATCTTCGCGCCGCTTTATGGCGACACTAAAACCCTTTCCTGCCCTGCGGCCCAAACCCGAACTCGCAGCCCGCATATGCGAACTGCCCTACGACGTGATGTCCTCGGAGGAGGCGCGCGACATGGCGGCCGGCAATCCCCTCTCGTTCCTGCATGTGTCCAAGCCGGAAATCGATCTGCCGCCCGGCACGGATCTTTACTCGCCCGCCGTTTACGCGAAGGGACGGGAGAACTTCACGAAACTCATCGCCGACGGCGCGCTCTTTCAGGACAGCCAGCCGTGCTTTTATCTCTATCGTCAGGTGATGGGCGGCCATGCCCAGATCGGCTTGGTTGCCGCCGCGAGCTGCCAGGAATACCTCGATGGCATCATCAAGAAGCATGAGTTCACCCGTCCGGACAAGGAAGATGACCGGGTGCGCCACATCGAGACGCTGAACTCCCAAACCGGGCCGGTGTTTCTCACTTACAAGGCGGTGGCGGCGATGGATGAATTCGTCGCCCAGCGCACTGCTGGCGTGCCGGACGTGGATTTCACCGGCAAGGACGGCGTCCGGCACACCTCGTGGACCGTGCGGGACGCGGCCGGAATCGGCTTCATCGCGGACCAGTTTGCGAAGATTCCGGTCCTCTACATCGCCGATGGCCACCATCGCAGCGCGGCGGCAGGGCGCGTCTTCAAGTCACGCAATGGCGCGGGCCACAGCGGCGGCTTCCTCACCGTGACGTTTCCGCACAACCAGATGCAAATCCTGCCCTACAACCGGGTGCTGAAGGATTTGAATGGGCTGACGTCCGAAGCGGTGCTGGCCCGGCTGGACGCGGTGTTCATGCTGAGTTCCCCCGGCAATCCCAAGCCCGGCCGCAAGCATGAGCTGGGACTCTTCTTGGGCGGTCAATGGCGCACGCTGCACTTCCGTCCGCAGTTCGCGGCGACGAACGAACCGATCGAGCGGCTGGATGTGACCTTGCTCCAAAAGTTCGTGCTCGATCCGATTTTCGGCATCACCGATCCGCGCACCAGCAAGCGCATCAACTTCGTCGGTGGCATCCGCGGCACGGCGGAATTGGAGAAGCTGGTGAACAGCGGCGAATACGCCTGCGCGTTCAGCATGTTTCCCACCAGCATCGTGGACTTGATGGAAATCGCCGATGCCGGCGGCATCATGCCGCCCAAGAGCACCTGGTTTGAGCCCAAGCTGCGCGACGCGATGTTTTCCCACATGATCTAGCCGCTGGCTGATGAGGACCAAGATGCATTCAGGCCGAAGTTGCACTGCCGCACGGTGGCAACTGTCCAAGTCGGAAAGCTGATTTATGCCATCCCCCGCGCATCACCCCCGAGACCCGCTGCACGGCATCACGCTCGAGAAGATCCTCAATCAGTTGGTGGCCCGGCACGGCTGGGTGGAGATGGGCCGTCGGATTCCCATTCGATGCTTCCTCTTTGATCCGTCGGTGAAGTCGAGCCTGACCTTTTTGCGCAAGACGCCGTGGGCCCGGAAGAAAGTCGAGGACTGGTTTATCAGAGAGTTGCCGCTGCCGGGCGAAATCCCGGCTGGACCGACCGACTGAACGGCTGGCGAAGGTGGGTGGTGCCAGAGGCAGGAATTGAACCTGCGACCAAAGGCTTATGAGTTCTATTGTCCACCGTTCAGACAAGTTCAGAAAAGTTCGCACTTGTCCTTGCAATTCAACGGTTTATGCCAATAATAACGGCACTTCGCATGAACTCTTCTGAACTCAAAAAACCACTTCAAAACCCTGAAAGTGTCCAAGAAGCGTCCAAGCAAAAGGTGCTTGGACACTCTTCTAAGACGCATGTGGACTACTGGAAAAGGCGCATTTTCAAGAGCACCTACACGCGCGACGGGCAAACGCACGTTGTTGACGAATACGCCATCAAGATTCAGCACTGCGGCAAGCGTAAGACCTTCGCCCTGGGCACGAGCAACAAGGACAAAGCTGCCGCCAAGGCGCGGGACATATACGCCACGGTCAACAGCGACACCGTCAACGGCGAGACTGGGATGGATCGTGCGTTGGCGAAGTTTGCTCCGGTCATGGCTGTTGCCACCAAGGCCGCCACGGTTGGCGAATTCTTGGAGCAGATCAAAGCTGTGAGCGGCCTTCGGGATGGAACGCGCGAGATTTACGCGCGGAAGTTCCGCACTCTGGTTGCGGGCGTGTTCAACCTGCGCGGCGGCAAGGAGAAGTTCGATTACGTCAACGGCGGTCGTGAGAAGTGGCTTGAGCGCGTTCACCGCGTCCGCTTGGACAAGCTCACGAGCCAGCGGATTGAACGCTGGAAGGTTGGCTACCTAAGAGCTGCGGCGGCGAAAGACCCCTTGGCGCACAAGCGCGCGAAGACGACGGTGAACAGCCTGATTCGCGGCAGCAAATCCCTGTTCGCTCCGTCCGTGGTAAAGGGGTTGACCGTGTGTCTGCCCAAGCCGCTCCCTTTCGATGGTGTCGAAAATGTCTCGTTGCCCCGCTCCCGCTACAAGTCGGAGATCGAGCCGCGCCTGCTCCTAGTTCAAGCCCAGCGTGAACTGGCCGACGCCGATCCTGAGTGCTTCAAAATTCTGCTGCTGGCACTCGGGGCGGGGCTTCGCCGGGATGAAATTGACTCGCTCACTTGGAAGCAACTGGACTGGACGCGCCAAACCGTTCGCGTCGAGACGACGATTCACACTGCGGCGAAGTCCGACGAATCCGAGAGTGAGGTGGATGTCGCGCCCGAACTGATGGCACTTTTCAAAACCTTCATGGCGGCGAGCGACAGCGAGTTTGTCATCCGGTCGGAAGTTGCGCCCAAGCCAAACACGGCGACGTATCACCATTACCGATGCACGCGCCATTTCAACCGGCTGATTGCATGGCTGCGCACCAAAGGTGTCACCGCACGGACGCCAATCCACTCGCTTCGGAAGGAGTTTGGCAGCCAGATTTGCGCCGCCGCTGGCATTTTCGCCGCAAGCACGGCGCTGCGGCACAGCGGTATTCAAATCACGCGCGATCACTACTTGGACAAGAAGCAGCGAATCTATTTCCCCGTTGCGGACTTGTTGCTCGACGCCGAAGCTCCGCCAAGCCAACCGAACACTGCCGCCGCGTGAACCAGCGCCAAGAGTCTCGCCCCCTGACAATTCACGACTGGCATTTCGAGGGTGTGCCAGAGTCGGAGTTGGTTGCCTGCTGCTTTTACGAATTTGCTAGAGAGTCACCAAGCTTCAACGCGTGCTACAATGAGGGAAAGAAGGTGGAGAGTTATCCGGGTGGACTTCACTACCATGCCAGAATTGGCGGCATCCTGCGGACATTCCCTAACCCTTTTGTCTGGGCGGTGTGGAGTGGTTCTGCGGAGCCGTTTTTCTCACGTCCTTGGCAAGACATGGACCAAGCTTGGCGGTCCGAAATTTCCAAAGCCTACGAAGGCGAGGAGAGAACAAAAGGGCTGCCTCTTGCATTCGAGGATGGAGACACGCAGTTCATGCAGGCGGACATAATCAGCAGGGGAGGCCAGCGGGGTGGGATTGACGACCGCAATGGGCGAGAACGAATAGCCATCGAGATTGATTGGGCGTCCTTCACCGATAAAGAGATTGCTGACGAGTTCAAGAAGTGGGTTAAGGGCTACCGGCCGCTTGGCATTGGCCGGCACAGCCTCAAGGGGCAAGGTAAGCATAATGAGTATGCCGCGAAACTGAGGCGGTTAGGCGTAATGCGCTTGCTGAACAGGATGACTCTTAAGGAAATGGAACAGAGTTGCCCAGAAGCATGGAAGCTTTACGGCCCCAACCATAGCCAGATTCGGAAAGAAACGACTGACTCTCACCACAGGGAGCTTTACAAAATGAAGATGGAAGCTTGCTCAGACCTACACGAGCTTTACCCATTCTTACCGAAAGAGGAGCGGCCTATCAGCCATAAATCCGAGCACGGGGTGGAAATGTAACCACATTTTCACCCCGCTTACAGGACGGGTGTTTCTGGGATGCTTGCGAACAGATCGGGCGAGATAGCCCGCTAACGCAACTACACATGAAACACAGTAACGAACATCCAGAAATCAAAACCGAACGGCTTCTCACTCGAAAAGAGGTCGCCGAGCGATGGGGCGTAGTCGTCCATACGATAGCCCGCAACAAAAACCTCAAACCGATCCGGTTCAACGGCCGGCTCATTAGGTATCGGCTAGAGGATGTCATCGCATTGGAAAGCTAAACCGCCCGGCACCATTGCAGGTCGCACGGGGCGTGTAACTTTCGTCGGTTTCACGACACCAGCGGCGCGCAGTGGAGAAAGGGCAAACCCTTGAACCCATGAACCCAAACTTGATTGAACGCGTTCGGTCATACCTTGCCCGTGTCCCCGGTGCGGTATCCGGCGCGGAAGGCCACAAGGCCACCTTCCACGCCGCTTGCCTGCTCGTGCAAGGCTTCAACCTGACGCCAGCAGAAGCCTTGCCGATCCTGCTGGAATGGAACACCACTTGTCAGCCGCCGTGGGGCGAAGCCGATTTGCGGCACAAGCTCGCCGACGCCGAGAAGGCCCCGCCCAGAAGGCCCCGCGGCCACCTCTTGGGCATCAGTAGGGCGGGCATGTCACCCCGCCCCGTCAGACCATTCACCCCGGCAACGGAGCACGGGAAGGATGTGCGACCGCTTCCCAACCGCACGGGCTTCGGCCATGGCACGCGCGAGCAAGTGCAACGGCTCTCTACACTCCGGCCATACCATCGCGAGGGCTTGGAGTGGGCACAGGAGCGCGGCCTGCTCGTGTTTGGCTCGTGGCGGGGTTTCGAGTGCCATGGGCTGACGGACGCCAGCGGACGCGTTTTGGAGTTGCGGCGGATGGATGGAAAGACCTTTCCCGCCGTGCCGCGCTGGAACTTGCGCGAACGTAAGTCTCACGCGGTAGGCGGCACTCAGAAGCGCTGGCCGCTGGGCATCTTGGAGGTGCGGGATTTCCCAGCGATTGCCCTTGTAGAAGGTTTGCCTGATTTTTTGACGGCTCACTACCTCGTCCGTTTGGAGCAGTCCAACCACCCAACTCGTTGCGCACCGGTGGGGATGCTCTCGGGATCGCCCGATATTCATGCCGACGCCCTACCCATGTTCAAGGGCAAGACGGTCCGAATCTACCCGCACTCCGATGCTCTGGGTTTGAAGGGGGCGGCCAAGTGGCAGGGGCAACTCTATGCGGCGGGCGCAGTCCGTGTGGACGTGTTCGACTTCTCCCCCTATCGCAAGACCGACGGTTCACGCTTGAACGACCTTTGGGAATTTGTTCACCAGTTACACCCCGACGACGCCAAGAACCCCGTGACCGGGAGGATCATGCCATGAGCGTCGTTGATACTCCACACGATACAAAAGCTGTAACGCTTGGTGAGGTCATCCTGAAGCCTCCGCAGATGGAGACCATAATTCTGCCGGGTGGCACCGTCACAATCACCGAATCGGCAACCACGCTTTTTCGACGTATCGCAGGGCACCAGAAGATTTTTAGGCGAGGTAAAGCCGTGGTTACTTTGCAGAGCAACGGAACCGGGACACTCGTTCTTGAGCCTCTTAAACCCAGTGCTGCGCGAAGCCTGTTTGAAGGATTTGGACAGTTTATGGCATGGCGCACCGGCAAGCGTGGTGATCAAGTTCTCAAGCCGTCCACGATAGCTGAGGATACCGCGCGCGCCCTCCTAGATTGCCAGAACGCCACCAGCCTTTTGCCAAGCATCTCGGGCATCGTGAGTTGCGCCGTTGTTACCGAGTGCGGCGGTGAACTGAAGGTTTGCGCGAAGGGATTTAGCGAAGAGACTGGGTTGCTTATCACGAAGGGCGAGGCACCGGACAACGTGCCGCTGAAGGAAGCATGTGCGTCTTTGCTCGCCGTGCTGTCGGAATTCCAATTTCAGAGTGAAGGCGATAAGTCCCGCGCCTTGGCCAGCTTGATCACGCCCGCGCTTCGGATGGGGAACTTAATTCGTGGCTTCGTGCCGGCGGACGTTGCTGAGGCCGACAAATCACAGTCAGGGAAGACCTATCGCCAAAAGCTCGTGGCTGCTATCTATGGTGAACGTCCCGAGTTGGTTCCGTTGAAGCGCGGCGGCGTTGGAAGCGTGGATGAATCACTTTTCGAGAAGCTCGTCAACGGCCGTCCATTCATCCAGTTCGACAACTACAGGGGCACGCTCGATTCGCCTGCGCTGGAGTCATTCCTGACGGCAGAAGGCACTTTTCCATGCAGAGTTCCTGGCATCCGTGAGATTGAAGTGGACCCGTCCCGTTTCTTCGTTCTGATGACCAGCAATGGCGTCGAGACAACCCGCGACTTGGCAAACCGGTCCAGCATCATCCGCATTTTCAAACGCGAGGCCGTATTGTTCCGCGATACGCTTGGCGATGTTCAGGCCCGGCAGCCTTACTTTTTGGGGTGCGTCTTCGCCATTGTCCGTGAGTGGCACCGGCAGGGCAAGCTGCGCACCAGTGACACGCGGCATGATTTTCGCGAGTGGTGCCAAGCACTCGACTGGATCGTTCAAAACGTCTTTGGACTTGCCCCCTTGATGGACGGGCACCTTGCCGCCCAAGAGCGTGTGAGCAACCCGGTCCTGACATTCCTTCGCCGCGTTGCCCTTGAGGCAGACAAACTGACGTTGCTCGATGTTTCGCATACCACTTCGCGGCTCTTCGAGCTGGCCGACTCTGCTGGGATTGCAGTCCCCGGCCTGCCCCACGGCGACACTCATGACGGGGAGAAGGCACGCAAGGTGATCGGCACAAAGCTGGCCGCAGTCTTCAAGAGCAGCAACACGGTTGATCTCGATGGATTCACCGTCGAACGCGGCGAGTCTCTGCAAGAAAGGAGCGATGGCCACGGCGAGCGTGCCGTCAAGACCTACATGTTCAGGAAAAAAGCCGTTTCTACACCTCCCCACTCCACCCACAAGGGGTAGCGCGCTCAGGAAAATGGGACCGTTTTTCAGGCAGTGTCACCCCTTGTGGGGCCAGAGGGGGAATCTCGGTGTCGAGTAGGGCAGACACACCTTAAATGGTGCGAAATCTTGGCTTCCCCGAAACAAAGCGTCCAACCGCCACCACTGCTTGGCCGGCATTTGAAGCTGCAAACCGGGAAATTTGGCCGGGCGACGCATTCATGCCGCCCTATGTTAGGGAGCGCATTTAGTGCGCGGCGACGTGGTTATGAACGTGTGGTTTGAGCCAGACTGGTGGCAGTGGAAGAGAGACAGCAGGACATCCGAACGGTATGCCGAAGCCACCGGTTCCTTGGGACGATTGGTCAGATACTTCTCCATCAGAGCGACGGCTTGAAGCACCAACTGCCTAGCGGTTTGCTGAGGCACGACCATTTTAAGAGAGGGTGTTGGTTGCAGTCGAAAAGGCAAGCGAACGGTGAAATCTTGATCCGCCGGTGGGCCAGCCGTTGTCCTACCCCGTTTGGCAGCATGAGCCAAAAGATGAACTCCATAAATGCGCTGGTGAACGTCGAAAGCGGGTTTTGGAAGAGGGGAGTCCTTGCCCTTCCCCCAACCAGTCGCCACAATCACCCCCCGACAGCACTGAGGAAACCGAATGGGCTTCTACTATCGCAAATCCGTTAGCATCGGGCCGTTCCGGGTCAACGTCGGCAAGTCCGGCGTGGGTTGCTCGGTGGGCGGCAAGGGATTCAGGACCGGGGTAAGCGCCAGGGGAAAGCGCTACAGCTCCTTCAATGTGCCCGGGACTGGATTGGGCTACCGCACGGAGCACAAGGGACAGGGCTGCATGCTGGTTGCCGCCGGGTTGGTGGCAGTAACGATTCTGGTGATGAAAGGACTCCGATGATTGTTTGGAAACGAACCTTGCGAACCAGTTCCTCGGAGCGACTCTTGGCCGTCCGCGACGGCAGGGATGTGGCGGCGGTTGACCTGCACTACCTCGCCAATGGAACCGTCAGCGGCACGGTAATACTGCTGAAGGAGGCGGGCTGGAAGGAATCGGACATCCCCGGCTTGCTGCAATCCTTGGATGAGGATTTTTTGCCCGACGTGGACTTGGCCTCCGGCACGCTCACTTACACCGTGGTCGTCGGGGAGTTGGTGGGAAATTGGGAGGCGACCGACACGGACCAAGTTGGGAAGGAGTGAACCCAGATGCCTCGCATTTTTGACAACATCGGGCTCGAACTGCTTCCGGCCCTGCGCCAGACGCTCGACATCTCCGTGCGTGCCGATTTTTGCGTCGGCTACTTCAATCTCCGCGGCTGGAAATCCATTGATGCCCTGATTGAGAAGTGGGCAGGTGGGGACGGCCAGCAATGTCGGCTGCTCGTCGGGATGCAGCGTTTGCCACAAGACGAACTGCGCGAAGCCTACAGTCTTCTGCCTCACGAGGACCAGATCAGCAATCAGGCCGTCATCCGCCTGAAACGCCGACTGGCCGAGGAGTTTCGCGCGCAGCTCACCATCGGCGCTCCGAACGATGTGGACGAATCTGGCCTGCGTCTGCTCTCCGCGCAGCTCAAGGCGGGCAAGGTGGTCGTGAAGCTTCATCTTCGCCACCCTCTGCATGCGAAGCTCTACCTCTGCTTCCGTCCCGACCCGAACAACCCCATCACCGGTTTTCTCGGCTCCAGCAACCTCACGCTCTCCGGCCTGTCCAAGCAGGGCGAACTCAACGTGGACGTGCTCGACCACGACGCTACCAAGAAACTGGAGCAGTGGTTCAACGACCGTTGGGGCGATAGGTGGTGCATCGACATCACCAAGGAACTCATCCAGGTCATCGACGAAAGCTGGGCGCGGCCCGAGTGCCCGCCGCCTTATCAGGTTTACGTCAAGATGGCCTACCACTTGGCCGAGGAAGCACGGGCCGGCCTGTCCGAGTTCAACATCCCGGCGGACATGCGCGGCGTGCTGCTTGAGTTTCAGTCGGCGGCCGTTCGCATCGCCGCGCGTCATTTGGAAAAGCGCGGGGGCGTCATCCTCGGCGACGTCGTCGGTCTCGGGAAAACACTCATGGCCACTGCGCTGGCTAGGATGTTTCAAGACCCGCCGCGTTCGCTCGAAACTCTCATCCTGTGCCCAAAGAATCTCGTCGGCATGTGGAAGGACTACGCGCATCGCTACCGCCTCATCGCGGAAGTCGTGTCCGTGACCCAGGCGCAAAACGTCCTACCCGACCTGCGTCGCTACCGCGTCGCCATCATCGACGAAAGCCACAACCTCCGGAACCGCGAAGGTCGCCGATGGGCCGTGGTGCGCGACTACATCGCCCGGAATGCCAGCAAGTGCATCCTCCTCTCCGCCACGCCCTACAACAAAGCCTACCTCGACCTCGCCAACCAGCTTCGGCTCTTTCTTGAACCTGAAGATGTCGTTGGCATTCGGCCCGAGGAATACCTGCGCCACGACTGCGATGGCCGCCCCGACGAGTTCACGCGCCGCCACCAGTGCCCGTTGAATTGCCTCTCCGCATTCGAGAAGAGCGAACACCCCGACGACTGGCGGGAGATGATGCGGCTCTTCATGGTCCGCCGCACGCGCAGCTTCGTGGAGCGCAACTACGCCTACACCGAGTGCCCGGCCTGCCAGACCATCGTGACGGCCACCCAGGAGGCCTGCCCGAAATGCTCGCGCGACAAGGCGAAGTCAGAACGTCGCTTTCTCGTTCTGGAAGGCGGCAGCCGGTTCCATTTCCCGAAGCGCAAGCCCAAGGCGCTCCAGTTCCGCATCCGCGACAACCACCCGGATGACCAATACGCGAAGCTCTACTCGGGCACGGTCGTGGACACCATCCGCCTGCTGCACCTGCCGCGCTACGGGCTCGCCAACTACCTCAAGGCCACGCTCGACGTGCCGCCGACCCCCGACGAAGCGGAGGTAATGAAGGACCTTTCCCGCGCGGGGAAACGGCTCATCGGATTTTGCCGCACGAACCTGTTCAAGCGTCTGGAAAGCAGCGGCCACTCATTCCTCCTCTCCGTCCGCCGCCACATCCTGCGCAACTTCATCTTCCTGCACGCGCTTGAGAACGGGCTGCCGCTGCCCGTGGGCACGCAGGATTCGTCGCTCTTCGATACGCGGGCCGAGGACCACGACAGCGACAGCGCCTTGTTTGGCGACGAGGAAAAGAACGCCCAGCCGCCCACCGAAATCACCGCGCAATCCCTCACCGACTTCGCCAGGGCGGGCGCGGGTGGCTACGCCCTGTTGGAAGCTGAACACGGGAGCAACTTCGAGTGGTTACGCCCGGATTTGTTCGTCACGGAGCTCACCACGCATCTCCAGCAGGATGCCCAACGCCTGTTCTCCATCCTCGAACTCGCCCAAGAGTGGAACCCCGCCAAGGACGAGAAACTCGCCGAGCTGCATAAGCTGCTCACGAAGAAGCATCCCAACGAAAAAATCCTCCTCTTCTCGCAATTCGCCGACACCATAGCCTACCTGAA
>Ga0255188_1000575_pt1 | contig 12053 bp, 13 predicted proteins | sample Miss_Cont_RepB_8_FD_188427 | JGI IMG/M metagenome (GOLD analysis project Ga0255188, IMG submission 188427) | Freshwater microbial communities from Mississippi River, Louisiana, United States - Miss_Cont_RepB_8h | ecosystem: Environmental > Aquatic > Freshwater > River | place: USA: Louisiana... | reverse complement strand
ATCGACCCCGATGCCACGGTGCTCCATCTTGGCGAGTACGCGCACGAGTGGCAGTTCGGCGTCGAGATACAACTTCATCACCTTGCCATCCGTGAGTGCGTTACGCAGTGGTTCTTCAGCGAGCACCGCCACACTCGCGGCAACGGCGGCGTCACGGCTGGCTGTTTCATCGGGTACGGCGTCGAAATCGAGTTGACCTTCAGGTGCCGAAGTGCCTGCATTCGAATCGGTGACGTCGCATCCGAGCCATCGCCGTGCCACATGACTGGCGTCGTATGCCCCAGCATCGGCGTCAACGAGATAGGCAGCGATTGCAGTGTCGAATCGCAGTGACGCGATGTCAATGCCCACGCCGAGCAATGAGCGCAGCAGATTGCGACCGTCGTGTGCGACGAAGTGCTGGCCAGCGGCGAGAGCATCGGCGACCTTGCCGGTCACGAGCTTCATGCCGATCTCGGTCGCAGTCGCATTCGACGAGTTGGTCGACGATGCGGCTGCGACGACGAGCGCGACCAGCGGGCTACGACCTGCGTCACCCGCCCATACGCCTGCGAGGCCGCGCGATGAACTGCCGTCGCCGAGCGCGCGCAGAGCCTCGCTCGCTGTGGCCGCACTCACGAGGTCGACGTTGAGCGCCCCAACCGCGGCAGCACCTGCGCCAAGGGGCGCTCCTCCTGATGACTCACCCGAGCTCGCACCGCCTTCCGTGCTCACACCGCCTTTCGTGCTCACACCTCCGTCCGCACCCGCACCGCCACCGAAGCGTGCAACAAAGAACGCCCAGCGCTGCCCCATCGTCGAGAACTCGAGCCGACCAAACAACGCCTTCAACGCCTCGGCATTCGGTGTGGGCACCCACGTTCGTGCATCAGTCGCAACCGGAACATCAGCGCGCAGCCTCATGAGCCCGGCATTACGCAACACGCGTTCACGCGACTCATGCAGCGACGCACGCAACTTTGGCGTTTGTTCGTCGGCGTGATCAAAGACCGACGCGAGCGAGCCGTACTGAGTGATGAGTTTCGCCGCCGTCTTCTCGCCTACACCGGGCACACCGTCGAGGTTGTCACTTGGGTCGCCACGCAAGGCCGCATAGTCGGGATACTGCGCGGGGGTCACGCCAGTGCGCTCTTTGATTCCCGCTTCGTCATATAACGCATAGTCACTGACACCGCGCTTGTTGTAGAGCACCCGCACGTCGGGGTCTTTCACCAATTGATACGAGTCGCGGTCACCCGTAACGATGATGAGCTCGTTGTCAGCGATGTTGGCGGCGATCGTCGCAATAATGTCGTCGCCCTCGAACCCGGCGCACTCCAGCGTCGTTACACCAGCAGCAGCGAGCAACTCCTTTACCGTGTCAAGCTGCGCATAGAGCGTGTCGGGCTGCTTCTCGCGTTGTGCTTTGTACTCGGGGGCCGCTTCGTGGCGGAACGTCTTCTCCTTTCGATCGAATACGACGACGACGGCGTCGGGCGAATGATCGCGCAGCAGCGTGGCGAACATCGAACAGAAACCGAAGACGGCATTGGTGACTTCACCACGTGCCGTGGTCATCGTGTCGGGGAGCGCGAAGAACGCCCGATAGACGAGCGAGTTGCCGTCGAGGGCCATCACTTTCATGAGGCCGGAACGATGTCACCCTTCAAGATCGACTCTGCCACCGCGCGCATCGTGCTGCGACCACTCATGGCACTGCGCTGTATGAACTGAAACGCCTCGGCTTCTTTCATGCCGTGTTGGTCGGCCAGCAGGCCCTTGGCGCGATCGAGCACCTTGCGCACCTCGAGTCGTTCTTGCAGCTCGCCCACCTCGGCGACGAGAGCCCGAGTCTCGGCAAAGCGCGCCGACGCCAACTCAATCGCAGGAACCAAGTCGCTCTTTTGAAACGGTTTCACGAGATACGCCAGTGCACCGGCATCGCGCGCCTGCTCGACGATCTCGCGCTGGCTGAAGGCGGTCAACATCAAGACTGCGCTGTTGCCCTGCGCGCAGATCTGCTTGGCGGCTTCGATGCCATCCATTCCGGGCATCTTCACATCAAGGATCACCACATCGGGTTTCAATTGTTCGGCTAGTACCACGGCCTGGTCTCCGCGACCGGCTTCTCCGACGACGACGTAACCCTCTTCCTCGAGCAGCTCACGCAAATCGAGACGAATGATGGCTTCGTCCTCGGCAATGACGATGGTGGTCACGGAAGAACTCTACGACGCGGTGTTGCCCTGCAACCGATCGAGCAATTCGTCTTGTTCGCGCTCACGTTGGGCGATCTGCGCTTCAAGATGTGCCAGATGTCGCCCGAGGGCGGTGGAATGCGACTTGGCTTCGCGGAATGTTGCCTCGGCGAGCGGCGTCTCTGACACGAGGGCTCGCAATTCGGCGTCTGATGCGTCATCGTTCATCACATCAAGTTGCGCGCGGGTGATTTGCAAATCTTCGCGCAGTTCACGCAGCGTGGCTGTGCAGCGACGCAATCGGAGCGAAACGATGCGATCCGAGATACCCGCCGGTAACTGCACGGTCATTGGATTCTTCAGCCTACGACCGTGTCGCGAACGGCTCTTGTTCGCAGTCGTTGTGGTGCCCGAGGTGGGAGTCGAACCCACACGCCCTTACCAGGCAACGGATTTTGAGTCCGTCGCGTCTGCCATTTCGCCACTCGGGCACTGCGTGCACAAAGGCTACTGCCGACGACGGCGCTACTTTCTCGTAGTCTCGTGCGCGGGAGGTTGACGGTTGCTCGCGTTCTTGTTTCCTGGTCAAGGCTCGCAACGACCTGGCATGGGTCGTCCGTGGGTCGGTCACGAAAGTTGGGAACTCGTCGATGAAGCATCGGCAATCACCGGCCGCGACGTCGGCGCTCTCTTGCTCGATGCTGATGCCGACACGCTGAAAGACACCCGCAACGCCCAGCTCACCACGTTTGTGAGCAGCCTCATGGTGCTCGACGCAGTCGAACGTCTCGGCGTCGAACCAAGTTTCTGCGCGGGCCACAGCCTCGGCGAGTACACCGCCCTCACCGCCAACGGTGCACTCGGCTATGACGACGGTGTGCGCCTCGTGCTCGAACGTGGTGACGCAATGCACCAAGCAGGTCTCGAGTCTCCAGGTGCGATGTCGGCGGTGCTCGGCCTCGACGACGATCTCGTTGAAGTTGCGTGCCGGCGCGCCGACGACCAAGTGTGGGTCGCCAACTTCAATGCGCCAGGGCAAGTGGTGATTGCGGGCTCGCCGAGCGGCATCGAGAAGGCCAGCAGTCACGCGAAAGAACTCGGCGCGAAGCGCGTGATGTCGCTGCCGGTGTCGGGCGCCTTTCATACTCCGTTCATGACCGCGGCGCGTGATCGCCTGCGGGCGGCAATCTCTGCAGCCAAGCCGCGCGACTCCGACGTGCCGATCGTCTCCAACGTCGACGCACTCAGCCATCAACGAGGCGACGAGTGGTCGTCGCTGTTGTCGGCACAGTTGTGCAGCCCCGTGCGTTGGAAACACTGCCTGCTCGAGTTGTCGCGGCTCGGTGTTGCAGGCTTCGTCGAGCTCGGACCAGGCGGCGTGCTTACCGGCATGGTCAAGCGAACGATCGACGGCTCGCGTTCACTCAGCGTGTCGACACCCGACGAACTTGATCAGCTGCTCACGTTCGTGTCGTCGGTGAGCCCTCCCAAGGCACCCGTCCACGAAGGCGAACACCTCTTTGTCGCTGAGCGACTCGTGGTCAGCCCTGCGGCCGGCATCTTCTCCCCGCACCCAGCGGCGCACGACGGCATGCGCATTGAGGTTGGCACCGTCATCGGCATGGTGGGCGACGTCGAGGTGCGCTCACCCTTTGACGGCATCTTGCAGAACTTCATCGCAGCCGAAGGTGAACGTCTAGCGATGCGCGAGCCGGTCGCGTGGTTGCGAACCCACTGACCATGGCGAGCGGCGGCGTGATTCGCGGTTGGGGCACTGCCCTGCCTGAAAAAGTGCTCACCAACGACGACCTGTCGGCGATGATGGACACCAACGACGAGTGGATCACCGAACGAACGGGCATCAAGCGCCGACACATCGGCGGCACGACATCATCGCTCTCGATTGAGTCGGCACGCAAGGCCCTCGCGATGTCGGGGCTGCCGCTCGAATCGATCGATGGCCTCGTGCTGTCAACCACCACTCCTGACCGCACCGTGCCGGCAACATCAGCGTCGGTGCAAGATGCACTCGGCTTGCGCTGCGGAGCCTTCGATCTGAATGCGGCGTGTTCGGGCTTCGTCTATGCCTACGTCGTGGCGCACGGCTTGCTCGCGATTGGCGCCAAGCGGTTGCTCGTCATCGGCACCGACACGCTTTCGCGCATCACCGACTGGAGCGACCGCGGCACTGCCATCTTGTTTGCCGACGGCTCTGGGGCCTGCGTCGTTGAAGCAGTCGACAACGGTGGACAACTGCTCGGCTGGGACATCGATGCCGACGGATCACTCGAGCGTTTGTTGTATGCCGACGTCGGCGGCTACATCCATATGGATGGCAAAGAGGTGTTTCGACGTGCGGTTCGCATCATGGTCGACTCGGCCCAGAAATCGCTGGCCAAGGCAGGTGTCTCCACCGATGACGTCGCACTCTGCGTGCCACACCAAGCCAACGCGCGCATCATTGACGCGGCGTGTCGCCAACTCGGTATTCCACTCGAGCGCACCGCCGTCGTGTTGCACGAAACCGGCAACACATCGTCGGCTTCGATTCCGCTCGCGCTCTTCGACGCCGCCGACCGCGGCCGCTTGCGTAATGGTGATCTCGTGTTGATGGTCGGTTTCGGTGCCGGCATGACGGCTGCCAGCGCGGTGATTGAGTGGAGGCAGCCATGAGTCGTGTCGTACTCGTCACCGGCGCCAGTCGCGGTATCGGCCTTGCGATTGCAGACCGCTTCGCCGCCCTCGGCGACAAGGTAGCCATTACCTATAACTCGACGGCACCGTCGGGCAAACATCTCGCGCTCAAGTGCGACGTGACGAACGCCGACGACGTCGAGGCGGCCTTCAGCAAGATTGAAGCAGAACTTGGTGCCGTCGAGGTGCTGGTGTCGAATGCCGGCATCACCAAAGACGGTCTGCTCTTGCGCATGAAAGAAGCAGACTTCACCAGCGTCGTCGACACCAACCTGACCGGTGCGTTCCGCGTCGCCAAGCGCGCGACTGCAGGCATGGTGCGAGCGCGCGCCGGACGCATCGTGTTCGTATCGAGCGTCGTCGGCTTGCTCGGTCAGGCCGGTCAGGCGAACTACGCGGCGTCAAAGGCTGGTCTCGTCGGTTTCGCACGTTCGCTCGCCCGCGAACTCGGCAGTCGCAGCATCACCGTGAACGTGGTCGCACCGGGACCCGTCGACACCGACATGACTCGTGCGCTCGGCGACGAGAAGCTCGCCGCGTTCGCCAACCTGGTTCCACTCGGACGCATTGCGACCGTCGACGAGATCGCTGGCGTGGTCACCTTCCTCGCTTCTGCCGATGCCGCCTACATCACGGGTGCAGTGATTCCCGTTGACGGCGGTCTGGGTATGGGCCATTGACCGTCGGCACCTGATACCACGCCACGAAGTAGACTCGTCGCAGCCAAGGAGGCCACTGTGAGCCAAGACCTGTTCGATCGTTTCAGCAAGTGCGCTGTCAGCATCCTCTCGGTGGATGCCGCCAAGGTCACCCGTGAAGCCCGCTTCAAAGAAGACCTCGAAGCCGACAGCCTCGACCTCGTCGAATTCGTCATGGAACTTGAGTCAGAGTTCGGCGTCGAAGTACCCGAGCAAGAACTCGAAGGCATCACCACCGTCGGCCAGGCCTTCGACCTCATCGTCGCCAAGACCAAGTAGCGCTCCCCAATGCAGGGGGCGGGTCACCGAGTCGCCATCACGGGATACGGTGTCGTCGCGCCGTGCGGCGTCGGCAAGCAAGTGTTCTGGCAGGGGTTGCTCGGGCCCGGCATTCGCGGTGCAAAGACCGTCGAGTTGGCCGACTGGGATCCGCAGCCATATTTCGCCAACCCGAAAGAAGCGCGGCGTGCCGATCGCGTCGAACAATTCGCCCTTGCGGCCGCCCACGAAGCTCTCACCCAGTCAGGTGACCTGCCCTACGACCACGCGCGTATCGGCACCATCTTTGGCACTGGCATCGGCGGGTTGCGCACACTCGAAGAGTCGGTGATCGTCAGGGTTGAAAAGGGAGAGCGCCGCGTCTCACCCTTTCTTGTGCCGATGATGATGGCCAATGCATGTGGCGCAGCCATCTCGATGCGCTACGGCTTGCGCGGCCCCGCCGAGACGATTTGCACGGCCTGTGCTGCAGCCACACACGCAATCGGTGCTGCCGCTCGCCAAATCGCGTGGGGTCGTTGCGATGCAGTAGTCACCGGTGGTGCTGAATCAGCTGCCACGATCACCGCGGTAGCCGGCTTTGCGAACATGACGGCGTTGTCGTCATCGGGTGAGAGTAAACCGTTCGACGCCACACGCGACGGGTTCGTCTTCGGCGAAGGTGCAGCCGTCTTCGTGCTCGAGCGCTACGACCTCGCCTCGGCGCGCGGTGCCACAATCCTCGGCGAAATTCTCGGCGCGGCGAGCAATGCCGACGCCCACCACATCACCGCCCCATCACCAGGCGGCGTTGGCGCGATTGCATGTATGCAGTTGGCGCTCGACGACGCTGGCCTCACGCCGAGCGACATCAAGCAGGTGAATGCGCACGGCACCTCAACACCACTCAACGATCAGGCCGAGTCACAAGCCGTCGCCGCATTGTTCGGCACGCCTACCCCACCCGTCACATCAATCAAAGGCGTCACGGGTCACCCGCTTGGCGCCGCCGGAGCACTTGAGGCGGCCGCGGTGTTGCTCTCGTTCGAGCATCGCCTGATTCCGCCCACCGCGAACACGACCACGCTCGGCGAAGGAATCGAGTGCGATGTGGTCGTTGGCGCCCCACGACCATGGACACCGGGCCCGACGATCAGCAACAACTTTGGATTCGGCGGCCACAACGGCTCGGTGATCATCGCGCCACCGCGCGCATAGCGACGCGGGGACGCAACAGGCGTAGCGGCGCCTAGGCGTCGACGAGCACGAACATCAACTCGCACTCACACGCCGTCTCGCCACCGACGCTGGCTCGACCTGCGCCCTTGCCTGCCCGCGCACTCATTCGCCCGAGCGTGACCTCAAGCAGCAGCTCATCGCCGGGCACCACCTGGCGGCGGAACCGTGCAGCGTCGAGCCCACCAAAGAGTGGCAGTTTGCCAGCCCGCGATGGGTCACTGAGCAACGCATAGGCACCGACTTGGGCAATGGCTTCGCACATGAGCACGCCGGGCAGCGTCGGCCGACCAGGAAAGTGCCCACCAAAGAACCACTCGTCACCGTTGAGTCGCCAACGCGCCGTAGCACTCACGCCTACCTCGAGTGCGTCAACCACATCAACGAAGAGGAAAGGCGCACGATGCGGGATCACCGACGCCGGTGCGGGAAACGCGGTCACTTCTCGAGTGCCTCAAGCAGGAACTTCGGTGTGTCTTTCGGCGAGATCTTGTACCACGCATTCAGAATTTTGCCGGTGCCGTCAATGAGAAATGCCGAGCGCTCGATGCCCATGTACTCGCGGCCATACATCGATTTCTTTTTCCACACCTTGTAGGCCTTGGCCACCGCGTGCTCGGTATCGGCGAGCAACGGAAACCCGAGCGAGTACTTTGTGTCGAACTTGAGCTGCTTCTTGGGCTCGTCGGGGCTGATGCCGATAATCACCGTGCGACCGATGTCGTCTTTGATTTCCGACAACAGACACGACTGTTGTGTGCAACCTGGCGTATCGGCCTTTGGATAGAAGTACACCAACACCTTGCGCTTGGCGAATTCCTTCAGGGTGCGCTTCTTGCCGTGTTGGTCGAACAGCGCAATGGCGGGGGCTTTGTCTCCAGCTTTGAGCATGCCGCCAAGTTACTCGCCCACACCCGCCCGACTGCGGGAGAACTCGGCATCAAGTGAGCTGCGCACGTCGGCAACGAAATGGGCCACCGACTCGACACCTTCGTCGAGCAAACGGCGCATGACTGCTGCGCCTTGAATGACACCGTCGGCAACGCGGCTGGCCTCGCACGCTTGCTCGGCGTTCGACACACCGACACCCACCAGAGTCGGCAGATCGGTGTGTTGCTTCACTCGACTGGCAATTGAAATGGCTGTCGATGCGAGGGTCGCTCGTTCTCCCGTAATGCCAAGTAACCCGACGGCATACACAAAGCCGCGGGCTCGTTTTGCGATGTGCGCGAGGCGCTCGTCTGATGCAGTCGGAGCCGCGAGCATGATTGTCTCGACACCAGCCGCATCTGCCGCCGCACACCAGTCGCCCGCTTCTTCGAGTGGCAGGTCGGGCACGATGACACCCGAGATGCCCGCATCGGCCACGCTGTGCGCGAAGCGTTCGTGTCCCGATCGAAAGACCGTGTTGTAGTAGCACATCACAATGAGTGGCACCGTCACCTGCAGACGTCGCACGCCGTCGAGAATCTTGGCGGGTGTGGCACCGCGTTGTAGCGCACGCGTCGAGGCTCGCTGAATCACGGGGCCATCCATCACAGGGTCAGAGAACGGCAAGCCGATTTCCACTGCGTCGGCACCGTTGGCGACACATGCCATTACGGCTTCTTCCCACTCATCCATGTATCCGGTGATGTACGGCACCAGCAACTTTCGACCAGCTGTGCGTTGCGCGCGCAGGTGTGTTTCGAGGCGACCTGCGGTCATTAGCCGTGGTTGCCGAGCACGTTCATCATTTGGGCGACGTCTTTGTCGCCGCGCCCCGACAAATTCATAAGCACCGTGGCCCCCTGCATGGCCGGTGATTCGCGCACGATCCACGCCAGTGCGTGAGCGCACTCGAGTGCGGGAATGATGCCTTCACTGCGCGCCATCAACTGAAACGCACTCACCACTTCGTCGTCGGTGACGTTCGGATACTCGGCGCGCCCCGTGGCGGCCAGATGCGAGTGCTCGGGGCCCACACCTGGATAGTCGAGCCCGGCAGAAATCGAGTGCGCCTCACGCACCTGACCTTCTTCGTCTTGCATGAGGAAACTCTTCATGCCGTGCACGACACCCGGGATTCCGTTGCCAATCGCTGCGCCACCCGCTGGCTCGACACCAATCAGTCGTGTGTGGGCGTCGATGAAGCCGCTGAAGATTCCGATCGCATTCGAGCCGCCGCCCACGCAAGCGACGACCACGTCGGGGGCGCCACCGACGAGTGCCTGCATTTGCTCACGTGCTTCGTCACCGATCACACTTTGGAACTGGCGCACCATGTAGGGGTACGGGTGCGGGCCCATCACCGAGCCAATGCAGTAATACGAGTGCTCGACGTTGGCGACCCAGTCGCGCATCGCCTCGTTGACCGCGTCTTTCAGCGTGCGGCTGCCCGACTGCGCGGCTTCAACTTCAGCACCCAAGAGCCGCATGCGAAACACGTTTAACGCCTGTCGCTCGACGTCGACGGCACCCATATAGACCTTGCAGTCCATGCGCAAGAGGGCTGCAACCGTCGCCGAGGCCACGCCATGTTGACCGGCGCCAGTCTCCGCGATGAAGCGCTGCTTGCCCATGCGCTTGGCCAACAAACCCTGACCGAGCACGTTGTTGATTTTGTGCGAGCCCGTGTGGTTGAGGTCTTCGCGCTTCAGAATCAACCGCACACCGAGTTCACGGCTGAGGTTGTGGCATTCGGTGAGCATCGAAGGACGGCCGGCGTATTCAGCAAAGAGTCGACGCAGTTCGTCGCGAAACACTTGGTCACCCCACGCAGCAGTGAAGGCTGCCTCAAGTTCTTGGCACGCGGGCACCAGCGTTTCTGGCACGAATCGCCCGCCAAACTCGCCGAATCGACCTGTGCTACTTGGCGCTTCGAGTGCGGTCACTGCTTCACGATACCGATGAGGTCTCGTCGAACGCCGCGAGTGCTGCCTGCACGAATCGCCGCACTTTGCTCGCGTCTTTCTTGCCCGGTTCGCGCTCCACTCCCGAACTCACATCGACGCCAAATGGGCGCACCGTCTCGATCGCCAGCGCGACGTTGTCGGGCGTGAGACCGCCCGACACCACACAGCGAATGTCTTTAGGCACATCAGCGAGCAACGCCCAGTCGTAGGGCTCCCCACTGCCAGGTTCGGGGGAATCAAAGAGCACGAGGTCAGTGCGATAGCGATTGCACCGTTGTGCATCAGGTGAGCCCGCAACGACTGCTTTCATCACCCAGCCAAGTTCGGCGACCACTTCGTCGACTTGCGCAACACTCTCGCGACCGTGCAGTTGCGCCCCACGTAACCCTGCTTCGCGTACGGTGCGCAAGACCGTCTTGGGGTCACTGTCACGAAAGACCCCGATCGTCAACACACCGGGCGGAAGTCGCTTGACGATGTCTGACACCTTGCCCACGGACACCTGGCGCTTTGAGGGCGCAAATACGAAACCAAGCGCAGTGGCTCCCATAGCCACACTCAACAGTGCGTCTTCTTCGTTGGTGATGCCGCAAATCTTGATCAACATCGTGCTTACGAAGGTAGTGCGAGCCTCAGCTCTCGTAGCGACGCTTCCACGTTGTTGCTCGTGACGAGATGCTCGCCAACGAGCACCGCGCGATAGCCGGCGGCTGCCAATCGAGCGGCGTCGGCACCTCCGGTGATTCCCGATTCGGCGACCCCGACCACACCATCGGGAATCTCCCCCGCCACACGCACCGCTCGCTCACGGTCAACCTGAAACGTACGCAGGTCACGCTGGTTCACCCCGATCAGACATGGGTCAATACGCAAGGCCCGGCGCAGTTCTGCCTCGTCGTGCACCTCAACGAGGGCCGCCAGACCAAGTTCAACAGCGAGGGCGTGAAAGGACGCGAGTTCGTCATCGCTCAACGCCGCAACGATCAGTAGCACGGCATCGGCACCCATGGCGAACGCATCAACAACGTCGAGTGCCGACACAGTGAAGTCTTTGCGCAAGACCGGCACGCTGGTTGCCGCACGCGCGGCCTGCAGATCTGCGGCACTGCCACCAAAATGCGGCTCGTCGGTGAGCACCGAAAGACACGCAGCGCCGCCAGCCGTATAGCGCTCGGCCATGACTCGTGGGTCGAGTGATTCGTTCAATGCTCCGCGCGATGGCGAGCGCCGTTTGATTTCAGCAATCACGGTAAGCGAGTCTCCTTGCAGTGCTGCAACAAAGTCGCGCGTCGTCGTGGCGCCGCGCAACGTCTCAACTACTGCACGCGCAGTCTCTGCCGCAACGCGCGCTTCGGACAGCGAACGCGTATCAGCCGCCGCCCGCCGTCGATGATGGGCGACGATGGCGTCGAGATAGGTCAAGGTCAGAACCCGAAGCGCGCAGCGAGGTGCGCTTCGAGCGACGCGAGCGGCACGCGCTCTTGCACCGTGGTGTCGCGGTCGCGCACCGTCACCGCATGATCGGTGAGTGAATCAAAGTCGATGGTGATGCACACGGGTGTGCCAATCTCGTCTTGTCGGCGATAGCGACGGCCGATGGCCTGCGTCTCGTCATAGTCGCACATATATCGCTTGGCAAGTGAGGAATACACCTGTTCGGCGAGCGGCGTGAGGGTGTCTTTCTTCGACAACGGCAACACCGCCACTTGATAAGGCGCAATGCGCGGGTGCAGGCGCAGCACGGTTCGCGGTTCGTCGTTAACGATGTCTTCGTCGTAAGCGGCCAACAAAAACGCTGCCATCGTGCGATTCACACCGGCGGCCGGTTCAACCACATACGGCACATAGCGCTCGTTCGTCGCCTGGTCGAAATAATCGAGGCGTTGACCCGAATGCTTGGCGTGCTGGGTGAGGTCATAGTCAGTGCGCTGGGCGATGCCCTCGAGCTCTCCCCAACCCCACGGAAACAGGAACTCGATGTCGCAGGTGCCTGCCGAATAATGTGACAATTCGTCAGCCGCGTGTTCGCGCAACCGCAACATCTCGCGCGGAATTCCATGTGAGACGTACCACTCGAGGCGCTCACGCTTCCAATA
>Ga0255188_1000571_pt1 | contig 12082 bp, 8 predicted proteins | sample Miss_Cont_RepB_8_FD_188427 | JGI IMG/M metagenome (GOLD analysis project Ga0255188, IMG submission 188427) | Freshwater microbial communities from Mississippi River, Louisiana, United States - Miss_Cont_RepB_8h | ecosystem: Environmental > Aquatic > Freshwater > River | place: USA: Louisiana... | reverse complement strand
TGGTGGTCGAGCAGACCGGGCGCGGCGAACGCGGTTACGACATCTACTCGCGGCTGCTGATTGACCGCATCGTCTTCCTCGGCACGCCGGTGGATGACATGGTGGCCAACGTCATCATCGCGCAGCTCCTCTTCCTCCAGATGAACGACCCGAAGAAGGACATTCATCTCTACATCAACTCGCCCGGCGGCAGTGTCACGGCGGGCCTCGCGATTTACGACACGATGCAGTTCATGACCTGCGACGTGAACACCTACTGCGTCGGCCAGGCCGCCAGCATGGGCGCGGTGCTGCTCTGCGGCGGGACGAAAGGCAAACGGCACGCACTGCCCAACTCGAACATCATGATTCATCAGGTGCTCGGCGGCGCGGAAGGCCAGGCCAGCGACGTGGAAATCCGCGTCAAATACATGCTCAAGCTCAAGCAACGCCTCAACGCCATCATCGCCAAGCACACCGGCCAGCCCGTGGACGTGGTCGAGAAGGCCTGTGACCGCGACAACTTCATGTCCGCCGAGGAAGCGAAGCAGTTCGGCCTCGTGGACGAGGTCGTCGCCAACCGCAAGGAAATCGCCAGCCTGCCAGAGAAGACCAGCGTGGTGAGCTGATCCATTCCGCAATCCGAGTTCCGCCTTCCACATTCAAATGGCCCGCCCGCACAACCTCACGCTCTGCTCCTTCTGCGGCAAATCACACGCCGAGGTGAAGAAGCTCATCGCCGGGCCCGGCGTTTACATCTGCGACAACTGCATCCACGTCTGCAAAGGCGTGCTGGACAAGGAACTCGCGGCGGACACCAAGCGCACCACGCCCAAGCTCAAGGTCCCCAAGCCCGCAGCCATCAAGCGCGAGCTGGATCAGCATTGCATCGGCCAGGAACACGCCAAGCGGACGCTCGCGGTCGCCGTCCACAACCACTACAAGCGCATCATCCACGCCCAGAAAGGCGCGGCGGACGCCCGGCATGCCGACGTGGAGATTGAGAAGAGCAACATTCTCGTCATCGGCCCCACCGGTTGCGGCAAGACGTTGCTGGCTCGCACCCTGGCGCGCATTCTCGATGTGCCCTTCGCCATCGCCGACGCCACCACGCTCACCGAGGCCGGCTACGTGGGCGAGGACGTGGAGAACATCATCCTGCGCCTGCTCCAGGCCGCCGACTACGACGTCGGCCGCGCGCAGGTCGGCATCGTGTATGTGGACGAGATCGACAAGATTGCGCGCAAGACCGAGAACGTCTCCATCACCCGCGACGTGTCCGGCGAAGGCGTGCAGCAGGCGCTGCTCAAGATGCTCGAAGGCACCGTCTGCAACGTCCCGCCCGCTGGCGGCCGCAAGCATCCGCATCAGGAATACATCAAGGTGGACACCACCAACATCCTGTTCATCTGCGGCGGAGCGTTTGTCGGACTGGACAAGGTGATTCAGCGCCGGCTGGGCAACCGCGTGATGGGCTTCAGCGCGGCGCAAAACACGCTCAGCTCCGTCGAGAAGCGCGAAGTGCTCGCAAAGGTCGAGCCGGAGGACTTGCTGGCGTTTGGCTACATCCCGGAGCTGATTGGCCGCCTGCCGATGGTCACGGTGCTGGAGGAGCTGACCGAGGAGCAGTTGATCAGCATCCTCACCGAGCCGCGCAACGCGCTGGTGAAACAGTTCAGCAAGCTGCTGTGGATGGAGGACGTGACGCTGGAGATCACGCCCGACGCGCTGCACGAGCTGGCCACGCAGGCCATCAAGAAGGGCACTGGCGCGCGGGCACTGCGGGCGTTGTTGGAGAAGCTGATGCTCGATGTGATGTATGACATCCCCGGCGCGGACGACGTGGAGAAAGTGACGATCACCGCCGCCATCGTGCGTGGGGAAGCGGCCCCGATGGTCCAGCGCAAGCCCGCACGAGCGGCGGCGTAACGGGGACACTCTTGTCCCCGTGACCGTGGCGGGCAGGCGTTCCCATCAAATCCAGACCCACTGCGGGTCCGGCTCGCTGTGAAGTCTCGCCCTCCCAAGCAATTGCAAATTGCCTCGTCCTCCGACGCGGGTGGTAAGAAAGGCAAACGCCCAGAACGCAACTTGCCACCCGCACCATCCGAACGAGGAAGCCAGCTCCCTCTCTCCTCCATTGGATGGAGGAGGGCCGGGGAGAGGAGGGGTGTTACCGCTGTCATATCAAGGCACCCCTATCCCCTGCCCTCTCCATGAACCGCCACACGGATTCAGGGCGGAACACAGATGAAATTCCAAGCTGTCAGACTTCCCATCTGTGCTCCGCCCTTAATCTGTGTGGGAGTTCATGGCCCCAATGCGCGGCTTGCGGGCCGTGGTGGCTACCCATGAACCGGAGCGCGGCTGTCCCAGCCGCAGCAGCCACTTTCGCCAACCACGCAACCCAACTCCCCGCGTTTGCCTGCCACCCGCCCTGCTGCGGCTGGGACAGCCGCGCTCCGAGTTCAGGGGGCGAAATCGCGGAAGTTGGCGGGCCGTGGGTTCTCTCCCCGCTCCTGCGTCGCAGGGCGAGGGAGTTCACCTGCCGTGGTGCGTGTGCCAAGCTGCGCCGAAACGCCCACGCCTGAGTCTTTGGGATTCGCGAAGGGTCGTCCTTCCGCACAGCGGACAGGAGTGTCCGCGCTACACCGGCAGGGTGATGCTGAAGGTCGTCCCCTCGCCGGGCTTGGACTCCACTTTCACTTCGCCCCGGTGCGTTTCGATTACGCGGGCCACAATCGCCAGCCCCAGCCCGGTGCCCTTCGCCTTGGTGGTCGCCAGTAGCGAGCTGAAGGCCTTTTTCTGCTGCTCCTCGGTCATGCCCGCGCCCGTGTCCGTGAACTCAATGACCACGTGCGTTGGTTCCTTGCGTGTGCGCGGCTGGCGGATCACGCGGGTGGTGACGGTGAGCCGGCCACCCTTGGGCATGGCCTCCACGGCGTTGAGCGTGAGGTTGAGAAAAGCCTGCTCCAACTGGGTGGCATCGGCCTGGACGGCGGGCAGGTGCGGGGCCAGGTCGCGCACAATTTCCACCCGCTGCTGGCGAAGTTTGTGACGGGTGAGCAGGCTCAGATCGTCGAGGAGCTGGTTCACGTCCACGGGCACGAGCTTGGGCTCGGTGCTGCGCGCGAAGTCGAGCACTTGCTCCACCACGCGGTTCAAGTGGTCCATCTTCTCGCCCATGATCTTGGTGTCCTGCGTGCGCGGGTCGCCGGGCGGGAACTTCAAGTCGAGCGAGTGATAAAGCATCTTCATCACCGTCAGCGGGTTGCGAATCTCGTGCGCGACCTCGGCGGCGAGCAGGCCCAGCGCGGAGAGGCGCTCGTTCTGGCGGAGCAGCTCCTCGACATCCACGATGCGCTCGTAGAGCCGCGCCTTCTCGATGGCGATGCCGGACAGCTCGGCCAGCGCGGCGAGAATGCGGACTTCCTCGTTCGAGAAGACATGGGGTTCACCTTTGTAAACATTGAGCACGCCCAGCACCTGGCCGCCGAAGAGCAGCGGCACACTGAGCAGCGCAACCAGCCCCTCCTGTCGTGCCAGCCGCACGTTCTGGTAACGGCCCGAGGTCTGGACATTCTCGTCCTGCACCGGGCGGCGGCGGCGGACGACGTTGCCAACGAGGCTCTCGGCCACGCTCAGGCGCGGGCGGGCTATGTAATCGGGGCCAGCCCCATGACTGGCGCGCAGTTCGAGCCATTCCTTGGACTCGTCCAGCAGCAACAGGGAGGCGAGGCGGGCGGCCATGAGCTGGCTGGCCTCGCGGGTGATGACTTGCAGGGCGTCCGCGAGGTTCAGCGTGGAGTTGATCGCCTGCCCCACGCTGGCGAGCGATTCGAAGAGCCGGGCCTTGAGGCGAAGCTGCTCGTAAAGCCAGGTGTTCTGGATGACCCGTGCGGCTTGGAGCGCTAGTTCCTGAAGCAACGCTTGGTCTTCCGGCGTGAAGGCATCGGTGCGGTCGGCATCCACGTTCAACACGCCGCGCACCTCGTTGTTGAGCAGCAGCGGCACGGCGAGCTCTGAACGCACTTCCGCGCGCAGCCGCACGTAGCGCGGGTCCTGCCTGACATCGCCCACGCGGGCGGGCTTGCCGGTGCGCGCAACCCAGCCGGTGATGCCCACGCCCACGGGCAGCCGGCAGTCGGCCAGATCCGGCGGCAGGCCGTAGGAGGCGTGGATTTCCACGTAGCGGGAGGTGGGGTTGACCAGCACGACCGAGCCGCTGGCGGCGCGCATGAGCCGCACCGCCTCGCGCAGGATGAGCTGCAGCGCCTCCTGCGCATCGAGCGTGGAGTGAATGACGTGCCCGACCTGGTTCAGCAGTTCGAGCCGCTCACAGCGGGCCCGGAGTTGTTCGAGCTCATCGTTCATGCGGGTGCTTCAGCGTAACCGTCGGATCAGCCAGTAACCGACGGCGGCGAAGATGGCATTAGGCCCCCAGCCGGCCAGCCAGCCGGGCACATGCCCGCCCGTGCCCAGCACAAGCGACAGCCGCGAGAGCACGAAGAAGGCGAAGCCAACGCCAATGCTCACCGCGACGCCGATGGCCACGTTGCGCCGGCCGGGCGCGGCTCCGAAAGGCAGCGCCAGCAGCACCACGACAAGGCAGGTCAGCGGGGCGGCCAAGCGGCCGTGGAACTGCGTGCTCAGCTCATCGGCCTTGGAGCCGGTCAGGTGCGGATGGAGATGCTGATAGTCCAGAATCTCCGCCAGGCTCAGGCGCAGCTTCTTGGCCGCCTTCAACGCGCTGAGGGAGCTGACCTTGATCTCGCTCTTGATGAGCCGGGGAGTTTCGTTGAACTCGGGAAAGCTGATTTGGTTGGTCTGCGTGCGCACGGGGAAGTCCAGATTGGATGACTCGTAGGTGAAATAGAGCGCGTTGGTGAAATGCCAGACGCCGTCCCGGTAGGCCGCCCGCTCGGCGAAGAGCACGCGCCGCATGCGGTCGGGCCCGGTCCACTCCACGTTCACGCGGAGCATCTCATGCACGTAGATGCCGTAGGCGCCGATCTTCCAGGAGCGCCCGGCCACGTCGTTGTTGAAGTTCAAGTTGCGGTGCCACTGCAGCTCGGTCTGCTGCTCGGGCTTGGTTTGGTAGCGGTTCAGCACACCCTCCGCCGCCTCCTGCCCGTTCGGCCCGAGGAACTCGCTGCTGACGAAGAGCAGGAGGCTGAACAGCAGCCCCACTCCGAAGTAAGGCGCGGCCAGCCGCCACAAACTCACGCCCGCCGCGCGGATGGCGATCAGCTCGTGGTGTTTGGCATGCTGCGCCAGCGCATAGAGCAACGCCAGCAACAGGCCCATGGGCAGCACCGTGGGGAGCATCTCGGGCGACTTGTAGAGGTAGAACTCCGCGATGTCGCGCCCGGTCAGCCCGCGCCCCTGCAGCATCGGCAGCTCGTTCATCAAGTCCGCCGACACGAAGAAGATGAAGAAGCCCCCCAGGCAATAGAGCAGCGGGATCATCAACTCGCGCAGCAAATAGCGGTCGAGCAGGCGCATCGGCCCGCAGCGTAAGGGCACGCCGCCGGGGCTGGCAAGCTGGCCGCCCCACGCCGCACCGGGAATTTCCTCGCCTTGCCCATGATGCCCCGCAATAAATCCCGCTCACGTCCGTCGAAGCCTGACCTTTTTGCCGTTAGCCAAACATCATAATGAAACTAAAGTCCCTCCTCGTCGCCGGAGCGTTGCTCGCGGCCTCGCTCACCCACCTGCTCGCCGCCGCCGTCGAGCTGAAGCCCGGTGAAAACGTCGCCCTCATCGGCAACGCGCTTGCCGACCGCATGCAACACCACGGCTGGCTGGAGACGCTCGTCCACGCCAAGTTCCCCAAGCACAACCTCGTCTTCCGCAATCTCGCCGCAGCAGGCGATGAGGTCGCCGGGTTCACCGAGAAGCCCGATGCCAAGTTCCGCATGCGCTCGGAGAACTTCGGCACGTCCGACGACTGGCTCAAGCGCGTGCAGGCCGACGTGGTCTGGGCGTTCTTCGGCTACAACGAATCCTTCGCCGGCGACGCCGGCCTCGCGCAGTTCAAGACCGACCTTGCGCGCGTCATCAAGCACACCACGAGCCAGAACTACAGCGGCAAGGGCAACGCGCGCCTCGTGCTCTTCTCGCCCATCGCCGCCGAGCCGAGCAGTGACCCGAACCGCCCGCCGGCCGCGCCGCTCAACGCGAACTTGAAGAAATACACCGCCGCCATGGCCGAGGTGGCGCAGGAGCACAAGGTTCCGTTCATTGACCTCTTCGCACCGTCCGAGCAGCTCTTCACCGCCGCCGCGAAGGCCAAGCAGACGCTGACTTTCAACACCGTTCACCTCACCGACGCCGGTGACAAGGCCCTCGCGCCCGAGGCCTTCCGCGCGCTGTTCGGCGAGACCGCGCCGGACGCGGCGAAGCTGGGCAAACTCCGTGACGCCGTGCTGGACAAGAACCTCGAATATCACCGCCGCTATCGCACGGTGGACGGCTACAACGTCTATGGCGGCCGCTCTGGCCTCGCGTTCGAGGCGGGCAAAGGCGGCTTCAAACAGGGCGTCAAGGAGCCCGAAGCCCCGCTGCTCTCGAACTACCAGACGATGCAGGACGAGATGAAGCAGCGCGACACGAAGACCGCCAACCGCGACAAGCGCATCTGGGCCGTCGCCAAGGGCGGCGACGAGAAGGTCACGGACGACAACCTCCCGCCCGTGCGCCTGCTCCCGTCCTCGAACAAGCCCGACATCAAGCCGTTCCTTAGCGGCGAGGAATCCATCAAGCACATCACCGCCGCGAAGGGCACCAAGATTACGCTCTTCGCGGACGAGAAGCAGTTCCCCGAGCTGGCCAGCCCGGTGCAGATGGCCTTCGACACGAAGGGCCGGCTGTGGGTCGCCGCGTGGCCGAGCTATCCCGAGCTGCGCCCGACGGACAAGGTGTTCGACAAGCTGCTAGTCTTCGAGGACACGAACAACGACGGCAAGGCGGACAAGTGCACGACCTTCCTCGACGGGCTGAACTGCCCGACTGGCTTCCAGTTCTACAAGGACGGCGTCATCGTCGTGCAGGCTCCGGAAGTGTGGTTCGTGCGCGACACGAACGGCGACGGCAAGGCTGACTGGAAGGAGCGCGTCCTCATGGGCCTCGACTCCGCCGACTCGCACCACACCGCCAACGCGATGAACTGGTCGCCCGGCGGCGAGAACTTCCTCAGCGATGGCGTCTTCCACCGCACGCAGATGGAGACGCCCTACGGCCCGCCCGTCCGCAACAGCGATGGCTGCATCTACCGTTGGGAGCCGCTCACGCACAAGCTGGAGCGCTACGTCCCCTACGGCTTTGCGAACCCGCACGGCAAGGTCTTCGACCGCTGGGGCAACGACATCATCACCGACGCCACGGGCAACGCGAATTACTTCGGTCCCGCGTTCAGCGGCATGCTCACCGGCGACATCGGCAGCAAGCACGGTCGGATGAACGAGTTCTGGAAACGCCCGTCACGCCCCTGCCCCGGCACGGGGATGGTTTCGAGCCGGCATTTCCCGGAGGACTGGCAGGGCAATTTCCTCAACGCGAACGTCATCGGCTTCCAGGGCATCTTCCGCGTGAAAGTCATCGAAGACGGCGCGGGCCTGAAGGGCGAGACGCTCGAAGACCTCGTGAAGGGCGACAACGGCCCGATTCCCAACTTCCGGCCCGCCGCCATGGACATCGCGCCGGACGGCTCGCTCTACTTCGTGGACTGGGCCAAGGAACTCATCGGCCACATGCAGCACCACATCCGCGACCCGCACCGCGACAAGACCCACGGCCGCATCTACCGCATGACCTACGAAGGCCGCGAGCTGCTCAAGCCGGTGAAAATTGACGGCGAGCCCATCGAGAAGCTGCTCGCCGCGCTCCAGACGCCCGAGGACGGCGTCCGCACGCGCGCGAAAATTGAGTTGAGCAAGCACGACTCCGCCAAGGTCATCGCCGCCACGAAGAAGTGGCTGGCCGGCCTGAGCAAGACCGACAAGGAATATGAGCACCACCGCCTCGAAGGGCTGTGGGTCCACCAGTGGCACAACGTCGTGGACGAGGCCCTCCTCAAGGACGTGCTCAAGTCCCCTGACCACCGCGCCCGCGCCGCCGCCACGCGCGTCCTCTGCTACTGGCGCGACCGCGTGAAAGCGCCGCTTGACCTCCTCAAAGTGCAGGCCGCCGACGCCCACCCGCGCGTGCGCCTCGAAGCCATCCGCGCGTGCAGCTTCTTCACCACCAGCGCCGCCGCCGAGGTTGCGCTCAGTGCGTTGGAGAAGGAAGCTGACCCGAACAAGCCGGATTATTACATCAAGTATTGCCTCGACGAGACCTTGAAGCAGCTCGGCAAGTTCAAGTGAGCGGACCAACCGCACAGGCTGGCGGTGCAACCCGGTGAAGTCGTGTATTTGCACCACCGCCAGCCCGTCGTTTCATTCAAATGTCGGCCAACTACAGTGAAATCGTGACTTACCACCACCTCTCGAAAAGGCATGCTCAGGCCGGCTTTTATATCTGATGCGCTTGCAACCTATGACGACCACTCAATGGGCTCCTCATCAACCGTGAACATGTTCGACCAAAGCCCTGAGACGCCACTGTTCCCGGGGCGGATATTGGTGGTGGATGACAACGAGTCCATCCGGATATTTCTTCGCCATTTTTTCAAGCTGGAAAGAATTCCCGTCGAGATTATTGATTCGCCCACGCAGGCGCTGGAGTTGTTTCGAGCCGAGCCAGAGCTGTATTCCATGTTGCTCACGGATTGTGAGATGCCGGGGATGAGCGGGCTGGAGCTGGCACACGAAGTGCGCCGGCTGCGCGCCGACCTGCCCATGGTGATTTTTTCCACGTCGGTGACGGTGCTGGGGGCCAAACGCTTTCTCCTTCAGGGCTTCACCGCCGCCCTGCCCAAGCCGGTGGCTTTGGAGCAACTGCGCATGACCGTGCGCGGGATTCTGGATGACAACTATCCGGCCGGGTGCCCAACCAACCCGCAGCCCGCTGCTCCGGCGGCGAATTAGGACCGGACTCAGCCGACGGGAAAGCGCCGCCTCCGGTTTCGGCATTTGCAACCCAGCGCGGCCCCCCTACAGTCCGCGCGCTATGAAAGCGGTGTTTGACCCAATCGAAGCTGCGCTCGCCGATCTCCGGCGCGGGCGGATGGTCATCGTGGTGGATGACGCGGATCGCGAAAACGAGGGCGACCTCATCCTCGCCGCGGAACACGCGACGCCGGCGGCGGTGAACTTCATGGCCCGGTTTGGACGCGGGCTCATCTGTGTGCCGACCGTGGGCGAGCGGCTCAAGCAACTGGGGGTCGAGCGGATGGTCACGCAGAACCGCGAGACCTTCAAAACGGATTTCCAGGTCAGCGTGGACGCGGCCACCGGCATCACCACCGGCATCAGCGCGGCCGACCGCGCCCGCACCATTCAAATCATGGCGGATCCGACGGCGCTACCGGAGGATCTGGTCCAGCCGGGGCATGTGTTTCCGCTGCGGGCCAAACCGGGCGGAGTGCTCCAGCGCGCGGGCCACACCGAGGCGGCGGTGGATCTGGTGCGGCTCGCTGGCTGCCGGCCCATCGGCGTGATCTGCGAAATCATGTCCGATGATGGCACGATGGCGCGGCTGCCCGAGCTGCGGAAGTTTGCCCGCAAGCACAAGCTGAAGATCTGTTCCATCGCCGATCTTATCAGCCACCGGCGCTCCCGGGAAAAGCTCGTGGACCAGATCGAGGTGGTGAAGATGCCGACGGATTACGGGGACTTTGATCTGCATCTCTACGTGTCGCGCACGGACGGCCAGAATCATATCGCCCTGGTGAAGGGTGATGTGCGCGGGCAGTCGGGCGTGCTCGTGCGCGTCCACAGCGAATGCCTCACGGGGGATGTCTTCGGCTCGCGTCGGTGCGACTGCGGGCCGCAGTTGCATCAGGCCATGAAGCAGATCGCCGCCGCCGGCCGCGGGGTGATTCTCTACATGCGCCAGGAAGGCCGCGGCATCGGGCTGGGCCCGAAAATCCAGGCCTACAAGTTGCAGGAGAAGGGCTTGGACACCGTCGAGGCGAACCAGAAGCTCGGTTACGCAATGGACCTGCGCGAGTATGGCCTGGGCGCGCAAATCCTGTGCGACCTCGGGTTGCAGACGATTCGGCTGCTGACGAACAACCCCAAGAAGATCGTGGGGCTCGAAGGCTACGGTCTGAAGATCGTGGAGCAGGTGCCCATCCGCGTCCCACCCAATCCGCACAACGCCCGCTATCTCAAGACCAAGCGCGAGAAGCTTGGCCACCTGCTCTGACCGCGACGGCGCGGGTGAACTCTTCGCCCGGATTCCCGGACCTCCTTTTTCCATGCTCAAAAAGATCAAGACCAGCAAGACACAGGCAGGCGGCGGACGCTTCGCCATCGTCGCCTCCCAATACAATGCCCGCTACGTGGACGGCATGCTGCGGGCCGCGCGGGCGGAACTGAAGCGAGCGGGGGCGGCTGAGGTCCAAGTGACGCGGGTGCCCGGAGCGTTCGAGATCCCGGTGGTCGCGGGCGTGCTCGCGCGGCAGACACCCGCATGGGACGCGGTGATTTGTCTGGGCGTGATCCTGCAAGGGCAGACCTCGCATGCGGAGCATGTCGGCGGGGCGGTGACGGCTGGCTTGATGGAATTGGCCGTGGCGACCGGTGTTCCCATGATTCACGAGGTGCTGGTCTTCACCAACGAGGAGCAAGCCCGCGTGCGCTGTCTCAGCCAGGAATTCAACCGAGGGGCGGAGGCTGCGCAGACCGCATTGAAGATGGCCCGAGTGATGGCCCGACTGGCCCCGGCCGAGAGCGATCTGCCGTTCTGACAGAGCGCAGCGCGCAGGACGCAACCCCGCTACTTGCGCCTCAAGTAGTCGTGCTGGCGGAACCACTCCGCAGCGTCTTCCAATGCCTGGCGCGGCGGGGTCTGGGGCAGGCCCAGCTCGCGGATCGCCTTGGCGGGATTGAAGAACATTTTGTAGCGCGCCATGCGCACGCCGGCGAGCGGGGCCTTCGGCGGCTTGCCGGTCAGTTTGGAAATGCCCTCGTCCACATACGCTGCCAGAAGTGGGATAAAATAGGGCAGCGCCACCTTGGGCGCGGGGACGCCCGTGATGTCCTCCAGTTCGGCGAAGGCTTCGCGCATCGTCCAGTTGCCCTCCGCGTTGCCAAGAATGTAACGCTCGCCGATGCGGCCCTTCTCGGCGGCGAGGATGTGCCCGGCAGCCACGTCACGGACATGCACCCAGTTCAAGCCGGTGTCGAGATAGGCGGGCATGGCGCGGTTCAGGAAGTCCACGATGACCTTGCCGGTGGGCGTGGGTTTCACATCGCGTGGGCCGACGGGTGCGCTGGGGTTGACGATGACGATGGGCAGCCCGCGCTTCACCAGTTCGCGGGCGACGACCTCGGCCCGCCACTTCGAGAGCTTGTAGTGGTTGCTCATCTGCGCCTCGGAGACGGGCGTGTCCTCATCGGTGGGGATCAGCTGGCCGTTGGTTTCCCGGGGCAGGCCGATGCAACCAACGGTGCTGGTGTAAACGATGCGCGAGCAGTCGGCGAGGAAGGCGGCCTCGAGGACGTTGCGAGTGCCGTCCACATTGGCGGCATACATCGGCGCGTAGTCGGGCAGCCAGAGGTGGTAGCTGGCGGCGACGTGGAAGCACCAGTCGAAGCCCTTCATGCCGGCTTCGAGCAGCTTGCGGTCGGCGAGGTCCCCTTCGAGCAGTTCATAGTCTGCGCCCGCGAGGCCGCGCAGGTCCGCCCCTCCCCGCGCCAGCACGCGGACCTCATGGCCACGGCGACAGAGCTCGTGAACGAGGTTGGCCCCGATGAATCCCGATCCGCCAGTGACAAAACACTTCATGTTGGCTTGCGCTGAGGCGCAAATGGGCGGGCAGCTTGGCGGGCGGCCAACGGTCGCACAAGTCTAAGCCGGAGCGATGCAGTTGCCGATCGGGTCGGGTGCCGGGGATTGCGCCCCGGCACCCTCCCACACCACCGGACGTGCGGTTTTCCGCATCCGGCGGTTGAACGCAGCGGCCCGCTACACGGGGGCCGCAAAATCCGATGGC
>Ga0255188_1000570_pt1 | contig 12099 bp, 11 predicted proteins | sample Miss_Cont_RepB_8_FD_188427 | JGI IMG/M metagenome (GOLD analysis project Ga0255188, IMG submission 188427) | Freshwater microbial communities from Mississippi River, Louisiana, United States - Miss_Cont_RepB_8h | ecosystem: Environmental > Aquatic > Freshwater > River | place: USA: Louisiana... | reverse complement strand
GGGCGGCGACTACACCAAAGAGGTGTTTCCCCAGCTGCGCGCCGCCGGCTGGAACGGCCACTGGATTGATGCCGCTTCGGCCCTGCGTATGGAAAAGGATGCCGTCATCATCCTCGACCCCGTCAACGATGGTTTGATCCACAAGACCCTGGCTGCTGGCGGCAAGAACTGGATCGGCGGCAACTGCACCAACTCCATCCTGCTGATGGGCCTGGGCGGTTTGTTCCGCGCCGGGCTCGTGGAGTGGGTGAGCTCCATGACCTATCAGGCGGCGTCCGGTGGCGGCGCCAACCACATGCGCGAATTGCTCAAGGGGATGGGTGTGTGCCATGCCGCTGCAGGTGAGGATCTGGAGAACCCGGCCACGGCGATCCTGGAGATCGACCGCCGGGTCGCGCAAGCCATCCGCCAGGACGTGCCCACCGAGTTCTTCGGTGCGCCCCTGGCGGGCGGCCTCATCCCTTGGATCGATTCGCAACTGGACAACGGCCAGTCCAAGGAAGAGTGGAAGGGCCAGGCCGAGGTCAACAAGATCCTGGGCACGGCGCAGATCATTCCCGTGGACGGCCTGTGCGTGCGCATCGGTGCGATGCGCTGCCACAGTCTCGCGCTCACGCTCAAGCTGAAGAAGGACCTGCCGCTGGCCGAGATCGAATCGATCATCAAGGCCGGCAACCCCTGGGTGAAGTGGGTGCCCAATGACCGCGCCATCACGGTCAAGGAACTCACCCCGGCCTCCATTACCGGCGGCCTGCAGGTGGGCGTCGGCCGCGTGCGCAAGCTCAATATGGGGCCTGAGTACGTGTCCGCCTTCGTCATCGGTGACCAGCTGCTGTGGGGTGCAGCCGAGCCGCTGCGCCGCATGCTGCGCATCCTGCTGAGCGCTTGACCCGCTTGCTGTGAGTCGCATCGCCCTGGGTATCCGCTACCGCGGCACCGCCTACCAGGGTTGGCAAAGCCAGCCCGGCGGCCGGACGGTGCAGGACCATCTTGAAGATGCCTTGTCGCGCTTTGCGGCGCAGCCCATTCGCACCGTGTGCGCCGGTCGCACCGATACCGGTGTGCATGCGATCAACCAGGTGGTGCACCTGGACGCGCCCGTGGACCGCGAACCTGCCTCATGGGTGCGTGGAACCAACCGCTATCTGCCGCAGGACATTGCGGTCCAGTGGTGCACGCCCGTGCCGGACGGTTTCCACGCCCGCAACTGCGCCACGGGGCGGCGCTACCGCTACAGGCTCCTCGAGTCTCCCGTGCGGCCGTCGTTGGAAGCCGGCTTGTGCGGATGGGTCTTCGTGCGTCTGCAGGGCCAGGCCATGCGCGAAGCCGCCTCATGCCTGGTGGGTGAGCATGACTTCAGTGCCTTCAGAGCGGCGGAGTGCCAGGCCGTCTCACCGGTCAAGAACCTGCGCGAGCTCGCCATCACCCGCCACGAAACGATGCTCGGCACCCTGTGGCACTTCGACTTCGAAGCCTCAGCCTTTCTGCACCACATGGTGCGCAACATCATGGGGTGCCTGGTCTTTGTTGGTCAGGGTCGTCGGCCCGTTTCATGGATGCAAGAAGTGCTGGATTCACGGTCTCGGCAGCTGGCTGCGCCGACATTCTCGCCAGAGGGCCTTTTTTTCATTGGGCCGTCCTACGAACCGAAGTGGGGCATTCCCGCCGCGGTTCTTTCAAGCGGCGAGACTTGAGGTCGGGTCGCTGTGCTTTGACCTGAAGCTCATAGCCACCCCGAGCGCCTGAAGCGCCAGAACAGCACGCCGGCGCAGGATGCGATGATGGCCAGTGCAATGGGGTAGCCCCATTGCCATCTCAATTCCGGCATGTGCTCGAAGTTCATGCCCCAGATGCCCGCCAAGGCAGTGGACACCGCAAAGATGGCAGCCCAGGCGGCCAGTCGCTTGGTGACTTCAGACTCCTCGATCGTCACCATGGACAGATTGACCTGGATGGCTGTGGCGATGGTTTCGCGGATGCCGTCCAGCGCCGCATTGATGCGGATCAGGTGGTCGTGCACGTCGCGGAAGTACTCTTGGCTCTGCTGACACGCCGTGGGTACCCGACCACCGTGCAGCTTGCCGGCCACTTCCACCAGTGGTGCCACGGCGTGGCGGACCGTTGCGGCCCTTTGCTTGAGGCTGTACAGACGCTCGATGTTGTAGCGGGCTTGGCCGCGATCGAAGATTTGGGCTTCAATGGCCTCGAGTTCACCTTCCAGTCGTTCGATGAGCGGAAAGTAGCGGTCCACCACTTCATCCATCAGTGCGTACAGCACAAAGCCAGCACCCCGCTTGAGATGCTCGGGCTCGCGCTCGCAACGGGCGCGAACACCCAAGAAACCGGGCTCGCTTTGGCGCCGCGAGGAGAGCACAAAGTTGTTCCCCACAAAGACGGCGACCTCGCCCAAGCGCCAAGGGTCCTCGTCGGCCAGGCCCGGTGCCGTGACCTGGGTTGCGGGGAGGGCCGGCACCTTCATGACGACGAACAGGGTATCGCCGTACTCTTCCACTTTCGGCCGCTGATGGCCGTTCTTCGCATCATCCACCGCCAGTTCATGAAGCTGGAATTCCTCTTGCATCTGGTGCAACTCGTCTGGCGAGGCATCCTTGAGTGCCACCCAAACGAAGCACCCGGGTTTTGTCAGCCACTGGTCAATGTCGGAAACCGGAATGTCGGAGAGCTTGTGGCCCTCTCCGTAGGCAACGCAATTGATCAGCATCCTCGGGCTCCCTGCAGGGCGTTTGTCGGCAGATCTGGAAATCATGGCCGAGAATCCCCCCTCGCCGCAATAAATGGGGTCAGACCCCATTTTTCGCTAATCACTATTGGCTTTGATGTTTGAATTGACGATAACTAAAAATGGAGTCTGACCCCATTTTTCGGACGCGAATCAAGATCTGTGGCCTCACGCGTGAAGCGGATGTGGATGCGGCGGTGGAGGCGGGTGCGGACTATGTGGGCTTTGTGCACTATGCGCCGAGTCCACGCCATGTGGCTCTTGAACGTGCGGGTGAACTGGCAGCCCGGCTGCCGGGAACGGTCTCACCGGTGCTGCTGTTCGTCAATCCGAGCGACGAGATGGTGCAGGCGGGCGTGCAAGCGGTGCCGCAGGCCCTGCTCCAGTTTCATGGCGATGAAAGCCCTGCCCATTGTCAGCAGGCGGCACGGGGCCAAGCGTATTGGCGTGCGGCACGCATGCAGCCGGGTATGGACTTGCTAAAATTTGCGGCTTCGTTCCAACAGGCGCAAGCCATCCTGCTCGACGCGCACGTCGAGAGTTATGGTGGCGCCGGAAAGTCCTTCGATTGGTCGCTCGTGCCCGCCGGCGTTCCCGCTCGGCTCGTTTTGTCTGGTGGGTTGAATCCTGCCAATGTGACCGATGGCATTCATCGCCTGCGGCCTTGGGCCGTTGATGTGAGTTCCGGCGTCGAGGTTGCCAAGGGCATCAAGGACGCCGCCCTGATGAAGACTTTCTGCGAGGCGGTGCGCGAGGCGGACCGCAGGACACCATGCTGAACTACGCTCAACCCGACGCTCGGGGTCACTTCGGTCCCTACGGTGGCACCTTCGTGGCCGAGACGCTCATCCATGCCCTGGACGAGCTGAAGCACACCTATGCGAAGTACCAGCGAGACCCCGAGTTCCTGGCCGAATTCCGGCGCGAACTCAAGCACTTCGTGGGCCGACCCAGCCCGATCTACCACGCTGACCGGCTTTCGCGTGAACTGGGTGGTGCCCAGATCTATCTCAAGCGCGAGGATCTCAATCACACCGGCGCCCACAAGGTCAACAACACCATCGGACAGGCGCTGCTGGCCAAGCGCATGGGCAAACCGCGGGTCATTGCCGAGACCGGCGCGGGTCAGCACGGCGTGGCCACGGCCACCATCTGCGCACGCTACGGGCTGGAGTGCGTGGTCTACATGGGCAGTGAAGACGTCAAGCGACAGAGCCCCAATGTGTACCGCATGAAGCTGCTGGGCGCGACGGTGGTGCCCGTCGAGTCGGGCAGCAAGACGCTCAAGGATGCACTCAACGAGGCCCTGCGTGACTGGGTGACGAATGTGGAAAACACCTTCTACATCATCGGCACGGTGGCAGGCCCTCATCCTTATCCGATGATGGTCCGCGACTTTCAGAGCGTCATTGGCGAAGAGTGCCTGGTGCAGATGCCGGAGATGACCGGCCGCCAGCCCGATGCGGTGATCGCCTGTGTGGGCGGCGGCAGCAACGCAATGGGCATCTTCTACCCCTACATCCAGGAAGAGGCCACGCGCCTGATCGGTGTGGAGGCTGCGGGCCATGGGCTGGACAGCGGCAAACACTCCGCTTCTCTTCAGCGCGGCCAGCCGGGTGTGCTGCACGGCAACCGGACCTATCTGCTGCAGGACGAGGCGGGACAGGTGACCGAGACCCACTCGATTTCCGCTGGTCTGGATTACCCCGGCGTGGGCCCCGAGCATGCCTTCCTCAAAGACATCGGACGTGCCGAGTATGTGGGCATCACCGACGACGAGGCGCTGGCGGCCTTCCACCGCCTGTGCCGCACCGAGGGCATCATCCCCGCGCTGGAATCCAGCCACGCGCTGGCCTACGCGATGAAGCTGGCGCCTACGATGCGCGCTGACCAAAGCCTGTTGGTGAACCTCTCCGGCCGCGGGGACAAGGACATTGGCACAGTGGCGGATCTCAGCGGCGCGGACTTCTATTGCCGCCCCTCATGCCGCGGGCAAACGGTCAAGACGGGCAGTGCGCAGGTCGTCAACCTGCAGGAGGTTAAGCGATGAGCCGCATCAGCCCGACGTTCAAAGCGCTGGCCGCCCACGGCCGCAAGGCGCTGATTCCGTTCGTCACGGCGGGTGACCCCTATCCGGATGCCACGGTGGACATCATGTTGGCAATGGCTCGCGCCGGTGCCGATGTCATCGAGTTGGGCGTGCCGTTTTCCGACCCGATGGCCGACGGTCCGGTGATCCAGAAGGCCGCCGAGCGCGCCTTGGCGCAGGGCATCGACCTGGCCCGGGTGCTGCAAATGGTGCAGTCCTTCCGCGAGCAGGATGTCCAGACACCGGTGGTGTTGATGGGCTACGCCAACCCGATCGAACGCTACGACATCAAGCGTGGAACGGGTGCCTTTGTCCGTGATGCGCAAGCCGCGGGGGTTGATGGTGTTCTGGTGGTGGACTATCCGCCTGAAGAAGTGGAGGCCTTTTCAGCAGCGCTCAAGGATGCGGGGATGGACCTCATCTTTCTGCTCGCGCCCACATCCACCGAATCCCGAATGGAATCGGTGGGGCGCTTGGCCAGCGGCTATGTCTACTATGTCTCGCTCAAGGGCGTGACGGGTGCTGGTCATCTGGACACCGACGCGGTAGCAGCGGCCATCCCCAAAATTCGCCGTCATGTGAGCATTCCCGTGGGCGTGGGCTTTGGGATTCGGGATGCCAGCACGGCGCAGGCGGTCGGGCTGCATGCGGATGCCGTGGTGATCGGTTCGCGGCTCGTGCAGATCCTCGAGACGCAGCCCCGTGATAAGGTGGCGACCGCTGCGGGCGATTTCATGGCGGAGATACGCCGCGCCCTGGATGCGCTGCCCCTGAACAGGGGCGCCACCTCGCAAGGAGTTGTTGCATGAGTTGGTTCGAAAAGCTGTTGCCGCCCAAGATCCAACACACGGACCCGGCCGACCGACGGTCGGTACCCGAGGGCCTGTGGGTCAAATGCCCTTCGTGCGAGACCGTGCTCTACAGCACTGACCTGCGCGAGAACGTCAACGTGTGCCCGAAGTGCGGTCACCACCACCGCATCGGCGCCCGCGCCCGTCTGGATGCCTTTCTGGATGCGGAAGGTCGCTACGAAATCGGCCAGGAAGTGGTCCCGGTGGACGCCTTGAAGTTCAAAGACAGTCGCAAGTACACCGAGCGACTCAAGGAAGCCCTGGAAAACACGGGTGAGACCGATGCCCTGGTCGTGATGGGAGGTGCGGTGATGAGCGTGCCGCTGGTGGCGGCCTGCTTCGAATTCGACTTCATGGGCGGCTCCATGGGCTCCGTGGTGGGGGAGCGCTTCGTGCGCGGTGTGGAAATCGCTATCGAGCAGAAGGTTCCCTTCGTGTGCTTCACCTCCACTGGTGGCGCGCGCATGCAGGAGGGCCTACTGAGCCTTATGCAGATGGCCAAGTGCAACTCCGCGCTCACGCTGTTGGCCAAGGCCAAGTTGCCCTACATCAGCGTGTTGACCGATCCCACCATGGGCGGTGTATCGGCCGGCTTCGCCTTTATGGGCGATGTGGTGGTGGCCGAGCCCAACGCGCTGATCGGTTTTGCGGGCCCGCGTGTCATTGAGAACACAGTGCGAGAGAAGTTGCCTGAGGGCTTCCAGCGGGCGGAGTTCCTGCTGACCAAGGGCGCGGTGGACATGATCGTGGACCGGCGAGAACTGCGCCAGAAGGTGGCCCGTCTATTGGCCATGCTGCAGCGCCAGAGCGCTGACGCGGTGGCATGACGCCGGCCGTCCCCCAATCGCCTTCAGATCCCAACGCTGCCGTTCCTACCACCGCTGGCGCAGCTGCGGGAGCTGCAGCTTCGCCACAGCCCCAATGGGCGCTGGGCGACTGGCTGGCGTATGTAGAACGCCTGCATCCGGTGGGCATCGACATGACCCTCGCCCGAACGCAGGCCGTGGCGCAGCGTCTGGGTCTGCAATTCAGCGCGCCGGTGGTGATGGTGGCCGGGACCAACGGCAAAGGCTCCACCTGCGCGATGCTCGAGGCCATCGCCCTGCGCGCGGGCTACCGCGTGGGCCTTTACAGCAAGCCGCACCTGGTGCATTTTGAGGAGCGTTGCCGCGTCAACGGCGCCATGGTGGAGGCCGCAGCCCTGTTGCCCCATTTCGAGGCGGTCGAAGCAGCGCGACTGGGGCAGCGTGTGGCGGGCGCGGCGGGTGGACCCGCCATCACGCTGACCTACTTCGAATTCACCACGCTGGCCATCCTGCGGCTGCTGTCGCAAGCCGAACTGGATCTGGTGGTACTGGAGGTCGGCTTGGGCGGGCGCCTGGATGCGGTGAACATCATCGATGCCGATGTGTCGATCATCACGAGCATCGATCTCGACCACATGGAGTATTTGGGGCCTGATCGCGAGAGCATCGGACGCGAGAAAGCGCACATCATGCGGGGCCACCGCGCCGCCGTGATCAGCGATCCGGTGCCGCCGGACTCGGTGGTGGCGCATGCTGCGGCGGTGGGTGCTGATCTGTGGTTGGCCGGGCGCGACTTCGCCCACGGGGGTGACCGGCAGCAGTGGCAGTGGAAGGGTCGCTCCCGCCGCTACCACGCGCTGTCCTACCCGGCGCTGCGCGGTGCCAACCAACTCATCAACGCCGCGGGTGTGCTCGCGGCTTTTGAGGCGCTGAACGATCGTTTACCCATCAGCGCGCAGGCCGTGCGTGAGGGCCTGGCGCTGGTGGAATTGCCCGGTCGTTTTCAAATCGTGCCGGGACAACCCGTGCTGGTGCTGGATGTGGCCCACAACCCGCACGCGGTGGCCACGCTGGCCGTGAATCTGGACCAGATGGGCTTTTACCCGCGCACTTTCGCGGTGTTCGGCGCGATGCGCGACAAGGACTTGGCTCAGGTGGTGCGGCCGCTGCTGCCCTTGGTCACGCACTGGCATGTGTGCGGCTTGCCCACGCCGCGCGCCGCAACCGCGGATGAACTCGCCGAGGTGGTCGCTCAACCGTCTGTTTCTCGGCACGCATCGCCACCGGATGCACTCCAGGCCGCGCTCACGATGGCAGACCCCGCAGATAGAATTCTGGTCTTTGGATCCTTTTGGACGGTGGGCGGCGTTATCGCCCAGGGTTTGCCCAGGTTGGGATCGGCGCACGGGCGCTGACAAACACGGCAGGACCGCTGTGCCAGGGGCGTTTTCCCTTCCTCTACAGCCTGTATTTCCTCCCGATGGCCCTGCTGAAATTCCTGCGCCGCTCTGATGCTTCCGCCGATTCGGCCGGTCCGGTCACTTCGGCCGCTGCGCAAGCGGTAGAAGCTGCCCGTCGGCAGGCCCGCCGGCGTTTGCTCGGGGCTGTGGTCCTGCTGGGTGTGGGCATCATCGGTTTCCCACTGGTCTTCCAGACGCAGCCCAGACCCATTCCCGTCGACATTCCCATCGAGATTCCCCGCAAGGAAAATGCGCCGCCGCTGACTGCCGCAGGTGGCGTGCCACTGCCAGCGCCTGGGGCCGCAGCATCCAAGGCGCGCGCTCCAGTGGTGGCGACCGTGGAGCCGGCGCCAGCTCCCGGCGGCACCGCAAACGCAGATGCTCCTAAGGATCCCAAGGTGTCACCACCAGCGCAGGGCGGCGCCTCCGGCGCCGCGCCTGCGACCCCCGTAGAAGTGGAGGTGCTGCCCCCGGCCGTGCCCAAGGCCGAGACGGCTAAGGCGGATGCAGGCAAGGCCGAACAACCGGCTGCGACCGCCGACAAAGATCGCGGCCGCTTCGTCGTGCAGGCGGGCTCCTTCACCGACCTCGATGCTGTCCGAGACACCCGTGCCAAGCTCGAGCGCTTGGGCCTGAAGACCTACACCCAAGCGGCGGTGGTGGACGGCGTGACCCGGGTGCGCGTGCGCGTCGGGCCCTTTGCCACTCGGCAAGAGGCGCAGGATGTACAGAACAAGATCAAGGCAGCAGGGCTCACCGCCTCGCTGCTTCAACTCTAAGGGCTGCCCGACGCCATGACGGTGCTCGACATGGCCACCGTGGACCTGGCGATGCTGGGCGTTCTGGCCATTTCCGCGGGCATTGGCGTGTGGCGTGGCTTCATTTATGAGGCGGCCTCCCTCTTGGGCTGGGTGGTGGCCTACATCGGTGCGCAGCGTTTTTCACCCTGGTTGACTGCCGAATGGGCCTTGCAGGGCTACAGCCCTGAATTGGGCCGCGGCGGTGCATTCCTGCTGATGTTCATCGTGGTCCTGGTGGCTTGGGCTGTGATGGCTCGGCTGCTCAGGCAAATCGTTCATGCCACACCGCTGCAAGTGCCCGATCGCCTAGGCGGTGCCGCTTTTGGCTTGGTGCGTGGGGTTTTGGTGCTGGTGGTCCTGGCCACCCTGGTCGCCTGGACGCCGCTCAAGGACCACGAGGCCTGGCGCTCATCGGAAGGCCGGGTATGGCTCGAGCGGATCATCGACGGCCTGCGCCCCTTCTGGCCGGACTCCATGCCGGTCTCGCTGCCGTCGTCTTGGCTGCCAGATTCACCCACTCCCGCGCAGAACTCCGGTTCAAGCGGGGCGCCCAGTCAATAGGAGTCACCAGACATGTGCGGGATCGTGGGCGTGATGTCCCAGACGGCGGTCAACCAGCTGATCTACGACGCCTTGCTGCTGCTGCAGCACCGCGGCCAGGACGCAGCGGGCATCGTGACGATGCAGGACAACAAGTACTTCATGCACAAGGCGCGCGGCATGGTGCGCGATGTGTTCCGCACTCGCAACATGCGCGCCCTGGGCGGCAACATGGGCCTGGGGCAAGTGCGGTACCCCACCGCCGGCAACGCTTACAGCGAAGAAGAAGCGCAGCCCTTCTATGTGAATGCGCCGTACGGCATCGTGCTCGTCCACAACGGCAACCTCACCAACGCCGCCGTTCTCAAGCGCGAGTTGTTCGACATCGACCGTCGTCACTTGAACACCGAGAGCGACACGGAAGTGTTGATCAACATCCTCGCGCATGAACTTGAAGGAGTCGCTCGCGATGTTCAACTCACGCCTGAAAGGGTGTTTGAGGCCGTGCGCGGGGTGTACCGCCGTATCAAGGGATCCTATGCGGTGGTGGCCCTGATCGCAGGTCATGGCCTGCTCGCTTTCCGTGACCCGCATGGCATCCGGCCCTTGATCTATGGTGTGGCCTCGACCGCGCAAGGGCAAGATGTGATGGTTGCCAGTGAGAGCGTCGCACTGGATGGGAGCGGTTTCAAGGTGGCGCGCAATGTGGCGCCTGGCGAGGCGCTCTTCATCGACCTGCAAGGTCGGGTTCACGCGCAGCAATGCGCAGATCGCACGGCGCTCAACCCCTGCATCTTCGAATTCGTGTACCTGGCGCGTCCCGATTCCGTGATCGATGGGATTTCGGTCTACCAGGCTCGGGTCAACATGGGCCAAACCCTGGCTCAGCGCGTGATCTCCATGATGCCGCCTACCGATATCGACGTGGTGATCCCGATTCCGGAGTCCAGCCGCCCTTCGGCCATGCAATTGGCGGTGGAGCTCGGCCGCCCCTACCGAGAAGGCTTCGTGAAGAACCGCTATGTCGGGCGGACCTTCATCATGCCGGGACAGTCCATGCGCAAGAAGTCGGTGCGGCAGAAGCTCAATGCCATCACGAGTGAATTCAAGGGGCGCAACGTGTTGTTGGTAGATGACTCCATCGTGCGCGGCACCACCAGCAAAGAAATCGTGCAAATGGCCCGCGAGGCGGGCGCGCGCAGAGTGTTCATGGCGTCGGCGGCTCCGCCCGTTCGATTCCCAAATGTCTATGGCATCGATATGCCCACGCGGGAAGAGCTGATTGCACATGAACGAACCGTGGAGGAGATCAAGGCCTTCATCGGCGCCGATGCCCTGATCTACCAAGATGTGGATGCAATGAAGCGCGTGGTCGGACAGTTGAATCCGTCCATCATGGGGTTTGAGGCCTCATGTTTCGATGGTAACTACATCACCGGTGACGTGAGTGCAGCCGACTTCGCCCAACTGGCGGCCCAACGCGCCACCCAGGGCGATGAGGAAGACCAGACTGTTCGCGGGCGGCTGACGCTACCCAATGCCCACGGATCGAAGGAGGGCTCGTGATGGGGCAGGACCAATCTGCAAATGAAAGTCCATGGGGCAATGACCGCTTGCCGTCCGATGTGCGCCGCGACACCTTGGCTGTGCGCGAGGGGTTACCAGCGTCGCAGTGGGGAGAGAACGCGGAGGCCCTATTCCTCACAAGCAGCTTTGTCCACCCCAGTGCGGAAGTGGCGGCGCGGCGTTTCGCCAATGAAGAGGACGCCTTCGTCTATTCGCGCTTTTCAAACCCGACGGTGGCCATGATGGAGCGCCGCCTGGCCGCGCTCGAGGGCACTGGTGGGTGTATCGCGACCTCGAGTGGCATGGCCGCCGTGATGCTGTTGGTGATGGGTCTTCTCAAGGCGGGCGACCATGTGGTCTGCTCGCGCAGCGTGTTTGGCTCGACGATCAAGCTTCTGCAGGGCGAGTTTGGCAAGTTTGGCGTGGAGTCCACCTTTGTTTCGCAGACGGATGTGGATGAATGGAGGCGGGCGGTCCAGTCCAATACCAAGCTCTTGTTTGCGGAGACGCCCAGCAACCCCTTGACCGAGGTGTGCGACATGGCTGCCTTGGCTGATATCGCGCGAGGGGCGGGCGCCTGGTTCGCCGTTGACAACTGTTTCTGCACGCCGGCGCTACAGCGGCCGGTGGAGTTCGGTGCCGATCTTGTGATTCATTCGGGCACGAAGTACCTGGACGGGCAGGGCCGTGTGGTCGCCGGTGCGATCTGCGGATCATCAGCGTTGATCGAGGAGCGGTTTGTGCCGGTGATGCGCTCGGCCGGCATGAGCCTGTCTCCCTTCAACGCTTGGGTGGTGCTCAAGGGCATGGAGACTCTGTCGATTCGCATGCGCGAGCAGAGTGCGCGGTGTCTGGCCTTGGCCCAATGGTTGCAAGCGCAACCCCAGGTGGCACGCGTGTATCACCCGGGGCTTGAATCTCATCCGCAGCACGCCCTGGCCATGCGGCAGCAGTCTGGCTGTGGTGGGGCGGTGGTCAGCTTCACTGTCCGTGGTGACGATGCCGCCGCGGCCAGAGCCCATGCTTTCGCCACGATCGATTCCACGCGCATCTGTTCGATCACAGCCAACCTCGGCGATACCAAAACCACGATCACACATCCGGCCAGCACCTCTCACGGGCGGCTCACCGAAGCGCAGCGCTTGGCGGCGGGAATTACCCAGGGCTTGGTCCGGGTGGCGGTGGGCCTTGAAGACCTGGAAGACCTGAAGACAGACCTGGCGCGCGGCTTGGCCTGCATCTGACGA
>Ga0255188_1000563_pt1 | contig 12171 bp, 9 predicted proteins | sample Miss_Cont_RepB_8_FD_188427 | JGI IMG/M metagenome (GOLD analysis project Ga0255188, IMG submission 188427) | Freshwater microbial communities from Mississippi River, Louisiana, United States - Miss_Cont_RepB_8h | ecosystem: Environmental > Aquatic > Freshwater > River | place: USA: Louisiana... | reverse complement strand
TATACGGGTGGGTTGGTCGTTCGTATACCTGGTCGGCCGGACCGATCTCCATGATCTTGCCGAGGTACATCACCGCCACGCGGTCAGCGATGTGCCGGACCACGGAGAGATCATGGGCGATGAACACGTACGACATGCCGAGTCTTTGCTGCAAATCATCGAACAGGTTCACGACACCGGCTTGGATGCTCACGTCCAGGGCGGAAACGGGTTCATCCAACACGATGAGGGCAGGGTCCAATGCAAGTGCACGTGCCACTCCGATTCGTTGACGCTGTCCACCGGAGAACTCGTGCGGGAAACGCCTCGCATGATCGGCAGAAAGGCCGACGAGTTCAAGCAGACTCACCACCTTTTCCTGGTGGTTGCCGGGAAGTCCCTGCACCACCAACGGCTCGGCAATCGAAGCACCCACGGTCATCTTCGGATCGAGCGACGCATATGGATCCTGGAAGACGATTTGCATTCGTCGACGGACCTGACGTAGTTCCTCGAAACTGAGCGAAGCGAGATCGACACCCTCGAAATTGATCTTTCCGGCCGTGGGTTCCAGCAATTGCAACACGCAACGGCCAACGGTGGTCTTGCCCGAACCGCTCTCGCCCACCAGACCCAAGGTTTCTCCTCGCGCGACCTCGAACGACACATCGCTCACGGCCTGAACCACACGCTTCTTGCGACCGATTCCCCGTGTTGCCTTCAGGTGGAACTCCTTCACCAGTCCCTGTACGCGAAGCAGCGTGTCGGTCATGCGCTCACCGTCAACTCACCAGATCGAATACAGGCGGTCATCGACTCCCCTTGCGGACGGAGCTCGGGCACCCCTGCACCACACGCGTCGATGGCATGCGCACATCGCGTTCGGAACGCACAGCCGGACGGTGGTCGCAACATGTTGGGAGGAAATCCAGCGATCGGTACCAGTCGCTCTACACCGGCTTGCGGAAGCGACGCCAGCAACCCTCTCGTGTACGGGTGCGTCGGAGCATCGAAGATGTCGTGGATGGCGGCTCGCTCCACGACCCGACCCGCATACATCACATTCACACGTTCGCATACCCGTGCAACCACACCGAGATCGTGCGTGATGAGAACGACAGCCGTACCGAACTGCGCCTGCACCTTCTGGATCACCTCGAGAATCTGCGCCTGAACGGTGACATCGAGGGCTGTGGTGGGCTCATCGGCGATGAGCAGTTTCGGACTGTTGGCAATCGCCATGGCGATCACCACACGTTGTCTCATGCCTCCGGAAAATTCGTGGGGGTACTGCAATGCGCGGTCCCCTGGTTGTGGAATTCCCACGATTTCCAACAGTTCCACTGCACGTGCCCGTGCAGCACGCTCACTCATCGTTTGATGGGCACGAAGCATCTCGGCGATTTGTGCGCCGATCCGATGCACCGGATTCAATGCCGACAGCGGATCCTGGAAGATCATCGACATCAGTCGGCCACGTACCGAGCGCATGAGCTTGGGACTCGCACCGACCAATTGGTGTCCATCGAGCACCACTGAACCCTCGATGGTTGCCGACTTGGGCAAGAGTCCCATAGCGGCAAGGAAGCTGACCGATTTCCCCGAACCCGATTCCCCTACGACCGCGGTCATCTCGCCCGCACTGACATCGAGGTCGACGCCGCGAACTGCCACGAGCGGACCGAGGGGCGTCGCAAACGTCACCTTCAAATCGCGAACTTGCAGTACCGAAGTGGACATCAGCCGTCCTTTTGCATTCGAGGGTCCGTGGCGTCGCGAAGCGCGTCACCAATGAAGTTGATCGTGAGGGCAATCGTCACCAGCGTGAGGCATGGGAACAGTGCCAACCACCAAAAACCGGTGTTGACGGCACCTTTTGCTTGGCCAACGAGAATCCCCAGCGAGGTGGCTCCGTCGCCGGCTTGAGGGCCGTAGCCAAAGAACGCCAGCGTCGACTCACCGATGATCGCCGATACCACGGAGAATGTCAACGCCACCATGATCGGACCGATCGAATTGGGAAGCAGGTGGCGCCGAACGATGTATCGCCGCGTAGCACCCACCGCACGTGCGGCCTCGATGAACTCGCGCTCCTTCAGCGCCAGTACCTGACCTCGAACGATGCGAGCGACACCCATCCAACCAAAGATGGAAAACAACACGATGATGAACCGAACCGAGGACACCTTTCCGATGATGGGGGTCAACCACGAGATCGCTCCCAGCATGTTGCGCATGACCAGCAGCGTGACGAGGAAGGGAAACGCCAGGAACAAGTCGGTAACACGCATCACCACGTCGTCGAATCGTCCGCCGCGGAATCCAGCCACCGCGCCAACGACACAGCCAATTAGGACGGAGATGATCGCCGAGAACAATCCGATGATGAGCGACACACGTACGCCGTAGATGAGCCGGCTGTACAAGTCGCGACCGATGTCATCGGTTCCCAGCCAGGCATTGGCTCGTGGTGGCAGGAACGAATTGGGTGGCGCCTGCACCGACTGGTTCACGCCATATCGTGCGGTGAGCGGCGACAAGGCAACGAACACCACCAGAATTGCCAACACGAACACGCTCACCACCGCGGCCTTGTGGCTGACGAAACGATTGAAGGCCATCCGACGCGGCGACACCACCGGAACGGCAGCCTCGCGCACCGCGGGAGAGTTGACGAGTTCGTTACTCAAGACGAATCCTCGGGTCGAGCCAGGCGTACGACACGTCAGCGAGCAAGTTGAAGAGCAGCACGGAGGCCACGATGATGACCATCCACGGCATCAGAAGCGGGAAGTCACCCTCGCCGAACGAACTCAGGAAGTACTTCCCCATTCCGGGATAACTGAAGATGTTCTCCGTGATGATGAGCCCGCCAACGATCGATCCCACATCCAATGCCGCAATCGTCACCACGGGAATGAGCGCATTACGGAGGCCGTGCTTGAACAACACCCGTCGCTCGCTGATTCCCTTCGATCTTGCGGTTCGCATGTACTCACTGCTCAATACGTCCAACAGCGATGAACGCATGTACCTGGCATACACCGCGATGATTTGGATTGCCACGACGGTCACGGGCAGCACCATGTGCTTCAGCATGAGTAGCAAATTGAAACCCGTATGACCGGGTGGGTACACACCCGAGGTCGGGAACAAGGTGGAACCGAACCATCGGCTCCAGTACACCGCAAACAGCAGCTGCAACAAGATCGCCGAAACATACGGCGGGATGGAGATACCGACGAAGGCTGCTGTGTTGACGCCGACGTCGCGGCGACCACCAGGTCGAAGGGCCGCATACACACCGAGCATGAGACCAAAAAAGATCCCGACCACACTTGCCGCAGCACCAAGACGCAGGGTGTTGGCCAGCGCATCCTTGAGTTGCGGCCACACCTCTCTTGAACCCTTGATGCTGCGCGGCCAGTCCAGCGTCACGAAGTTCACCAGCCACCTGAAATATCCCCGAACATAATTTGGGTCGAGACCGTTCTTGTCGATGTACTGCTGGATCTTTGCGGGAGTCGCGCGTGGGTTGATGCGCTTGTAACTCTCGACGGGATTGGTGCCGATTCGAAGGGCGATGTACACGAGAAACGTCACCAGAAACAAGGTGGGTACTGCCCACGCCAGTCGACGAATCACGAAGCGCAGCACCCCACAAACTTAGTGCGTTCATGCGCCATAGCCCCAACGAACGAAACCCCATACAACGCGACGACGCGCGGGCCCCGCCCGAAGGCAAGACCCGCGCGTCGCGCGAGTGTCGTTCAGTGAACGACGTTCGAAATTACTTCAGGGTGACCGTTGGTTCGCCCGTCAGCAAGTTGGTGACCACGTATGCACCGTCATTGGTGGTGGCAAACGCACCAGGCATCACCTGGTTGATCGTTGTCCATACCATCCACGACGAGTTCGCACACTCGGTGACCGGGTTCAAACACTCTGGCCACTGCTCGGCACCGATGACAATTTTGCCATCACCGTCGAGGTCGGTCCACAAGTGGTTGTTGATGAACGAGGTGTAGTTGCGGAGCTCGGCATCCACCGGTCCACCCACCTTGTCCGTGCGCCAGAAACCCGACTTCGGGAACTGCATCAATGGCAGCATCACGTGGTCGGCGGCCATGAGCTTCAACGCGCTCTTGATCATTTCGGCGCGCTTGGCTGCATCTGGCTCGTAGTCGGCGTTGTGGAGCAAGTCGGAGGCTTCCTCGTTGCACCAACCCTGCGAGTTCTGACCAATGTTGTTGTTTGCAGTGGTCGGAATGAGGTCACAGGAGAACGACGAGGTGAGGTAACCCGGGTCCGGCGGAGCGGTCGAAATGTACATCGCCATGTCGTAGTCGAGGGCTGGGAGCCGCTGCTGGAAGTAGCAGGCCGCGTCGCAGTTGTCTGCGCGCACCTTGAAACCGGCTGCATTGAGCAGCGGAATCAGGTAGGCCTGGGTGTTCTCGCGGCGGGTGTTGCCCGTGTTGATGATCCAACGCACGTCTGGTGCCTCGCCCGTTGCCGGGTCGATCCAGTAACCGTCGGCACCCTTGGTCCAACCGTTTTCGGTCAGCAGGGCTTCGGCAGCGGCTGGGTCGTACGAATTGGCGAACTCATCGCCATTGCAGTACGGGCCAGGGACGATCGGTCCACACTGCAGTGGCGCATCGCCACCGAGTGGAACGTAGATCTGCTGGAAGAGTGCGTCTCGGTCGATCGACTTGGAGAACGCTTCACGGAAGATCGGATTGGCGAAAGGTCCACACTTCTGTTGGAAGTAGAAGCCTTCGTAGTCACCACCGAGTTCCTTCTTCAGCGTGATGTTGGGATCGGAGAACGACTCTTCGATTCCGCCGAAATACTGCGGATACACGAAGTCGACTTCGCCGGCTTTCAAGGCTGCTGCCTCGGTGTCGCTGTCTGCCAGCGGCACCATGACGAGTTCCTTGGTCACGGCCTTGTCATCGCCCCAGTACTTGTCGTTGGGAACGTAGACCACCTGGCTTGGGCTCCACGACTTCATCTTCCACGGGCGACCCGAGAAGGAGAGGAAATCGGCGAAGTCCGCCGAGATGTCCGAGGTGTTCTCCACGGCCGAAGCCTTGATGAGACCACCGAAGAGACCCTTGTATGGTCCGTACACCGACTTGAAGTTCACGACAACTTGCTTGTCGCTGGAACCTGCTTCGACCGAATCAATCTGGTCGTAGCCCACCGTCGCGATGGAACCTGGGGTGTTCAATGCTGCTTCCCATGTTGCTTTGAAGTCGGCAACGGTGATGGCAGAGCCATCTTCCCACACGGCCTCTGGAGCAATGTCATAGGTCACCGTCATGCCGGCAGATGCTGGGGCAGTGAAGGTGTAGTCGTAGGTAACGTCGGCACACTCGGCCAGCGTCGGGTAAGAAACCGGCTCTGCAGCTGGCTCCTCCGATGCTGTGGTGTCCTCCGTTGCGGCATCATCGCCACCGCACGCCGACGCGATCAACGAGACCGCGAACAACGATGCGGCAATGCGAATTGCCTTGTTGTGTTTCTTCATGTATCCGACCTCCCCGTCGAATGAGGTGGGGCGTCACCCCCAGTGATTGACAACCTCACCCTACCCCACACTTGTGACCAAGTTCGCCCACTCTGGCCCGGGAGGCCCGTCAGCGTGCCCTAGAAGGCGTGACGGCGGTATTGCACGATGCGAGCGAACTCGGTGGGATCCAGACTCGCCCCACCCACGAGGACACCATCGATATCCGGTTGCCGCATGATCTCGGCGATCGTTCCGGCCTTCACGCTGCCCCCGTACTGCAGTCGTATGGCCTGGGCTGCCGGTCCGGAGGCCACCGATGCCACTTCCTCGCGAATGGCGGCGATCACGTCCTGAGCATCCGCAGGCGACGCGTTCTTGCCCGTTCCAATCGCCCATATGGGCTCGTAGGCAATGACCATCGACTTCACGTGCTCGTTGGAACGTTTGTCCAGTGCAATGCGCACTTGCCGCTTTACTTTGTCCAGCGTCGAACCGGATTCCCGTTCAGCCAACGTTTCCCCAACGCACAGAATGGGGATCATCCCGTGTTTTAGCACCGCGGCAACTTTGGCGGCGACGAACTCGTCGGTTTCTCCGAAGAGTTCGCGTCGCTCACTGTGGCCCACGATCACGTACTGCACACCGAGTTTGCTCAAGAACAACGGTGACACTTCACCCGTGAATGCGCCCTTGTCCTCGGAGTGACAATTTTGCGCTCCCAACTTCAGTCGCAGTTGATCGGCATCGATCAACGTTTGCATGCTCCGCAAATCGGTGAACGGTGGATGTACGGTGACTTCAACTGCGTCGAAGTCATCCTTTTGAAGTAGATACGCCAACTTCTGAACGCTTTGGATCGCCTCGAAGTGATTGTTGTTCATCTTCCAGTTGCCACTCACGATGGGTTGACGATTACTTGACATTGGGTGCCTTTCGTAGTGCTGCTAGCCCGGGGAGGTCCCCGAATTCGAGAAATTCCAGCGATGCCCCACCTCCGGTGGAAACATGATCGACTTCGTCGGCTAATCCGAATTGCGCGAGTGCAGCTGCCGAATCACCACCACCCACCACGGTAAACGCTTTCGTGTCCGCCATTGCCTGGGCCACGGTACGTGTGCCTTTGGCAAACCGCGCATCCTCGAACACACCCATCGGACCATTCCAGAACACCGATCGCGCATCCATGATTGCGTCACCGAACGCAGCCGCACTCCCCGGCCCGATGTCCATTCCCTTGGCGCCGTCCGGCAAACGCTTTCCAAACGTGGCGTACACGCCGTCAGCGTCGAGTCCGAGGATGTCGTCTGGCAGCATGATCGACGGATGCTGCTGCAGTAGTTGCCTGCAGTGATCCACTTGATCGGGCTCGCACAGCGAGTCGCCAATGGAATACCCCTGGGCTGCCAGGAACGTGAAGCACATTCCCCCACCGATCAACAGTTGGTCCACGACGTCGAGCAATGCTTCAATCACGCCAAGTTTGTCGCTCACCTTCGCGCCTCCCAGCACCGCCACGAAAGGCCGTTTCGGCGACGTTCGCATGCGATCCAGCACCGCAACCTCCCGTTCGATGAGACGTCCAGCTGCGGATGGCAGAAACTGCGGTGGTCCCACCACCGAGGCATGGGCCCGGTGGGCCGCACCAAAGGCATCGTTCACGTACATGTCGACGCCCTGGATGAGTTCGGCAACGAATGCCGGATCATTTCCTTCCTCACCGGGCGAGAATCGGAGATTCTCCCGAAGCTCGACCCCTGGCGCCAACGTAGCCAGAAGCCTTCTCACTGGATCCATCGAATATTTGGGGGTGGGTGCACCCTTGGGTCGTCCAAGGTGGCTCGCACACACCACCTTGGCTCCCCGCTCGGTCAACCACGTGATGGTGGGGAGCGCCGCTCGTACCCGAAACTCATCGGCGATGACACGAGCATCGTCCACACCGCTCATCGGCACGTTGAAATCGGTGCGCACCAACACCGTGCGCCCACGCACGTCGCCCAAATCTTCCAGGAGCGGAAGTTTCACGGAGTCAGATGGTCCGTCGTTACTTGGCGACACTCTTGCCGATGTGTCGCGTGAGGTCCACGAGTCGGTTGGAGTAGCCCCACTCGTTGTCGTACCAGCCGAACACTTTCACGAGTGTGCCCATGCTCATGGTGAGTTCAGCATCGAACACGCAGCTGTGCGGGTTGCCCACTATGTCGCTGGAGACGATCGGCGCTGTGCAGTATTCCAACACACCCTTGAGTGATCCATCTGCTGCTGCCTTGAACGCCGCATTGATCTCGTCGGTCGTCGCCGGCTTCTTGAGATTGGCGACGAAATCCGTGATCGACCCGGTGGGCACCGGCACGCGAAGCGAAGTTCCGTCCAATCGTCCCTTCATTGCCGCCATCACCAAACTTGTCGCACGAGCCGCTCCCGTCGAGGTTGGCGTGATGTTGATCGCAGCTCCTCGGGCACGTCGCAGATCCTTGTGCGGACCGTCAACCAACATCTGATCACCCGTATACGCATGAACCGTCGTCATCATCCCGGTCTCCACGCCAAAGGCATCGTCCAACACTTTCACCAAGGGGACGAAGCAATTGGTGGTACAACTGGCGTTGGACACCACGCGGTGCTTGGCCACATCGAACTCGTTGTGATTGACTCCGTATACGAAGGTTGCATCGGCACCCGTCGCCGGAGCAGAAATGATGACCACCTTGGCGCCAGCCTCCAGATGTGCTGCTGCCTTGTCGCGATCGGTGAAGAACCCGGTGGACTCGACGACGACATCGATGCCCAAGGCCTTCCACGGCAGGTTCTTTGGATCGCGTTCAGACAGAACTTTCAGCGATTTACCGTTGATGACGAGGCCATCCTCCGTGGATGTCACCGTCTCTGGAAGCACCCCCATCACCGAGTCGTACTTCAGCAGGTGTGCCATGGTCTTCTTGTCGCCGAGGTCGTTCACCGCCACCACTTCGATGTCGGCGCCACTCTTTGCAATCGCCCGCCAGAAACTTCTTCCAATTCGCCCGAAACCGTTGATACCCACGCGTACAGTCATACGTGAGAGCCTAGTTTTTTTCGATGTCGCGGTGCGCCACACGGGCCTGGACACCACGATTCGCCAAACGCAAGCTCAGTGCTTCGGCGATGGCAACCGATCGATGCCGACCACCCGTACATCCAACGGCGATGGTGAGGTAACTCTTTCCTTCGTTGCGGTACGCCGGAATCAACGACTCGAACAACGCCTCGACACGATCGAGAAAATCCCGTGTCGCAGGTTGCTCCAGGACGAATCGACGCACCGGTTCGTCGAGCCCACTCAACGGACGCAGCGCTTCGTCATAGTGCGGATTGGGAATGAAACGCACGTCGAATACGGAGTCCACATCGAGCGGTAGTCCGTGCTTGAACCCGAACGACAACACGGAGACCTGCAGTGTGTCTGGCAGGTCCTCCACGGAGAACAGTTCCGTCATCTGGGTTTTGAATTGCGCCAACTGCAGGGACGTGGTGTCAATCACCTTGTCGGCAACCTCGCGAACGCTCTCCAATACGTCCCGCTCATGCTCGATGGCCTCGGAGACCGTTCCCGTCTCCGAGCGCAAGGGATGCTTCCTGCGCGACTCCGTGTACCGCTTGACCAGCGATTGGGTCGAAGCCTCCAAGAACAAGATTCTCACCTCGTGGCCTGCACCCTTCAGGCGCGGCACCAGTTTGACTGCATCGATTTGTTGCGTTGCCACCCCGATCACCAATGCCAATCGTGATGGTGTGTCGCTCGAGACACCAGCGAGCTCGACGAACTTGTCAACCAGCTCCACCGGCATGTTGTCGACCACGAACCATCCGAGGTCTTCCAAGGTGTCGGCGGCCTGCGACCTTCCCGCTCCGGACAACCCGGTGATAAGCAGAATCTCTGCCACGCTGCGAAGGCTACTGAGCGGGATGGAACCGCTGGTGAACGGCGTCCGCAACCTCACTGGGCAACCACGTGAGTGCGCGCAACTGTTCGAGGTCGGCATCGCGAACCCCGGCAATGCCCCCGAGCTCCTTCAGCAGACGCTCTCGACGTGCGGGACCACAACCCTTGATCCCGTCGAGTTCACTCGCCTTCATCCTCCTCGAACGACGTTCTCGATGGAAGGTGTTCGCAAAACGGTGTGCCTCGTCCCGAATCACCTGCAACATGAACAGCGCGTCACTGCCCCGCGGGATTCGCACCGCATCCGATTGATCGGGCACGAACACCTCTTCGAAGCGCTTGGCGATGGAAGCAACGTTGATCTCGTCCTCCAGGCCGAGTTCGCGAACCACCTCCACGGCAACTCCGAGCTGTCCTTTACCGCCGTCCACCAACAGCAGTTGTGGTGGATAGGCGAACTTGCTCGGCTTGGCACGCCGCTCCTCCGCGGGTGCATCACGTTCCGCAACATAAGCGGACAATCGTCGGGTCAACACCTCACGCATGGCTGCGTAGTCGTCATTGCCAGCGACCGAAGTTACGTTGAACTTGCGGTACTCGCGCTTCAATGGCAACCCGTCCTCCAATACCACCATGGAGCCCACGTAGTCGGTTCCGTGGAGGTGTGCCATATCAAAACATTCGATTCGCAGAGGGGCCTGATTGAGACCCAACACGTCCTGCAGCTCCGAGAGTGCTCTGCTCCTCGAGTTGTGATCACTCGCACGCCGCATCTTGTGACGGATGAGGGCGTCCTTTGCATTCTTCATCACCGTTGCCATCAGTTCGCGTCGATCGCCCCGCTGTGGAACCCGAATCTCGACGTGTGACCCTCGATACTCGCTCAACAACTCCTCACATGCCACGAGTTCATCGGGCTCGATACTCACCATCACCTCCTTTGGCCAGCCCAACGCAGGTTCATCGGCATAGAGATCCACCAGGATTCGGCGCATGAGTTCACTGGAGCCAAGGGGCTCCGATTTGTCGATGACGTAACCATTGTTGCCGAGCACACGTCCCTTGCGCGCATAAAAGACGTGCACGCTTGCTTCGAGATCGGAATCGCAGAGAGCCACGACGTCGAAATCGTCGCCCCGATCTCCCACCATCACCTGCCGTTCCAACGCGCGGTCGATGGCGCCGAGTCGATCGCGCAAGCGCGCAGCGTCCTCGAAGCGCTCCTCCTTGGATGCTGCCACCATCAACTCAGCGAGATCATCACGAATCCCATCGGTATCGCCGCCAAGAAATCGGATGAGTCCTTGTACATGGTCCGAATACGTCTCCGCGGCGACCTCCCGCACACACGGACCCGCACATTTTTCGATGTGGAACAACAGACATGGACGACCGAGGCGTTCGTGCTGACGAAACTTCGCCGGGGAGCAGGTACGAACTGGGAAGGTTCGCAGGAGCGCATCGAGGGTGTCTCGAATCGCCCAGGCATGAGCAAACGGCCCGAAGTACTTGGTTCCTTTTCGTTTTCTTCCCCGCATCACCACGGCACGGGGCCACTCCTCGTCGACGGTCACCGCCAGGAACGGATAGCTCTTGTCGTCGCGCAGGCGAACATTGAAGCGTGGTCGATGCTGCTTGATGAGGTTGTACTCCAACAAGAGCGCCGCCACCTCGCTGTTGACTTCGATCCATGTCAGTTCGTGCGCCGCCGCGATCATCGCAGCGGTGCGGGTGTGCAATAGAGCTGGGTCGACGAAGTAGCTGGCGACTCGGGAACGCAAATTGGCGGCCTTTCCCACGTAGATGATGCGTCCGTGTTCATCCTTGAACTGATACGAACCGGGTCCCACGGGTACCTCGGCGAGGTTGGGCTTCAACATCGGCTACCGGCACACCACCGCGACACGACTACCCACGCAGGACATCTGCGAGGAATCGAGCGGTGTGACTTCCCTTCACCTTCGCTACTTGTTCGGGGGTTCCTTCTGCAACGACGCTGCCGCCACCGTCGCCGCCTTCCGGACCCAGATCGATGATCCAATCCGCCGTCTTGATGACGTCCAGGTTGTGTTCGATCACCAGCACCGTGTTGCCCTGGTCGACCAATCGGGCGAGGACCACGAGGAGCCGTCGAACGTCCTCGAAATGCAAACCCGTCGTCGGTTCGTCGAGCAGATAGATCGTGTGTCCGGTGCTGCGTCGCGCCAACTCGCTGGCCAACTTCACGCGTTGCGCTTCACCGCCGGACAACGTTGGGGCAGACTGTCCGAGGCGAACGTAGCCGAGCCCGACATCCATCAACGTCTGCAGATGCCTGGCAATGCGGGGCTGATTGGAGAAGAACGACACCGCTTCACTGATCGGCATGTCGAGCACTTCGGCGATGTTCTTGCCCCTGAACCGAATCTCGAGAGTGTCCCGGTTGTAGCGGGCGCCTTTGCAGACTTCGCATGGCACGTAGACGTCGGGCAGGAACTGCATCTCGATGCGGATCGTTCCGTCGCCCGAACAGGCTTCGCACCTGCCTCCGGGCACGTTGAATGAAAACCGTCCAGGCTGATATCCCCGAACCTTGGCGTCCGGTGTTGCAGCAAACAACTTCCGGATGTCGTCGAAGACACCCGTATATGTAGCCGGATTGGAACGAGGAGTTCGGCCAATCGGAGACTGGTCCATGTCGATCACTTTGTCGAGCATCTCGATACCCGCGATGCTCTTGTGCTTGCCCGGGGACTCCTTGGTCTTGTAGATCTTC
>Ga0255188_1000561_pt1 | contig 12179 bp, 9 predicted proteins | sample Miss_Cont_RepB_8_FD_188427 | JGI IMG/M metagenome (GOLD analysis project Ga0255188, IMG submission 188427) | Freshwater microbial communities from Mississippi River, Louisiana, United States - Miss_Cont_RepB_8h | ecosystem: Environmental > Aquatic > Freshwater > River | place: USA: Louisiana... | reverse complement strand
GTAGGGGCCGGCGGCTGACATCAGATAAGACTGACGGATGCCAACTGCCTGCATGGCCGAACGATGCCGCGAAAACAGGGCCTCCAGATCGGCCAGTGCGGCCTGCGCTCTGGAGGGCGCGAGCATCCCGTGCACCGGAATCCAGCGCTCGCCTTCCACGCCGACGAATCCTCGAATGGAATAGGGCCGAGCGCGCAGTGCCGTGGGAACCGTGGGCTCGATCTCGCGTGCGGACCGACTGCAGCGCTCGCGCGCAAGCGCAATCAGCTGCCCGGCGATCTGCGCAGTGGGCGCCTCGGCGGTGAGGTGCAGCGACCACTTGGCCGCTGCCAGCTCAAACCGGCCCTTCACCATGGACGCCATTTCGCGAAGCGCCCCCAGCGCCGACCCGGCGGTCGCGGCCACCGCGCCGGCGGTGCGCAACGCCTCGCCTGCCTCGATCCGACCGGCGTCTTCGCCCCGACTCTGATCAAGCACGAGCGCACGGGTAACCAGCCCGGCCGCACGCAGCTCGATGATGTCGGCCACCATGGCCTGCGGGTCGGCGTAGGCAAAGGACGCGAACGCTGCGGGCTGATCGCGAACCAGGCGCAGCACCACCTCGGTCTTGACGCCGAACACCCCGCAGTCGCCAATGAAGAGACCCGTGAGATCGGGGCCGGCATGGCGGTGAAACGGCAGAGCGCCAGCGCGGGCGCCGCTCCCGGTGACAGCGATGGTTCCGTCCGCCAGCACCACCCTCACCCCGATCACGCCATCCATGCTGCCAGGCACATATTGCGAAATCGCGCCGCCCACCGTGGTGACAGCCCCGGAGATGGGGCCCGGCACCTGCGAGCGAAGCCCATGCGGGGCGAGCGCCTCGGCAAGCCGCTGCCAGCTTACCCCGCTACCCACCACCGCAAACATATCCTCGGCATGGATCTCGATGCGGTCGAGCCGCGACGAATCGACCACCACTGCCGCGGAGGGCGCCGCCAGCCCTCGGGTGTAGGAGAGCCCTGCCCCACGCGCCACCACCGGAAGTCCGGCCAGGCAGGCCTCGCGAACGACCTCGGCCACCTCGGCCGTGGACCCGGGCCGTACCACCAGCGCCGCAGGCGCAGGACGCGGGAACGGGAACAGATCGGCCACGGCCGCCTCCAGTTCGGGCGCGTCCGTCACGACATGCTCGGCGCCCAGCATGGCCCGCAGCGCGGCAGCAAGAGTTTCGATCGACGACATGGGATTCAGCCTGGCTGTCCGAAGGCTGCCATAGTAGCCGTCACCCTGACCCCCATCGTTTCAATCCATGTCTGACAGCATTCGCCACGGCGGTTCGCGTTCCATCCTGATTGCCGACGGCATCCGCTCGGCTGCATTTCGCACGCCAGAAAAAATCGCCATCACCGAAGGCACGCGCCACCTCTCCTACCGAAAGCTGGTTGAGCGCATCGACCGCGTCTCGCAGCTTGCTGTCGGTCTGGGTCTTGGCCGCGGCGACCATGCCGCGATCCAGTGCCGCAATCGGCTCGAGTATCTCGAACTGGTCGCCGGTCTGTCGTCTGCCGGGGTGGCCTGCGCCACGGTCGGGCCCGCCGCGCCCGGACCTGAACTGCGCTTCATCTGCGAAGACTCGCGCGCGCGCGTACTTTTCGTCGACGAAGCGCTCGCCGAGCAGGCGCGTGCCTCGGTGCCGCCGGGGGTCGAGCGGGTGATCGTGATGGAACGCGACTACGAAGCATTGATCGCCCAGGCACGCGCCAACCGCCTCGATGCCGGCATCACCGAACACGACATTTTCTCCGTGCCGTACACCTCGGGCGCCACCGGCCGTCCCAAGGGCGTGATGCTCGCGCACCGCGGCCGGGTGCTGGCCTGCTACGCGATGGCTGCAGAGCACGGTTGCTACGGCCCCGACGACCGTGCGGTGGCCACCACGCCCATGTTCCATGGCGCGGGCTTTCTGATGGCGCTCGCGCCGGTGTTCTTTGGTGGCTCGGTGGTCATCATGCCGAAGTTCGACATCGACGCTCTGCTTGCCGCCATCGAACAGACCCGGGCCACCAGCGCCTACATGGTGCCCACGCATTTTGCGGCGCTCTTTGCGGCAGGCGAACGCGCACGCCGCCACGACGTGAGCTCGCTCAGGGCGGTGATCTCGGGCACCGCGCCGCTTGCGCAATCCATGAAGGCCGAGATCATTGCGCATTTCGGCGAGGGTCGGCTGTTCGAGCGCTATGGCACGACCGAGACCAACATTGCCTGCGCGCTGCGCCCGGCTGATCAATTGCGCAAGATCGCCTGTGTCGGTCAGCCGCTTCCGGCCACCCATCTGCGCGTACTGGATGACGACGGACAGGACGTGCCTGCTGGCGAGGTCGGCGAACTCGCGGTGGCCTCGCCCTATCTGTTTTCCGGGTATCTCAACCTGCCGGAGGCCACCGCGAAATCGATGCGGGGCGACTGGTTTGTGACCGGCGATCTGGCCCGTATCGATGACGAAGGCTATGTGTACCTGGTGGACCGCAAGAACGACATGATCATCAGCGGCGGCGAAAACGTCTATCCCCGCGAGGTCGAGGAGGTTCTGCTCTCACACCCCGCGATCGCCGAATGCGCGGCCGCTGGCCTGCCCCACCCCTACTGGGGCGAACAGGTGACCGCATGGGTGGTGCTGCGACCAGACATGAACGCAGATGCTGACGACCTCGCGCGCCTCTGCCGCGAAAGGCTGTCCGCCTACAAGGTGCCTAAGGAAATCCGACAGGTGACTGCGCTTCCCCGCAACTCCATGGGCAAGATCCTGCGCCGCGAACTGCGCGCAGGCTGGCCAAAAGGCTGAAACACCGTTATCGTCCCCACACTCTTTACACAAGCGCTGTCCACGGCGCACCCATCAGGAGGAGACCATGACCACCATCACCGTCAACGGCCGAAAGCACTCGGTTGAATCGCCCCCCGATACGCCCCTTCTTTGGGTGCTGATCAGCGAACTCGGCCTCACCGGCCCCAAATATGGCTGCGGTCTCGCGCAATGCGGCGCCTGCACCGTGCATGTTGGCGGTCAGGCTGTGCGCTCGTGCTCGATCCCGGTATCGTCCGTCACGCAGGCCGTGGTCACGGTCGAAGGACTGGGCACCCCCGAGCGTCCGCATCCGGTGCAAAAGGCCTTCATCGAGGCTCAGGCTGTTCAATGCGGCTACTGCACCAATGGCATGGTGATGACCAGCGCTGCGCTGCTCGCCAACAATCCCAAGCCCACCGACGCGCAGATCCGCGAAGCACTTAACGGCAACCTTTGCCGCTGCAGCGCCCACATGCGGATTGTGGCAGCCGTTCGGAAAGCCGCCGAGGTGGCAGCATGAAGCGCCGAGCCTTCCTTCAGGCGGGCGGTGCGCTCGCCATCAGCTTCAGCATTCCCCTGGCGGCCAACGCCCAGCCCGCGTTGCCACCGCGCTTCCAGAACATCAACGCCTGGCTGAAGGTTCATCCCGATGGCCGCATCACCTTCCATACCGGCAAGGTCGAACTGGGAACCGGCATTCAGACAGCCCTCGCGCAGATGATCGCCGAAGAGCTTGATACCAACGTCTGGGCGATCGACCTGGTCATGGGTGATACCGAGCTCTGCCCCGACCAGATCGGCACCTTCGGCAGTCTCACCATCATGCTCGCCGGACCTCAGGTCCGGCAGGCCGCGGCCGAAGCCCGACTCGCGCTCGTCGAGCTCGCATCCAGGCGCTTCAACGCCCCGGCCGATCAGATCCGTACGGCCGACGGCGCGGCCACCGGTCCGGGCGGCGTGCGAGCCTCCTACGGCGATCTGGTCGCGGGCGGCACCCTCAGCCGCCCGCTGAACGGCAAGCTGCCGCTCAAGACGCCCGATCAGTTCAAGGTGATCGGGAAGTCCGTCCCGCGCGTGGAGCTGCCCGCGAAAGTGTTCGGCTCGCACCGATACATCCATCATGTACGCGTGCCCGGCATGCTGCACGGCCGGGTGATCCGTCCCGCGCTGCCTGGCGCGGAACCGGTGCGGGTCGAGCTTGGCTCCATCGCCACCATTCGCGGCGCCCGCGTGCTGCGCAAAGGCCGGTTCATCGCGGTGGTGGCCGAGCGCGAGGTCGACGTCATTCGCGCAGCGCGCGAGCTGCGGGTGGAATGGGGGCCGGCGCCCGCCATGGCCGATCATGGCAAGGTGCAGGCACTGCTCAGAACACTGCCGGCCACCGATCGCGAGCTCATCAAGACCGGTGACGCCGATCAGGCAATCGCAACGGCTCCCCGCCGGCATGAGGCCGACTACTACGTGCCCTACCAGCTGCACGCCTCGATCGGTCCTTCCTGCTCCGTGGCCGACGTGGGCCCCGAGGGTGCAACCATCTGGTCTGCCACGCAGAGTTCGCACAACACGCGACTGAGTCTTGCCACACTGCTCGGTATGAAGCCCGAGCAGGTCCGCCTCATCTGGACCGAAGGCTCGGGCTGCTATGGTCAAAACGGCTCGGACGATGTCTCGGCCGACGCGGCGGTTCTGTCGCAACTTGCAGGCAAACCGGTTCGGGTGCTCTGGAGCCGCCGCGACGAGCATCTCTGGGAGCCCAAGGGCACGGCCATGACCATGCGGGTGCGAGCGGGGCTCGATGCTGCAGGCAATGTCGCCGGCTGGAACTATGAGGTCTGGAGCCCCAACCATGCGCTGCGGCCCTTCTACGGCATGGCGGGCAACATGCTCGCGGGCGATGAAACCGGCATGCCCGCAAAGTATCTGCAGGCAGGCGCCGACCGCAACGCGAAGGCCACCTATGTGTTTCCGGCCAACAAGACCACGCTTCACCTGGTCGAGCGCTCACCCGTTCGTTCATCGTCGCTGCGCGGTCTGGGCTCGCCTCAGAACACGTTTGCCAATGAATCCTTCATCGATGAACTCGCAGCGCTCGCCGGCGCCGACGCAATCGACTACCGTATCCGGCATCTGAAAGACGAGCGAGCCATCGAAGTGCTGCGCGCCGTTCGCGATCTCGCCAAATGGGAGACACGCGCAAGCGGCACCCGGCGTAGCGGCACCGGACGCGGCGTGGGCTTCGTGCATTACGACAACGTGTCGGCCTACGCAGCGGTGGCCATGGACGTCAAGGTCGACGCGGCAACCGGGGCGATCCGCGTTCAGCGCGTGTGCGTCGCGCACGACTGCGGCCTCATCATCAACCCCGATGGGGTGCGCAATCAGATTGAAGGCAATGTCATCCAGACGCTGTCGCGCGCGCTCTATGAGGAGGTGCGGTCAAACGCCACGGGGCTGGAGAGCATCGACTGGGCAAGCTATCCGATCCTGCGGTTTGCCGATCTGCCTGACGAGATCGCGATTCGCCTGATTGATCGCCCGACTGTGCGCGCAGTGGGTGCCGGCGAGCCCGCGGCCTCGCCGGTTTTCGCAGCACTGGCCAATGCCGTTTTCGATGCCACGGGGGCAAGACTGCGAACCGTGCCGTTCACGCCAGAGCGGTTGAAGGCAGCACTGGCGGGACGGCCTGCGGCTCAGGCATAAGCGGGGTCAGGCGCCGGCATGTGCAGCACCAGCACCTCTGCCGGCACCTCCGTTGCCGCGATGCGGCACGGTGCATCGTTGGCCGACACGAACAGATTTTCAAGGTGACCCAGCCGCTGGCCGTCGCGCTCAACCACCCCCTGGATCACGACGATGAACATGGCCACCGCAGCCGGAGCGATCCGGATCTCGGTTGCAGCCCCGCCGGGTATCTGGATCTGGTCAACCGCCAGGCCATCAGGGTCCGGCGCATGCACCACCTCTACCCGAGGCGACTTGAGCGCCTTGAGCTCGCCCGCCTCCGTTGGCAACAGTGCCTCGGACGCCCAGTGCCGCTTGGGTCCTGCCCGCATCAGTTCGCGGCTCTGCGGCACAAACTTGGCACCAGGGTCGCGAAACGCCCGCATGGTGATGTAGTCGACACCCTCGGGCCCCGCCACAATCGGGCCGTAGCCGGTGTAGGCCCCCGCGTAGTGCACGGTGAATGCCCGCAGCGGCTTGGGACTGCGACCGATCGTACCTTCGCCGCGCGTGAACAACTGAAACTGATTCTGGACATGAAAATGCGTGGGATTGACCGCGCCGGGAAACTGTTCCACCAGATAACACTGCGGCGTGCAGACATCGTCGTCGGATGACTTGAAGAAATCATTGCGCCAGTACTGCATGCCGTTATGAAGTTGGCCCTTCTTGCGCGCCGACTGGGCGAATTCACGGGTTCCGAGCAGAAGCATGGATCAGTCTCCAGAGGGATGACTCTCGCCCGGCGCGAGAGCCTGACCTGACCGGGGCGCGACCGTTGCGCTGCAAATGTCATGCCCCTGTCACGGTGGTTCCGCATTCTAAAAGGTTTGAACCAACAGCGCAGATGCGCAGGCGCCGGCATGCGCGCGCCGGCAGCCGATCGTTTACCAGCCGGTCGTCCCGCGCTATGCTCCGCGACTTCCGATCTCGCCTCGCCCCCCTGATGAGCACGATTGAACTCGACCTTGTGAGCAAGCGATGGGACGACACCGTCGCCGTCAACCAGGTCTCATTCGAGGTGGCGGAGGGCAGCTTTGCGGTGCTGCTCGGGCCGTCGGGATGCGGCAAGTCCACGACCCTGCGTCTGGTGGCCGGGCTTGAGCAGGTGAGCGATGGCCGGATCAGGATAGGCGGCCGTGATGTCACCCATGAGCCCCCCGCCGCGCGCAGGCTCGCCATGGTGTTCCAGTCCTACGCGCTGTTCCCGCACCTGAGCGTTGCCGAAAACATCCTGTTCGGACTCAAGGTCCGCAAGGTGGCGGCCGATGAGCGGTCCCGCCGTCTGGACCGGGTGGCCAGGCTTCTGGGCCTGGGCGATCTGCTCGCCCGCAAGCCCGCACAACTCTCCGGTGGGCAGCAGCAGCGTGTCGCCCTTGGCCGCGCCATCATCGCCGAGGCGCCCGTGTGCCTGATGGACGAGCCGCTGTCCAATCTCGATGCCCGGCTGCGCCACGACATGCGCCGCGAGCTTCGGGCGCTGCAGCAGTCGCTGGGCATCACCATGCTCTATGTCACACACGACCAGGTGGAGGCCATGAGCATGGCCGACCAGGTGATCCTGATGCGAGCCGGTCACATCGAGCAGAACGCCACGCCCGCCGAACTTTACGAGCATCCGGCAACCGCATTCACCGCAAGTTTCATCGGCACGCCGCCCATGAACCTCCTGCCACTCGAGGTCGCGGGCGATGGCTGCCGGATCGCAGGCACGGCGGGGCCGCTGGTCACCCGCCAGCCGGCCACAGACCTGCTCGCCGGCATTCGGCCCGAGCATATCCGCATCACCGGCTCGGGCGAGGTGGGTGCGCAGGTCGAAGCGGTGGAGTACCTGGGTGCCGATACCGTGATTGCCTGTCGCGCCGGCAATGCGGCGATCGTCGTCCGGCAACCCGGACGGCTCACCCCTCGGCCTGGCGAGGCATTGCGTCTGACCTGGACACCCGAGGCGCAGCACTGCTTCCATGCGATCACTGGCGCGCGCCGCGACGATATCGCTGCGCGCGCCCTCACCCCCTGACCCTTCCACAAACCGGAGACAGAAAATGACTCTCACCCATCCCCTGAAACGTGCTGCGGTCGCCGCCGCTGCTGCACTCTGTGTGGGCAGCGCCTGGGCCCAGACCACGGAAATTTCGTTCTATTACCCGGTTGCCGTCGGCGGCCCGATCACCAAGCTGATCGACGGCTACGCAGCCGACTTCATGAAAGAAAATCCCGGCATCAAGGTAACCCCGATCTATTCCGGCACGTATCAGGAGTCGATCGTGAAGGCACTGACCGCACACAAGAGCGGCCAGCCGCCGGTCGCTTCGGTACTGCTCTCCACCGACATGTTCACCCTGATTGATGAAGACGCGATTCTTCCGGTCAGCGATCTGGCCCGTACGCCTGAAGACCAGGCCTGGCTGAAGAGCTTTTATCCGGCGTTCATGTACAACAGCCAGACGGGCGGGAAAGTCTGGGGAGTGCCGTTCCAGCGCTCAACGATCGTTCTGTACTGGAACAAGTCGCTCTTCAAGGAGGCCGGACTCGACCCCGAGCGCGCGCCGCGCAACTGGGCAGAGATGGCGGACTTCGCGCAGAAGCTCACCCGGCGAGACGCTCAGGGCAACGTCACACAATGGGGCGTGCAGGTGCCCTCTTCCGGATTCCCGTACTGGCTCTTCCAGGGTTTCACCACCCAGAACGGTATCGAGCTCATGAACGAAGCCGGCACCGAAACCTACTTCGACAAGCCCGCCGTCATCGAGGCGCTGCAATACTGGGTCGATCTGTCGCGCAAGCATCGCGTGATGGCACCTGGCGTGATCGAATGGGGCACCACGCCGCGCGACTTCTTCGAGCGCAAGACCGCCATGATGTGGACCACCACCGGCAATCTGACCAACGTGCGCAACAACGCCAAGTTTGATTTCGGCGTGGCCATGTTGCCCGCCAACAAGCGACTCGGCTCGCCCACCGGTGGCGGCAACTTCTACATCTTCAAGAAAAGCACCCCGGCCCAGCAGCAGGCTGCGCTCAAGTTCATGCGCTGGATCACGTCGCCAGAGCGCGCGGCCCAGTGGGGCATCGATACCGGCTATGTGGCGGTGCGGCCCGATGCGTTCGAGACCCCGGCGATGAAGCAGTATGTGGCGTCGTTTCCGCCGGCAGCGGTGGCGCGCGACCAGTTGCAGCATTCGGTCGCCGAACTGTCCACGCACGAGAACCAGCGTGTGACCAAGGCGCTGAACGATGGCCTGCAGGCGGCGCTCACCGGGGCAAAAACCCCCGAGGTTGCGATGCGCGATGCACAGCGCGAGGCCGAGCGGATTCTGCGTCCCTATCGCCGCTGATCGCGCTGCCCGTGGCGGGCAACACGCCTGCCACGGGCATCATCCATCACCTCGATTCCTGCCCCCGTGAAGCGCGTCTCGGTCCATGTCAGCGGCTGGCTGCTTCTTTTGCCTGCCGCCTGCCTGCTCGCGCTCTTCACGCACTATCCGGCAATCGCCACGCTGGGCCACAGTCTGATGTCGACGCCGAAGGCCAATCGGCCGTCGGTGTTCGTGGGTCTGGACAATTATCAGACCCTGATTGAAGACGCCGTGTTCTGGCGCGCCGTGGAGAACAACCTCTGGTACTGCCTGGGCACGATCCCGGTCTCGATCGCGCTCGCGCTGCTGATGGCGCTCTGGGTCAACGGCAAGATCGCCGGCCGCGGCTGGCTGCGGCTCGCCTATTTCACGCCCACCGTGCTGCCGATGGTGGCGGTGGCCAACATCTGGCTGTTTTTCTACACGCCCCAGTACGGACTCCTCGAGCAGTTCACCTCGCTCTTCGGTTTGCCCAGCCACAATTGGCTTGGCAGCCCCTCCACCGCACTCGCCTGCGTCATTCTGGTCACCATCTGGAAGGAGTCGGGCTTTTTCATGATCTTTTATCTGGCGGCACTGCAGCAGATTCCGCCGGTCTATGCCGAGGCCGCCGCCATCGAGGGGGCAAGCCGCCTCACCTACCTCCGCCGCATCGTGTTTCCGCTCCTGATGCCCACGACGCTGTTTGTTCTCATCAACGCGGTCATCAACTCCTTCCGGCTGGTGGACCACATCGTGGTCATGACACGAGGTGGCCCCGACAACGCCACCACACTGCTGCTCTTCCATCTCTACGAGGTGGGCTTCAAGTTCTGGGACATGGGTTATGCGGCCGCCATCACCGCGGTGCTGCTCGCGGTGCTCGCAATCCTTGCGCTGATTCAATTCGGGCTGCTCGAACGCCGTATCCACTATCGCTGAAGCCGCCCTGTTCACCATGACACCGCACGCCCCTTCGCTCGCTGGTCGGCAAACGCCCGCGGCCCCGCCCTTCTCCGGGGGTGGCGTGCTTGAAGCGCTCGCCGCCTGGCTGCTCGCAATCCTTTGGGCGCTGCCGTTGGTCTACGCGATCTGGACCGCTTTTCATCCTGGTGAATATTCGACGCGCTTCGAGCTCGGTGCGCCGCTCACGCTCGACAATTTTGCGGCAGCCTGGAGTGCCGCGCCGTTCGCACGCTATTTTCTGAACACCGTCATGCTGGTCACCATGATCCTGGTTGCGCAGATGATCCTCGGCACGCTCGCAGCCTATGCGTTTGCGCGGTTTGCCTTCCGGGGGCGCGACCTCGCGTTCTTCCTGGTATTGATTCAGCTCATGGTGATGCCCGATGTGCTGATCGTTGAAAATCACCGCACGCTCAGCCAGATGGGACTCATCGACACCATCACCGGCATCGGCCTGCCCTACATGGCCTCCGCATTCGGCATCTTTCTGCTTCGCCAGACATTCAAGACCATCCCTGCAGAGCTTGATGAGGCGGCGCGGGTCGAGGGCGCAAGCGCGCTCCAGGTGCTCTGGAAAGTCTATGTGCCGCTCGCCCGGCCCACCTATCTCGCCTACGGTCTGGTCTCGGTCAGCCACCACTGGAACAACTTTCTCTGGCCGCTGGTGGTCAGCAACTCGGTCGAGTCGCGTCCCATCACCGTCGGGTTGCAGGTGTTCACCGGCACCGACCAGGGCATCGACTGGTCGCTCATCTGCGCGGCCACGTTGCTCGCCGTGGCGCCGCTTCTGATCGCGTTCCTGCTCTTTCAGCGGCAATTTGTTCAATCGTTCATGCGAGCGGGCATCCGCTAGCCCAAGAGCCGGTCATGAAACTCATCACCTGGAATATCCAATGGTGCCGCGGCTGCGACGGACGGGTCGACCCGGAGCGCATCATCGATACCGCCCGCGACCTCGCAGACTTCGATGTGTTGTGCCTTCAGGAGGTCTCGGACGGTTTTCCAGGACTGGCGGGCTCGGTCGGCGAGAATCAGTTCGGTATCCTCGCTTCGCTGTTGCCAGGCTATCAGGCGGTAGAGGGAATCGCCGTGGACGTACCGGGCGCGCGGGGCGGTCGCGCGCGGTTCGGCAATTTGCTGCTGTCGCGGATGCCGGTGCTGGGCGTCTGGCGACATCTGCTCGACTGGCCGGCCGATCCTGACTCGGTCGGCATGCAGCGGGTGGCGATCGAAGCCGTGATTGAGGCAGCCGGCGGGCCGCTGCGGATCATCACGACTCACCTCGAGTACTACTCGGTGCGGCAGCGTACCGCTCAGGTAGACCACCTTCGCGCCTTGCACCGCGAGGCCTGCGGCCATCAGGCCGACCGGGGTCAGCCGCGACACCGTGGCTCGCCCTTCGAGGCGCGGCTGCGACCTCCGTCGGCGCTCCTGTGCGGCGATTTCAACTTCCTCACCGACTCGGCCGAGTACGCGCGCATGCTCGAACCCATCGATGACGCGCCCGCCTGGCGCGATGCCTGGAGCCTTGCCCACCCGGGCGAGCCTCACGCGCACACCAATGGCGTTCATGACCGGGTTCAGTGGCCCAAGCCGCACACCTGCGATTTTGTATTCGTGACCGAAGATCTGGCGCCCGCAGTGAGCGCGCTCCATGTCGACGCGAAGACCGATGCCTCAGACCATCAGCCGGTACTGATCGAGCTCGATGGCGCCGCCCGCATTCGACCGTAGCGACGCTCCCGCTTCGACCCGTTGCCCATGAGAAGGCCTGCTCGCAGACATCGCGTTGTGGTCGCCACGCCCCTTCACACCGAGGCGCTCGCAAGGCTGGCAGCGCTCTTCGAGGTGGAGCTCAGTACAACAGTCACCGATGCGGGGCAGCTTCAAAACGCCTCGGGGTTGATCGTCTCACAGCACACCGAGCTTGCGCCGGCACTCCTGCGCAGCCTTCCGACCCTGCAGGCGATTGGGCTGACCGGCGCCGGGCCTGGCCTGATCGACCTGCGGGTCATGACCGATGCCGGCATTCGGGTCACCCACGCCCCACTGGACGACGCCGCGTTGCTCGCCCGTACGCTGTTTCGCGTGCTCGAGCGCAGCCTCAATGAAGCGGCCCGCGAGCGCGCCGAATCCAGATCAACACCACAGGAGCGTGGGCTGCGATATCGGATGCCGGGTGAACCGGTGGCTTCACAGGGTTCACTGGCCGCGCCCGAACCGGCAGAGCGCACGACCGCCCCGCGACTCGCCCTGGTGGGACGCGACGACATCAGCGCCCGGATCTTCGCCCTCGCCCGCGAGGCAGGTTACCGCTGTGTGGATCC
>Ga0255188_1000558_pt1 | contig 12220 bp, 12 predicted proteins | sample Miss_Cont_RepB_8_FD_188427 | JGI IMG/M metagenome (GOLD analysis project Ga0255188, IMG submission 188427) | Freshwater microbial communities from Mississippi River, Louisiana, United States - Miss_Cont_RepB_8h | ecosystem: Environmental > Aquatic > Freshwater > River | place: USA: Louisiana... | reverse complement strand
GATGGTGGGATCCTTGTCGGGGTCATAGCCCTCGGGCACCGGCGCGAGGGTCACGGTCCTGCCTGGCGGAGCGGGAATCAGCTTGGCGATGCTGTCCACATGACCGTAGCCCATGCCCAACACACGACCCACATCCCGCAAGGCCGCCTTGGCAGCCATGGTGCCGAAGGTGGCGATTTGACTCACCGCCTCGCGACCATACTTGTTCTTGACGTAGTCGATCACGCGATCGCGGTTGGCCTGGCAAAAGTCCACGTCAAAGTCCGGCATGGACACGCGCTCGGGGTTGAGAAAGCGCTCAAACAGGAGTTCGTATCGCAGCGGGTCCAGGTCGGTGATGCTCAGGGCGTAGGCCACCAGTGAGCCGGCACCCGACCCGCGGCCCGGGCCGACGGGGCAGCCGTTGCGCTTGGCCCACTGGATGAAGTCCGAGACGATGAGGAAGTACCCGGGGAAGCCCATCTTGAGGATGGTGGTGATCTCGAACTCCAAGCGCTCGAGGTAACGACTGCGTTGCGCTTCGCGCTCGGCAGCATCGGGAAACAACACATCCAACCGCTGCTCCAGCCCTTCGATTGAGGCCTGTCGGAAATAGTCGGCAATGGGCATCCGCGTGCCATCAGGCTGAACGGGCGTGGGGAAGTCGGGCAGTTGCGGCTTGCCCAGCACCAGTGACAGGTTGCAGCGTTGGGCGATGCGTACCGTGTTCTCGACAGCCGCTGGCAGATCAGCAAACAAGGCCTGCATCTGTTGTTGCGTCTTGAAATGCTGTTCGCGCGTGAACCGCTTGATGCGTTTGGGGTTGGTGAGTGTCTCCCCCTCGGCGATGCACACACGCGCCTCGTGGGCCTCAAAATCATCGGGCTGCAAAAATTGAACCGGATGGGTGGCGACCAGGGGCAGGCCCTCCTGGGCGGCGAAGAGAACGGCCGCGCGGACATGAGCCTCTTGTTGGGGCAGACCGGCACGCTGGATTTCCACATAGAAGCGGTTTCCAAAGACGGATCGGTACCGCTGCGCCAATTCTTGTGCGCGGATGAGGTCGTTGCTCAGCAGGGCCTGGCCCAGTGCGCCGCCCTCGGCGCCTGACAGGACGATGAGCCCTTCGTGCAGTTCGGCAACCCACTCCCATTTCACCCAGGCCTGTGCTCGATTCACATTGCCGGTCCATGCGCGGGCCAGCAGTTCCGAGAGATGGAGATAGCCGCGCGCGTTCTGCACCAGCATCAACAGGCGGTTGGCCGGGCGATCGGTGCCCGCTTCAGGTTCGATCCACAGATCGACCCCGATGAGGGGTTTGATGCCCTTGCCGCGGCATGCCTGGTAGAACTTTACCGCGCCGAACAGGTTGCCCAGGTCGGTGATGGCCAGGGCCGCCTGGCGGTCGGCTGCAGCCGCCGCGGCAGCCTCGTCGACGCGCAAGGTACCGTCGACAACAGAGAACTCGGTATGTGTCCGCAGGTGGATGAAAGCCATCGCTGCATTGTAGGAAGGCGCCGCGGTCGCGGGACGGGGACCGCACCTAGAATTTCAGGGTGAGCACTGTTCTCAACATCGCGGCCTACCGCTTTGTGCCGCTTCGGAATTTGCCGGATTGGAAGGCCCAACTCAGCGCCCGTGCCGAGTCACTGGATCTCAAGGGAACGGTCTTGTTGGCCGAGGAAGGCCTCAACTTGTTTCTGGCCGGCTCACCTACCCCCATTCGCGAATGGCTGTCCTGGTTGTGCCATCTCAGCGATGCCGATGGCAGCCAGCCGTTCCACGGGCTCAAGGCCAAAGAAAGTTGGAGCGATTCGGTGCCCTTCCGACGGCTGAGGGTGCGGATCAAGCGAGAGATCATCCGCATGAATCTGCCAACCGTGATTCCCGCAGCAGGCCGTGCACCGGCCGTTGAGGCGGCCACATTGGCCCGATGGCTGGATCAAGGCCAGGATGACGAGGGTCGCCCTGTGGTGACGCTGGACACCCGGAACCAATTTGAAGTGGATGAAGGAACTTTTGAGGGCGCGATCGACTGGGGCCTGAGCAAGTTCAGCGACTTTCCAAGAGCGCTGGCCGCCCATGCCGACGAACTGCGCAACAAGACCGTGGTGAGCTTTTGCACCGGGGGCATTCGGTGCGAGAAGGCCGCGCTGGTGATGCGCGAAGCAGGCCTGACCCATGTGTTCCAGTTGGAGGGTGGGATCCTGCAGTACTTCGAAGACACTGCGGGCGCACCCCACTGGCGCGGCCGCTGTGTGGTGTTCGACGAGCGCGGTTCGCTCAATCCCGCGCTGAAGGCCGATTAAGCCGGGACAAGGCGTTGGCGGCGCTGCCGCAAGGCCTCATACAGGCATACGGCTGAGGCCACCGACACGTTGAGGCTTTCCACTGCGCCGGTCATCGGGATGTGAACCAACTCATCACACGTCTTGCGGGTCAGCTGCCGCATGCCCGCGCCCTCAGCGCCCAACACCAGCGCCGTCGGCCCTCTCAGGTCCACCTCGTAGACCGACTTTGGTGCATCGTCACTGGTCCCGATGATGCGGATCTGCCGCTCTTTGAGCTCACCCAAGGCGCGTGCAAGGTTGACCACCATGAAGTAGGGAACGGTCTCGGCCGCGCCACTGGCGACTTTAGCGACGGTCGCGTTGATCCCGACGGCATGGTCACGCGGCGCAATCACCGCCTGGGCACCAGCGCCATCGGCAACCCGCAGGCAGGCGCCCAAATTATGGGGGTCGGTGACACCGTCCAGCACGAGCAAGAGGGGGGTATCACCCGCGGCTTGCACGCCGTCGAGATGATCGTCGAGCGAATGCTGAACCTTGAGGGGCTTGACCCTGGCCACGATCCCCTGGTGCGGCGCGCGTCCGGCCAGTTGCGCCAAGCCTTGGGCGCTGCTTTCCACCAACTTCACGCCGACGTCCTGCGCGCGCTGCAGCAGGCTGCGCATTCGGCCATCGCGCCGCTGCACATCGTGGTGGACTTCCAGCACCGATTCAGGCGCGGTCTTCAGCCGCACGGTAACGGCGTGAAAGCCGAAGAGTAATTTGTTGGTCATCGTGCCATTTTCGCGCCACTGGACGGCAATCATCCACACGGAGTGGCCATCAGGGCAAGCCCAAGCGACTGAGCAGGAGCAAAACGCCCCAGAAGAGTGGTTGGTGCAGCATGTAGATGCTCAAGGGCCACTGACCGATCAAGGCGATCATGCGGATGGCGGGGTTGGGGGTCAGGGGCAAGCAGGACAAGCGTTGACCCAGAGCCAAACCGAGCCACACCATGCCCATCCACGGAAAGATCGGCGCATAGTCTTCAGTGACTGGCTTTTGCGTGACCAACCCAAGCCCGTTGAGCCATCGACTGTCGAATACGGGATGTTGGATGAGATGGGGCAAGGTCATTGCTCCGATTCCCAGGGCCCACAACAGTCGTGGCGAAAGGCTGGCCGTCAACCGAGCCAGTAGCACCATCGCGGCCAGACCATGGAGCACGCCAAAGCTGATCCAGGACTGCGGAAAGACGAACCAGGTGGCCACACTGACCAGACCGGCGCATCCGGCCACCTGCATCCACCGCCGCCAAAAGCGAGCCCAGGACGAACCCGACCGGTGGGCGAGCGCCTGTGAGGCACCGGCGCAAAACATGAAGAGACCCACGATGCAGACCCGCTGCCCCGTCCAGAACGGGTCCGCGAGAAACTGCTGCGGTGGATGCAGCAGGCCAAAGTGGTTGAGATCGAAGCACAGGTGGAAGGCGATCATCCACAGGATCGCGACGCCGCGCAGGGCGTCTAGGGTCATCAGGCGGCTGGTTTGTTCGACAGGCAGCATGGCTTTGAATTGGACACCAGGCTCAGCCGTTACCATCCGGCGCATGAGCGCTCACCATCATGCCCCGCGACGCAGCGCTGCCGAACAGCACAAGCTGGAGGCTGCGATCCATCATTTGGCCGAAGACCAGATCGCCTTCAACCGCGTGCTGGGTATGAAGATGGAAGAATTCAGTGGGCCCAACGGCACGGTTTGCCGCTTTGACATGCGGGCCGATCTGGTGGGCCACTACATTCACGGCCGCCTGCATGGCGGGGTAACGGCAGCCGTGCTGGATGCCACGGCTGGTATGGCCCTGATGGTGGCCTTGGGCGAAAAATACGCTCACGAGAGCGCCGAGCAGGTCATGCACCGATTCGGCAAGATGGGCACGATCGACATGCGGATCGACTACCTGCGGCCGGGGTTGGGCGCTTACTTCCTGGCCCAGGCCATGGTGACCCGACTGGGTGGAAGGATCGGGTCGACGCAGATGCGGCTGCTCAACGACCAGGGTACGCTGATCGCCACGGGAGCAGGGGCGTATGTGATTGCATGAGTCCGTTTGGGAAATGGGGTCAGTGGGAAATGGGGAAATGGGGTCAGTGTCATTTATTTTGCGAACTCAAGTTCGCAAAATAAATGACACTGACCCCATTTCCCGCTGACCCCATTTCCCACTGACCCCATTTCCCGCAGACCCCTTTGCCCACTGAATGCCAGCGTGGAGCTCACACGATGACCGGCTCCGGCTCGAGTCGGATACCGAAGCGCTCGTAAACGCTGGTTTGGATGGCGCGGGCGAGCGTCAGCACCTCCGCGCCGGTGGCGCCGCCACGGTTGATCAGGACCAGCGCCTGCTTTTCATAGACCGCAGCCCCACCAATGCTGCGGCCCTTCCAGCCGCAGGCGTCGATCAGCCAACCAGCCGCCAGCTTCACAGCGCCATCTTCCAGGGGATAGTGGACGATCCCCGGATCACGCGCAATGATGTCGCGGCACTGCTCGGCGCTGACCACGGGATTCTTGAAAAAGCTGCCGACATTGCCCACCACCGCAGGATCGGGCAGTTTCGCTCGGCGAATGTCACAAACCCAGGTGAAGACCTGATGGGCAGAGGGCTCCTTCACGCCGGTTTCGTCGACCCGGCGCTGCAAGTCCAGGTAGCCGAGCACGGGCTGCCAGTGCTTGGGCAGTCGCAAGCGAACCCGGGTGATGAGGGTCTTGCCGGCCAAACCTCCAAACCCGTCTCGCTTGAAGACGCTGTCGCGGTATGCGAAGGCACAGGCACGGGCATCGAGCTCCACGGTTCGCCCCGTGACCCAGTCCACGGCCAGCACCGAATGGAACCGGTCCTTGAGTTCAACGCCGTAGGCGCCAATGTTCTGCACGGGCGCAGCACCGACGGTGCCGGGAATGAGCGCCAGGTTTTCCAAGCCAGGGAGGCCCTGCTCCAGGGTCCAGCACACCAGCTCATGCCAACCGACCCCTGCGCCAGCCTCCACGATCACGGCACCGGCTTCCTCACCCAGCACCCGCAGGCCTGGGACCTCGACCTTGACCACCAGGGCCTGTGGATCGCGCGTGAAGACGAGGTTGCTGCCGCCCCCCAGGACCAATTTGGGAACCCGGCCCCACCGGGGATGGTCGACGACCCGACGGACGGACGCCTCACTGTCGACGCGAACCAGGTGGTCCGCGACCGCCGGCAGCCCCAGCGTGTTCAGTCGGCGCAGGCTCACAGACGCCTCCACAGCCCCGCCAGGTGGTGAGGCCGGAGGAGAGCCGGGCGCAGCGGGCGGCCAAGAGTCGCTCATGGCAAAATTTTCCCCCAGAACACACAGGCAGCCCCTGCCCCCTGAACATGCCGAGTTTTGATGTGGTCGTGGAACCCAACCTGGTCGAGGTGCGCAACGCCGTGGACCAGAGCAACAAGGAAATCGGTACCCGCTTTGATTTCAAGGGCAGCGATGCGCGTGTGGAGCTCTCCGACAAGGGCATCAACAAGGAGCTCCTGCTCTTTGCCGACAGCGACTTCCAGCTGCAGCAGGTCAAGGACATCCTGCTGGCCAAACTGACCAAGCGCAGCGTCGACATCCGCTTTCTGGACGACTCTGCCAAACCCGAGAAAATCGGCGGGGACAAGCTCAAACAGCTGGTCAAGATCAAGACCGGCATCGAATCTGAACTGGGCAAAAGGATCCAAACTTTGATCAAGCAAAGCAAGGTCAAGGTCCAGGCCGCCATTCAAGGCGATTCGGTCCGTGTGAGCGGTGCCAAACGCGATGACCTGCAAACAGCCATCGCCCTGCTGAAGAAGGAAGTGGCTGATGCGCCGCTGACCTTCAATAACTTCCGCGACTAGCTTGACCCTGCTCTACATCATCGTGGCCACCGGCGCGGGCGGCCTGCTGTCCGTGCTGGCCGCTGCCAGCCTCACGACGCATGTATTGGGTCGCATCGTGCACAGCCTGGTCAGCCTCTCTGCGGGCGTGCTGCTGGGCACTGCCCTGCTCAACGTCCTGCCGGAGGCGTTTGAATCCGGGCAAGCTGACACCCACGAACTCTTTCTCACGCTGTTGGGTGGCCTTCTGTTCTTCTTCCTGCTGGAGAAGGCCGAGTTGTACCGGCACAGCCACCATCACGAAGGAGACCACCCACACCACCACCACCACCACGGCTTCGATGCGGAACAGGCCGGAGCGGGCGGATGGTCGGTGCTCTTGGGCGACAGCATCCACAATTTCGTGGACGGCGTGATCATCGCGGCGGCCTTCCTCACCGATGTGAAGTTGGGCGTGGTGACGACGCTGGCGATCGTGGCCCATGAAATCCCGCAGGAGATCGGAGACTTCATCGTGCTGCTCAATGCGGGGCTGTCGCGCGCACGGGCGCTGCTGTTCAATGCCCTGTCGGGACTCGCGGCCGTGGCGGGTGGCCTGGTGGGGTACTTCGGCGTGGGCCAGGTCGAACAGGTGTTTCCGTATCTGCTGGTGGTGGCCGCCAGCAGTTTCATCTATGTGGCGGTGGCCGATCTACTGCCGCAAATGCAGCGCCGGCTCGCGTTTCGCGAAACCCTGCATCAGGTGCTGTGGCTGGCAGGGGGACTGGTGCTGGTCTTGGTGGCCAGCGAACTGCTGCACGCCCACTGACGCGCGCCCTACTTCACCACCAAGACCGGTACCGGGCTGTGCAACAGCACCCGCTGGGTCTCACTGCCCAGCAGCAGGGCGGCCACCCCGCGCCGCCCGTGAGAGGCCATGACAATCAAATCGCACTGTTTGTCTTTGGCATGGTCCAGGATGGCCTCCCAGGGATGAAGGGACTCCACGGTGTAGCCACTACAGGCCACCTGCCGAGCGCGCGCCGCCTCCACCACGGCATCCACGCGTTCACGGGCCACCCGTTCCTGGGCCTCATAAAACTCTTGCGGTGCAATCGGCTGCACTTCGCTGATGGCGCTGTAGGGAAAGGGCTCCTTCACTGACACGGCAAAGATCTGTGCGTCCATGCGACGCGCGAGCTCAATGGCCGTCTGCACAGCCTTGCGGGTGATTTCGGAGCCGTCGGTGGGCACCAGGATGCGGCTGTACATGGGCAAACTCCTGAAGAGATGGGCAGCGCCTGGGCGCAAAACGAACTCAGTATGGGTCGACAAGGCCGCAAGGAGCCTTGCCCGTGATCAAGAAACCTTGATTCAGCCCACCGCCACGGGACGCGAGGGATCGGCCGACCATTCGCTCCAGGATCCCGGGTACAGAACGCCCAGGCCCAGGCCCGCATGCGCCATGGCCAGGAGGTTGTGGCAGGCGGTCACGCCCGAGCCGCACTGGTGCACGACCGGCTGGCCGGCCTGGAGCAGCGGTAACCACTCCGCCTTCAACGCTTCAACCGGTTTGAAGCGCCCATTGGGCTGCAGGTTGTCCTTGAAGAAGCGGTTGACCGCTCCGGGTATGTGACCTGCGCGGGTATCCAAGGGCTCGGTTTCTCCCCGATACCGTTCGCCCGCCCGCGCGTCCACCAGACAGACACGACCCAATTGCTGGGCCAGCGCTTCAGCTGTGAGGGTGGGCATGGACGACTCACCCGCCGGATAAGCGGGGGCAACGGTCACGGCTGTGTTCGCGCACTCCAACGCGCCACCATCCTCCCGCCAAGCCGCCAGACCGCCGTCCAGAACGGCCGCGCGCTCATGGCCGATCCAACGCAACATCCACCAGGCTCGCGCCGCATAGCACCCGCCCTGGCCGTCGTAAGCCACCACGATGGTCTCCGGTGTGATGCCCCAACGACCCAGGCGGCTCGCCCATTCCTCGCGCGCCGGCAGCGGGTGACGCCCTCCGTCGACCGGCCCCCGCACCGACTTCAAGCCGCTGAGATCACGGTCGAGATGGACATAGCGCGCGCCCGGTAGATGTCCAGCTGCATAGGCCCGCTCGCCCGCGTCGACATCGAACAAGTCGAAGCTGCAGTCCAAAATAACGAGTTCCGGATGCTGGGCGTGCAAAGCCTTGAGTTCGGCTGCGTCGATGAGCGGCTTCATCGGGACCGCCTCGACCTCAGCGCAGCCTCGCGGGCGCGGTCATCGCGACGCGATACCACTCGTGGAAGTGCTGCATGCCGTCTTCCATGGGACTCTGGTAGGGCCCCGCCTCGTCATCCCCGCGCTCCATCAGTGCGCGCCGTCCAGCGTCCATGCGCAACGCGATTTCATCATCCTCCACACAGGTCTCCATGTAGGCCGCCTGCTCGGCCTCCACGAACTCCCGTTCGAAGGCTGCAATCTCTTCGGGGTAGAAGAACTCCACCACGTTGAGCGTCTTCTGTGGCCCCTTGGGAATGAGATGGCTGACGACCAGAACGTGCGGATACCACTCCACCATCAGGGTGGGGTAGTAGGTCAACCAGATCGCGCCGTGCGCAGGCGCCTGGCCGTTGCGATAGTTCAGCACCGCCTGCTGCCACCGTTGGTAGGTGGGTGAACCCGCCTTCTGCAGGGCCTGGTGAACGCCTACGGTCTGGACGCTGTGGTGGGCACCAAACTCCCAGCGCAGGTCTTCACAGGTGACGAAGGAACCCAAGCCCGGGTGGAAGGGACCGACGTGGTAATCCTCGAGGTACACCTCGATGAAGGTCTTCCAGTTGTACGCGCACTCATGGACGTGGACCTTGTCGAGCACATAGCCGCTGAAGTCCAGTTCTCGCGCGGGACCCAGCCGAGCGAGGTCGGCTGCCACACTGCGCTCGCTGGCCTCGAAAACCAGTCCGTTCCAAGTCTGCACCGGATAGTTGCGCAGATTCAGACAGGGGTCGTCGGTGAAATGGGGAGCGCCGATCAACCGACCATGCAGATCGTAGGTCCACCGGTGCAGCGGGCAGACCACATTGCTTCGTGTGTGGCCCCGGCCCTTGAGCATGACCGCCTGGCGGTGGCGGCAGACGTTGGAGATCAGTTCTACGCCGTCCCGCGTGCGCACCAAGGCGCGACCCTCGCCTTCAGCCGGCAGGGCGTGGTAGTCACCGATTTCGGGCACTGCCAGTTCATGCCCGATATAGCGCGGAGCGCCATGGAAGATCAGCCGCTGTTCCTCCTGGAACAACGCCTCGCTGAAGTACGACGAAACCGAGAGTTGAGAGCGACTGCGCTCCAGGGCTTCCAGCCCGATGCTCAGGTCCGACATGATCCCCAGGAATCTCCAAAAAACCGATGTCAAACCGGCTACCGACCCCGGTTGAGTGCCGGGGGTCCTTGCCGGAAAAGGGACGGGATTCTACCCACAGCGCAAATCCTGCAACAGGAGCAAGATGACCCGACCGCATGTCAACCCAAATTGACACTTGAGGGAAGCCTACAATCGCACCATGACGAAATCCTCCTCCCAGGGCGTCCAAACTCCCCCGGCGGACGCCCCCTTGCCCGAGCGCTATGAGGATGCGCTGGCCGAGCTTGACGACCTGGTGCAGGCCATGGAGTCCGGTCGCCTACCCCTGGATGAACTGCTGGTCGCCTACCGACGCGGCGCGGCCTTGCTGACCTTCTGCAGGGACCGCCTGCAGGCGGTGGAAGACCAGGTCAAGGTGCTGGAAGACGGTCAGCTCAAGCCTTGGAGGGCCTCATGACCCTTATGACCCTCCTGCCCCCCACGACCGCCCTGCCCTTCGATACCTGGATGGCCCAGGAACTGCGGCGCGTGGAAGCGGCGCTGTCGGCCTGGGTGCCCGCCGATGCGCCGGCCGGTTTGGGGCAGGCCATGCGATACGGCGTCCTGGACGGTGGCAAGCGCCTGCGGCCCTTGCTGGTACTGGCCGCGGCCCAGGCGGTGGACGGTCGACCGGCGGCAGCGCTGCGCGCAGCCTGCGCCGTGGAACTCATCCACGCCTACTCCCTGGTCCATGACGACATGCCCTGCATGGACAACGACGTCCTCCGAAGGGGCAAGCCCACGGTCCATGTCCAGTTCGGCCAAGCACAGGCGATGCTCGCCGGCGACGCGATGCAGGCACTGGCCTTTGAACTGTTGACACCGGCGGACGAGAGCGAGTTGGATGTGCGCCTGCAGGCCCGGCTGGTGGCACTGCTGTCCCGCAGTGCCGGCCATGCGGGCATGGCCGGCGGTCAGGCCATCGACTTGGCGAGCATCGGCTGCTCGCTCTCGGAATCGCAGTTACGCCGCATGCACGAACTCAAGACGGGGGCCTTGCTGCAGGCCAGCGTGGAGATGGGCGCGGCCTGCGGCCACGCCAGCCCGATGGCGCAAGCCGCACTGGGCCGCTACGGCCACGCGATCGGCCTGGCCTTCCAGGTGGTGGACGACATCCTTGACGTGACCCAGGACACCGATGTGCTGGGCAAGACCGCCGGCAAGGATCGGGAACAATCCAAACCGACCTACGTATCCTTGATGGGGTTGGAAAGCGCACAGCGCCATGCCCGCCAGTTGCACGAGCAGGCCCTGCAGGCACTGTCGGCCAGCGGGCTGACCGACACCCAAAGGCTGCACGAGATCGCAGACCTGGTGGTGCACCGCCAACACTGATGCGGCACCCCTGATTGCCGGAGGATTTTCATGTCCAACCCGACCTACCCCCTGTTGCAAACCATCAACACCCCGGCTGAGCTGCGGCGCCTATCCCGACTCGAGCTGAAGTCGCTGGCGCGCGAGCTGCGAGAATTCCTGCTGCACTCAGTGGGCAAGACGGGCGGACACCTCTCCAGCAATCTGGGCACGGTGGAACTCACCATCGCGCTGCATGCCGTGTTCAACACGCCAGAAGACCGACTGGTTTGGGATGTGGGCCACCAGACCTACCCCCACAAGATCCTGACCGGCCGTCGCGAACGGTTCCACACCCTGCGCCAACTGGGCGGCCTGTCCGGCTTTCCCCGACGCGATGAAAGCGAGTACGACACTTTCGGTACCGCACACTCGTCCACCTCGATATCGGCGGCCCTGGGTATGGCCCTGGGCGCACAACTCAAGGGTGAGAACCGCAAGGCCGTGGCCATCATCGGTGACGGCGCGATGAGCGCCGGTATGGCCTTCGAAGCCTTGAACAACGGTGGAGTGCCGCATGGCGGCATCACCGCTGATCTCCTGGTCATCCTGAACGACAACGACATGTCGATCAGCCCACCCGTGGGCGCGCTCAACAAGTACCTGGCGCGTCTGATGAGCGGAAAGTTCTACGCAGCCGCGCGGGAGTCGGCCAAGAGCGTGCTGCGCAACGCACCACCGCTCTTTGAGTTGGCCCGCCGATTCGAGGAACATGCCAAGGGCATGGTCGCGCCCTCAACCATCTTTGAGGAGTTCGGATTCAACTATGTCGGCCCAATCGACGGACACGACCTGGACGCGCTGATTCCCACACTGGAGAACATGCGGCAGATGAAGGGGCCGCAGTTCCTGCATGTGGTCACCCGCAAGGGCTACGGCTACAAGTTGGCCGAGGCCGATCCGATCAAGTACCACGGGCCCTCGCCGTTCGATCCCTCTCAGGGGATCCAGAAGCCGGTCACGCCGCCCAAGCCGACATTCACGCAGGTGTTCGGAAACTGGCTGTGCGACATGGCCGAGGCCGATGCGCGCCTTGTCGGCATCACGCCCGCGATGCTGGAAGGCTCGGGCATGGTCGAGTTCCAGAAACGATTCCCGCGACGCTGCCACGATGTGGGCATCGCCGAGCAGCATGCAGTCACCTTCGCAGGCGGCCTGGCATGCGAAGGCCTCAAGCCCGTGGTGGCCATCTATTCCACGTTCCTGCAGCGGGGCTATGACCAGTTGATCCACGACGTGGCGCTGCAGAACCTGCCGATGGTGTTTGCGCTGGATCGCGCCGGGATCGTGGGCGCGGATGGCGCCACCCATGCGGGGGCCTACGACATTGCCTTCGTGCGCTGCGTCCCCAACATGAGTCTGCTGACGCCC
>Ga0255188_1000557_pt1 | contig 12223 bp, 14 predicted proteins | sample Miss_Cont_RepB_8_FD_188427 | JGI IMG/M metagenome (GOLD analysis project Ga0255188, IMG submission 188427) | Freshwater microbial communities from Mississippi River, Louisiana, United States - Miss_Cont_RepB_8h | ecosystem: Environmental > Aquatic > Freshwater > River | place: USA: Louisiana... | reverse complement strand
CTCGGGATATTCCTTGGACTCGTCACATCGCGCATATTTGGTTAGGGTGACGCACGACAGCGGGCGCCGCATGAATGCGGCGCCCGCTCTTTTTATGATTTAGAGTACCGTCGCGATCGCGAGCAGTGTCAGGACACCAAACGCGGCGAGTGTCTTCACGAAAAAGCCAATCGCTTCGTGCTTCTTATTCTCCATAAGGAGCACCAAAGGACGATAGAAGAAAAGAAATGCCATGGTGGCAACGGAGAAGACGAGGAGTGAGAGCATGACGATTGGTGCCGTGAACGTATCAGGCGTATCATGATTTATCGAGTTCATGTAATTGAAGAAGAGTCCGATACTCCATATGTAGGCGGCGGCGGCGAGTGCGTTCACGAAGGGATTCCATGCCATAGTCCCAGTATACTCGGATCTAGTCGCGTGTCGCGCATATCGTGCGCTTGTTACGTTCAGATTCCTTTTTTGCTCGTATTCGCATCGAACGTGTGATAATCCGATACGATCTCTTCGCCGATCTGAATGTCACGAGCGGCAATGGTGATACCTTCGCCATTGACGATGCCCTCGCCCTCTTCGAGGTCAACGGTATTCGGGGTGTCTGAATGATTGAAAAAACGCGCATCATCTCCACACAATACATACCATCCGGTGCGCATATTTTTGTAGGCATACTTTCGAAGCTGTGACTGGACGGGGACTGGAAGCGATTCGAGAAACGTTTCGTCAAAACGCGAGTCGACTCCATCACGATACTCCCAAACACGTGTGCCTTTGGGAATAAACTCATCTGCAAAAAGACCGATGCCGTCAATGGGGCTTTGTCCGAGTTTCGTCTTAACGAGAAGCATGTTCAACAGTATAGCGGTCCCGCTCAACAACGAAAAAGAAACCCGCCCTCGTGGGGGGCGGGTCAGGCTCATCTTGAGCCGAGGTTCAGCGACGATACCGCTGCATGTTCGCGACCTTCAGATCGTAGAACAAGTAGCCGTCGCGTGTGTCGAGTTGTGCCTTGAGCCCGGGGCATTGCCTCAGGATCGAGGCGATCAAGTCGGCAACCGGATTCTTGTCCTCGTCGGGAATAACGACGACACGCTCGGGTTGAGCAGTGTTGCCGCGCATTGTTTTCCGTCGCGGATATGCCTCCGGCTTCAGGTAGAACGACATGCTAATGCGGCCGGGATGCGTGTACTTTCCCGCATTACAGCCCCAGAGGGGATTGCCTGCAAGGAACTCCTTCAAGGCCTCCTCGACCTTCGGGAAGTGTGTGTGGACATCGCGCGTGGCGCGCTCCCAGTCGTAGCTCTCGTACGTGCCGATCCGGGGGGCAGCGGGCTTCTTCGGGTTAGGCATTCGTGGGTCCTTTCGTGCTATTACCCGGAAATACTATGCGTACAAATGGAAAACTTGTCAAGAATGCTGATCTAGCGGTGCGTACACCCGGCCCAGCAGCATGGGCGTCGCATGCCACCCTTCATTTTTGATATCGCTTTTTGAATCCGAATAGCACGTGTCTCGGCTCGCTTTCCAGATGTAACCCAACAGATCCATTCATTGCGAGCGAGGGGAGTAAGGTCTTCCCATGTTGAAGTTAATTTTGAAGAGAAAAGTGCCTTTCCCAAGTCCGAAGGGAGTTTGTGAGCAACAACTTCAAAAGGTCTCATATCGCTCATCCTAACAGATGCAACATTGCATTGAGAATGCTGGCCCGTGCGCTTTTACTTTGTTGGTTCGTGCTACTCTTACTCTATGGGTTTGGCGGACAGCGTAATTGTTTCGACGCTTCTTCCATTTATCTATCCTTCAGTCGGTGCGCTAATTGTCGTACTGGGCTTCATATTTTGCGCATATGCACTCGGCAATGTGTGGTATGTAAGATGGCGCGACGAGATGTTTCGGAGGATTGCAGAAACGAACGGGCTCCGGACGACGTTCGATTACCAGGAAGCTGACTTTATTAAGCCGCATTTGATTATGTTTGGAGAGGTTGTTCCGGTGCGCACTCTGCGCGGTACGGCACATGACGAAGAGTTCACAATTCAGGATAAAGTGAGGTGGGTTCAGTCAATCATACCATTACCGCGTAAATGGTTCGTCATGACAAGATTGCACTTTTTCGAGCACACTTCTGCTTGGATTACGACGCTAAATTACAAAGGAAACGAGGTTCGCATATCGAGCGACAAGACAGCGTCTACTAATACACTCGCGAGTGAAGCTGAAATTATCGAATGCCTTAGGCGATTGCGTGACGTAGCGCCACAGGGCACCTCAGTACAACAGTCATATGAAGATACAGACGATCGTTCGTACTGGCAAAGACACCCTTCGGTTCCGCTTGCGATTGTTGCAGTTGGAAGTTTCGTAAGTATATCGAGTATTTCTCTGGCGTATTGGTTCTGGCAGATGATAACGCAGTCACCGCTCTTACTCATGTTCACATGGTCGCTTTTCATGATTTCTTCGCTATCTGTGCTGGTAGTGATCGCATACCTGGGTGTGAATCCGTATTTGGGCGGTAAGACGCATTCTGTCGTCAACGTGAATTCTGTTTTCGGCGCGCTGCTCATTTCGTTCCTGTTCGTCGCCGCACTGTTCCAGGTCACGTCTATGTGGGCAAAGAGCACGCAGGTAGTCGGCACACTCGAGCATGGTGTCGATATTCAGACGCTCGATGCGGGATGTTATTGGAAGGCAATGCCGTCTCAGCATGCTATTTGCACTGGCACGGCCAACGACAGACTGCTAGAGCTACTCATTGGGCGTCGCTAATCACAGCGTGATGCGTGCCGTCTCACAAAATACACCGTATCATTATCAGTATGACCACCGCATCCATCATTGCATTATTACAAACTGCATTGATGCTCCTTCAGCTCGCACAGGGGACGGGTATCGAGCAGTCGCTCAAGAATCATGCCATGACGATTGCGCAGCAGGCGATCACGTCAGCGACCGTGGCGCTGACTACTCCGGCGAACGCCTCTGCGCCAGCGCCACTACCATCACCACCGGACTCATCGCCCGCACCGGTCGCTCAGTCCGGCTCCTCGAGCCCGACGCCGAGCAGGACAATCTTCTATGTCGATAACACATGCGCCGTGAACGGCAACGGTACCGCGGCGGGCTGCGCGAGCGTAGTCCAAGGGAACGGTGCATTCAATTCGCTTACGGCGATGACGGGGCGATCAGGAGGATATGCCCCTGGCAGCCAGATCCTCCTCAGGCGCGGTAATACATATCGCGAAATGCTCGTGATGCCGTCTTCCGGGACCTCTGATAAGCCGATCCGAGTCGGCACATATAGCGACGGTCCACGCCCGGTCATCCTCGGATCGGACAGGCGCACGTGGACGCCTGAGGCTAGCGGTGTGTATGCCGCTGTTATCGATTGGACGCCGAACCTAGTCTTGCAGGGAGAGGTGCCTCTCGCGAAGGCGGCGAGTCGCGCAGAGCTCACACCCGGAAGCTATTACCTGGACGGCGCACAGAAGATCTATGTAATGCCGCGCGGCGGCGCTGCCCCGACAGAGATCGAGGTCACGCGGCGCCCGCAGAATTACTACGGCCTCGTGATGGACGGCTGGGCAGGGAACTCATGGATACATTTCGATGGCTTGGAAGTAAGGAACTCGAACTGGATGTCATTCCGCATATTCGGCGGAAAAGGGATAACAGTCAGCGATTCGGTCATCAAGAACGGCTTTCACAACGGCATCATCGCGATGGGCATAGGGCAGGGCGCCGCAGCGGACCCAGACCATCTCACGATCACCGGCAACACCATCATGAATCACGGGTATGCGCGATCGCAGGGTCACGACGGAGCGGCAGCGATATCCGTCGATGGTGCGGACGGCTTCGCGATCGAGCGTAATGTGGTCGACACGAACTATGGTGAGGGAATCGAGACGTACAATACCGCTGATAACGGCAGGATCGTCGGCAACACCGTGCGCAATCAGCAGATCTCAGGTGCTATCTACGTTAATGCGTCGTTCGGGCGGCGGACGTCTAGCATCTCGGTGAAAGATAACACTATCAGCGGAGGATCGGATAAGGCGCATACAGCCCTGATCGCCGCAATCGAAGGATCGGGCGTCATAGACCGGATAACCGTCGTTGGCAACACTATCTCAGGGTATCTCGCAGGAGGTGGGCTTGTCGTCGGTTCCGGTCAGGGTAGTGTGTCGAATAGTACTTTCGAAGGGAATGCCATCACCTCAACACTCCATGGTATCGAGGTGCTCGGTCAGACCGGCCTTACATTCTCGAACAACGTCTTCAAAGGGAACACCGTGTCGCTCTCGAGCAACGGCTCGGCGCTCTTGGTGACAGAAGGCGGTGCGACCGGCAATGCATTCACAGGGAACTCTTTTGCGAATCCGGGTTCGACGCTCCCGATATTCTGGCTTGGCAAGTATTACACCGTCGCCGATTGGCTCACTCTCATGAGTGGGACTCAGCAGGTAGCTCCGCCTCCTGCGTCGGCGCCTGATTCGACCCAATCTCATGCCGTTTCGACATCCTGCGTTTATGGGTCCAATAGTGGCGCTGTGCGAACCCTCTCTCCGGCCGACACCAAGGACGCATGCGTATCTTCCTGTGTTGCTATCCGAAATTCAGCCTTCGGAGTCTCCGACTCTGGAGTGTGTACGTTTAGGAGTGTCACAGGCATAGAGACACAAACAACTATATCGCCAATCGCATGCATCTATAGCTCGAATACTGGCTCAATACAATATGCACCGGTCTCGACAGAGACGACAAGGCAGAGCTGTATCACTTCATGCGCAAGTACAAGAAATCAATACTATGGAGCAACCGATACTGGTGTTTGTCTTTACTATGATTCATTGGGTGCTCATGAGACGATAGCAATGTAAGGACCTGTAGATAAACAAATGCAAATCCACTCGTTGCGGGCGACGGGAGTGCTGCCGTCCCCTATTTGCTGTACTTTCGCAGGCCAGTGGATGGCTGCATGAAAGTCAGCGGGAAGTGTATGAGGAAGCTTCTCAGTTTTCTTTCCAATCATGGGTAGATTCTAGCAAATGACTCGAAGCCCGCGGCAGGGGAGTTTGGTCATGCTCTTGACATATATACGCCATGTGTCATTCTGAGAAAGTATGAAAAGAGAAATACACCAGGCACATACCTGTAATACGAATCCGCAGATCGGGGCGCTTTTCGCTGTGTCCCAGTATGCGGGATTGCTTGCATGTGGCCGTGATTTCTCTACTCATTCGTAAGTCAAAACGAAACTACTGATAGATAGACCTCGGCTGAATGGAAGCCGAGTGTTTTCATTTCAGCGTGCTCTTAACAAGGAGAATCGCAATGAGTGATGTGGTGTTTCGTGAAGGTGCGCACGTGCGTCTGCGTCCGCTCGAGAGGGAGGATGTGCCGCTCATGCGGCGTTGGCTCAACGATCCTGAGACGACTCAGTATCTTTTGCGTGCATTTCCACTTATGGAAAAGGCCGAAGAGGCGTGGTTCGACGCGCTCTCTGGGTCGACGACCGACTACGTGCTCGGAATCGTTGCGCGTGAAAGTGACGCGCTCATCGGTACTATTGGCCTTCATCGTATCGATTGGCGAAACCGAACGGCGACGACAGGGACCATCATTGGAGAAAAAGAGTGGCGCGGTAAAGGACAGGGGACGGAAGCAAAGATGCTTCTTCTCGATTTCGCGTTCAATGCACTCGACCTCTACGCTATTCAGTCACGCGTCATGGCGACCAATGGGCGTAGTCTCCGCTACGGCGAAAAGTGTGGCTACCAAGAAGTGGGGCGCCTGCCACACTGGATTCGGAGCCAAGACGGAACGCGTTGCGATGAGGTGCTTCTCATCGTAACGCAGGAGCGGTGGCGACCTCTGTGGGATGCATACCGCGCACTGCGGAAGCTCTCTACCTGAACATTGAGTGGGGCGGCACTTCGTGCCGCCCCATGATCTCTGCGATTTCCTCTCAAAATGAAAACCCCGGCACAAGATGCGTGCCGGGGTTCCTGCTTTCTCGCAAAACGAGCTCATCAGTCCTTATTCTGAACAGCGCGTGCGAGGCGCAACATCTGAGCGTCGGAGAGCTGTGAGCCGGCGGCCTTCATGAACTCGAAGACTGTCTCCTCGTCGATCGTCTCGAGAAGGCCGTCGATCATCGCATCGACATCCTCCGCGTTCGCGTGCTTCCGAACGAGCACGTTGAGATCGTCCGGTGTAATGTCCCCGTGCCTGCCGACGGCGCGGTTGAGCTCGGCGCGAACCTCCTTCGAGATGCGACCAATGCAGACCGGATAGATCGCATCGAGTCCATCATCAGACTTGATGATGGCGCGAACGATTCCATCGGCGTACGGACCCGAACGATCATCCTCAAACAACTGCGTGATCTCGTCGATGTCCCAGTTGTCGCCGATGTCCTCGTGCAGCTCGTCGCGCACCTTGTCGGAAACGAGTGCCACGACCCGCAGATAGAACGGATTCGTCGGCTCTGTTTCGATCGCAAGACTGACGAGCTTTTCGAGGCTCGCCTGGTCGATCTGTGAGACGTCCGCCTCCGTGAGGATATCTGCCGCTTGCGCTCCGTCCTCGTCCACAAGAGCGAGTTCAACGCGCTCCGCGAGGGGTGCTTCTGTAGTCATTTTTTGGCTCCTTGCCGTTATGATGGTTCTGTACCACCGGCGAGAATCTGACACAAAATAGTTTTAACGTCAAATACATTCCTATGCGGGAATGTGTCCATGATAAAGTGTCGAAATGAGTATCGAAAACACGGGTCAGCGTGCTGCCCCAAAAGCACTCGCAGCTATGATAGCGTTTACCGTGCCACAAGCAGTTCCCGCAGATGCGCGTGAGCATGTTCAAGATCAACGTGCTGCACATACGGAGATGAAAGAAGACAAGCGTGCCGCAGATGCTGATTATCATGCCTGGCGTGAACTCATGCTTGAAGAAGCGAGGGGAGCGTTTCCTTCTAGAGAAAGAAAAGCACTAGAGGAGAAATACGGACAGACGACAGTGCTCGGATGGATCAATCGTTTCTATGTGACTGACGCTGAGTTCAGCAAATCGCGCGAGGCGGACAAGACTTTATTCTGGGAAGCGGGCGAGAAGTTTATTCGCTTACTCAAATATCGAGATAGTGTACTGACGACCTATGTCCCTTATGAGATACGAGCCGAAGTCACACGCCTTTTCGCAGAGAATGCAGGCTCGTCCAAGCAAGCACCGGAGCTAGTGATGCAGCACTGGCATGAGCAGGTGTCCGTCCTGTATGGAGAGTATCGTAATATTTTCGTAGCCGCCCTTGCGCTGCTACAAAATGAGATAGACCATGATCCAAATTTCTACACGACGTCTCAAGCGCAGGATTATGCGAATATTCGTGACATATTCGCGCACCGTGTTCCTGAGACACAGCGAATCTCGCCGGTGCGCGCTCATGCAGAAGATCTGAACAAACTCCTCGATCAATTTTTTGGGCTGACAGAGAATCAGCGACTCGAACTTATGTATCGAGGACAGCTCGAAGCGGTCACGCGATAAAGAAGCGGCAGGGTTGTCCCTGCCGCTCATGGCGTCGCGTCCTATCGTCAGTACATATCCGTACGACGAAGCACGCGCAGTCGCTGACGCCTAGACTCGAAGAGCCGTTCGATCCGTTCAGGAACGAAACAAATGAGCTCTCGAGGTGACCAGGCATACCAGTCATCGCGCTGTCCTGTGTGAATCCGACCCACCGCGCCTCCGAACTTATTGATGTACGGCGCGGTTTGTCCCGTATGAATCGGTCGCGCTATCGCAATGGGGATATGCACCTCCTTCGGTATACCACCCGTCGCGACGCTCTCGGTGAGTGCGAACACCTTGGTGCCGTCTCTCGCGATGTCCGGCCGCGTTTCGTCCGGACCGAAGAGCGAGAGATAGAGTGAGTCGAAGTACAGTACTGGCGCTTCTCCCGTATATTTGATACTGCAGCGATACTCGATGAAACCGGGAGTAACTTCAGTGAACGTCGATTCCGTCTGAACAGAAAGTGGCGGACCGAATTCATCCCGATACTCGAAGTTCCGAATCGGGGAGCCTCGCTTCTTCGTTTCTTCGACCCAATCAAGCGTGAGAGTGCCAATGGTGAGTTCTCGGCGCTCGTATGACTCGACAGGAGTGATCTCCTGATCTGTCAGTTCGAATGACGCGGGGCGCATTATGTGCACCGTCACGTGTGTGGTGTTCGGTTGCGCGTTGATCGCGCGTCGCAGTTCTTTGACCGACGTTACCTCGCGATCGTTGATGCCGATGATGACGTCTCCGCAGGTGAGCCCGACTTCTCGCGCCGGCGACCCGTCTCTCGTACCGAGTACGGTGAGATATAGGCGACCATGTTCACGACTCCGTACATATGTCGTGATGGTGCCATCGGGGTAATGGCAGCGGTACGAGCGATTAACGATCGACAGAAAGTCATCGCTCGTAAGCACACCAAGGCCGCGGGTATACCGAGGCGAAAGCGTGTCAGTGTCTTGCGCAGCGGCAGTGTGGGCCAGTATGGCGCACGAGATGCCGACGAGAAGGTGAATGAACACGAGTGTCTCCTTTGGTCGTTTGTCTGATCCGTATTGACCGGGTGCACCGTATCATGGCGTATTTGGTGGGGCAATGAGCGTGACGAAAGCTACGTCTCTCTGTTGTCTCACGAGCGAATTCGTTGTATAAACCAAGCGGCTGCGTTTCAAAGGAGAGCAACATGCAGACCTACAAGCCTGATCCCGCATTCACCAAAGCAGTGCTCGAGGCAATGCTCGCGCCGGTGCCGTACTTCGCCGGCCTTGCCATAAAGGCAGTGCCGACAAGCCTGAAGGAGGGTGCCATTTCTCTCGCGCTCTCGCAGGTGGTACCGCTTTCGTTCGGCAGTATCGCGCTGACCCAGAGCGAAGGAGCACGCATCGCGCTCACTTCGCACGGCGAACTGAAGGAGGAGGTGAAAGCGGGGATGCTGCGCCGCATCGCGGCGTGGTTCATTCCCGACGAAGTGAGGCAGGTGACGGTCGAGCTTCAGAAAGAAGTGATCCGTCTGGGACGAGAAGGATACGCCACCGATTCTTGGCGGCTCGAAGTCGCCGGCGAGGAGGTGGTCTTGGTGGTCCTCAACACCTCCCTCATCAAGCAATCGACCGACACCGTTGTCGATCTTTTCTTCGCATCGCATGAGGTGTTGCGTTCGCTCAAGGAGAAGATCATCGCGCACTTCCCGCGGCGCTGATGTGTCGCAGGCATGAGGAGAAGCCTCTGTCGCCATCGCTCGTTTCGAGCGGTGGCGATTTCTTTTGGGGCCGGTCACACATACATATGAATGATACCTGACCGCAAATAGGGTAGAATCAACATATGATAGAGGGAGTAAAAGAGGCGAGCTCCTTGCTCGATTGTCGTGCCTATCGTCACCAAATCGTTGTTGAAACAAACCGACTCGGGATTATTCGACCGGTAGACGATTACACTCTGCTCCAGAAACTGAAGGCGAGGCAACGCTCTGCGGCTCTTCAGTCATCGGTTGTCGACGAGTATATCGCAGCTTTTGCACAATATGCCTATCACACCGATAAGGCGTGGAGGGAGGTGTTCGAAAATCGGACGGAACTGTCTTCGCTGACTGAGCTTTTGGTTCGCGATTCAACTCAGCCACTCACGCTTGAAGAATCTATCCGAATTAGAGGTGTATTTTCTAAGACACCTCAGATGCGACCACCCCGTGCTCAGCCTCAGCGACCTGTCGAAGAACCTAGTGCACCCTCAACACAGGAGCGATCGAATGACGTACAGCGTGAAGGCGAGACCGGATTCACACCGACGCCGAATATCCGGGATGATCCTCAACATATAGAAGAACAAAATGTTCGCGATAAGACGGCTCAGGCTTCGCTCTTGGACAAGGCGGTAATGAACGTTGTCCGCCCGGCGCTGTCGATTGTCCACGAGGAATACAAACGTGCAGCAACATACTTTGCGCATCGCGGAGCTCAGACACGTTCATCAAATTACGGTGGATCGCGATCGCATACATACATGCAGATGCTGAAATCGGCTCAGACACTCAGCGAACTCAGAAAAGCGCGGGAAGAATTTCACAAGCGGCATTTAAAACCGGAGTCAGCGCATGATGAATACGGAGGACTCCTTAGGATTGCAGGGCGCCGCCTCGCTTGGGTTCCGTATTTGGGATCGTACCTGGAGCAGAAAGTACGTGAGGATGATAAGGCAATGAAAGAGGCAGACTTCGTCTATCCCGGTGGTATCACTCGCTATTATGCGCGAGATGATGGTTCGATTGTAAAGTCTACCGACAAACAGGAGTGATCGCTCAGGTCTGTATTGTGCAGCGTGTGAGATTGTACTAAGAAGTTTCGTCCGAGGGACAGCCAGTCTATCTTGGCTCTGAGAAAACCGCGACCGCAGGTGACTTGATCATTGGAAAAAGGATCATTTAACCCCTTGGATTCTAGCCAATCTCTTGTTGCAAGTACTTCTGAGGTATTGTGAGTGCGACGCAGATATCCCGCGAGCACTCCTCCTACGGAATTGAAGTCCCCGGTGAATATCATAGAGGCGGTCTGCATGTTCCCTAAGGCTTCCTCGAGCTGTTGTCTTCTGTGCAGCCAGTTCGAGCGCCAAAGTTCTGTATGTGTGAGAACGACGGTAAGGGGGCCTTGGGGAGTCTCGATGTCGGCGATTTGTGCTTGTCGAGACCCTCGGCGCGGTTGAAATAATTCGGGCATCCACGTCGAGCCGTCATAGGTAAGAGGAGATTTGGTGGAAAGACCCACAGACCGACATGCTCGAATAGGGAAACGAGAAAATAGTGCGTTGCCTATCTCGCCCCCTCCTGAGCCACCCCATGGGACTATTTTTCGCCATATACTCGGAATCTCATCGAACTCCTTCGTATAATGTGAGTCGAATCCGATTCTTTTCTGCAAGAAGGTGTACATGTCTATTCCTTGTGTCCGTCCGACACCACGATCAAGTTCGCACAGAGCATAAATATCCGCATCTAGAGAATGAAGAAACTCTGCAGCTTCTTCCGGATAATACCCGCGTTCAATATTCCAGAGGACGATTCTCACAAGTGTCATCATAACAAGCGGCTTCGTCGCGTTACAATGCCGTGATGGAACGGGAGGCAATAGATTCTCGAATCGCGGAAAAAGAACGATTAGCGCACGAAGGCATGCGTATTGCAATAGAAGCTCTCGAGGCGGCAAAATCGCGCGGTCTCGATTATCGGATCGTTGGCGGAGTAGCACTCTCGGCATGTATGGGTGGTGTGTACCTTCCTCTACGGCCAAACGGTACCATCAGAGACGTTGACGTAATCATCATGAATGATCCTGATGGAGCGCTGTCGCAACTTAAGGAACATCTAGCCGCTCGAGCACGATCAGGAATAATGGTGCCACCCCTTGAGTTCAACATGGTTCGCGACGAAAACGACGTTAGAGCTTTTCAGCTTCTTGGTACGCTCAAAAAGTTAGGAAGTAATGGCTATGCGCTTTCATTTCGCGAAGTATGCATGCCTATTCCAGATGAACTGTTACGGACAGAGCGAGGACACTTTCTCCATGCTGGCGAAAAGTATTCGTTCGACACCTTTCCTCCGGCAACTATTCTCCATCTTTACATGAAGCGTACCGCGTCCCTCAAACACAAAGATGTCGCTAAAGTAGTTGAATTTGCGAAATCTTTGTCTCGAAGCGGGCAATTTTCCTTTAAAGATGAGCATGGGCCATATAAGGTATTCCACGATTTTGCTGATGCAGTGCGAGAGCGATATCCTTTGTACGCAGGGCTGATACAGAGTTATAACGCAATTGATAATGCACTTTTCGGCGGTCTCATCAGTCACAGGCTTGTTCCGAGGAAGATTTGGGAGAGAATTATTGATTAAAGTTCCATCTATGAGAGTCGATTTTTTTGCGTCCCTGCGGCGGCGATTTTTTTCTGTCTCGTTACGATTCGCTAGCAGATCTCGAGCAATATGTGCCTAACCTTTTGCTTTTTCGCACAGACTTGATTGAATTGGGTTATGGGTATCGAGTTTGGATTCGGTAAAGTGAGAAAATTGGTCGCGGCAGCAATGATGGGTGCAGCGGCGGCATCCGGTGCAGATCAGGTGGCGGCCCAAGCGCCGCCGAGCGGAGAGCAGCTCGTCGAAGGGCGCTTTTTT
>Ga0255188_1000555_pt1 | contig 12234 bp, 10 predicted proteins | sample Miss_Cont_RepB_8_FD_188427 | JGI IMG/M metagenome (GOLD analysis project Ga0255188, IMG submission 188427) | Freshwater microbial communities from Mississippi River, Louisiana, United States - Miss_Cont_RepB_8h | ecosystem: Environmental > Aquatic > Freshwater > River | place: USA: Louisiana... | reverse complement strand
GCGGTGGCGCGACGCTTGGCAATCCGCCGGGCGGTCTCTTCGCTGGTGGACTCATCAATGGGCCGGCCAGTGACTGCAGCGATCAGATCTTTCGAGGCCTTCTGGGCCTGGGGCGCACCAATAATCAGGGCCTGAACAATTTTTTCAATCGTCGCATCCAGGGCACTTTCTTCGGCAACCTCGTTGACCAGGCCAATCGCATGGGCCTGCTGCGCGCTGATGCGCTCTGCAGTCTGAAAATAGCGCAGTGACTGCCTGGGGCCAATCGCCCGCAGCACATAAGGACTGATAACCGCAGGAATAATTCCGAACTTCACCTCCGAGGTTGCAAACGATGCATCCTGTGTTGCAACCGCCATATCGCAGGCTGCGGTAAGCCCCGTTCCACCGCCAAGCGCAGCCCCCTGGACCCTGGCAATCGTGGGCTTATTGAGCTCCGATAAGGCCCGCAGCATTGCGGAGAAGCGTTGGGCATCCGCAATGTTTTCGGCCTCAGAGGAGTTCGCTGCCCGCTTCATCCAATTCAGATCAGCGCCTGCCGAAAAATGCTTGCCCCGGCCGGCAAGCACCACCACACGAATGGTGTTGTCGTCGTTGAGCGCCTTGCAGGCATTGTGAAGATCTTCAATGAGCTGCTCGTTAAAGGCGTTAAAGACCTCAGGCCGGTTCATCCAGATGGTGGCGACCTGGCCCTTATGCTCAATCTCCAGTGTGGAATAGGCAGACATGGCGAATTTCCTGTTAGCGGTTTTTAAATGTCGGTTTACGCTTTTCAACAAAGGCGGCCATGCCCTCTTTCTGATCCTCGATTGCGAAGGTGGCATGAAACACGCGGCGCTCAAATAGAAGGCCTTCGGTGAGTGAGCTCTCGAACGCCCGATTCACGGACTCCTTGGCCATCATGACCACGGGCAGTGAGTAGCCTGCAATGACTGCAGCGGCTTTCAATGCCTCATCTAAGAGTTGATCGGCGGGTACCACGCGGGCGACCAGGCCGGCGCGCTCGGCCTCAGCCGCATCCATCATGCGGCCAGTGAGACAGAGATCCATGGCCTTGGCCTTGCCCACGGCACGCGGTAGACGCTGCGTGCCACCGGCGCCTGGGATGATTCCGAGTTTGATTTCAGGCTGACCGAATTTCGCAGTATCGGCCGCAAAGATCATGTCGCAGGCCATGGCGGTCTCACAGCCGCCGCCCAAGGCAAAGCCTGCCACTGCAGCGATCACTGGCTTTCTTGCTGTACGCAGCCGCTCCCAGTTACGGGTAATGAAATCGGTTTTGTAGGCGTGCATGTAATCGAAATCCTTCATAGCGCCAATGTCAGCGCCGGCGGCGAAGGCTTTCTCGTTTCCAGTCAGGACCATGCAGCCGATATTGTCATCAGCCTCAAAGCGATCAATGGCTGCGGAGATGCCATCCACCACATCGTTATTCAGTGCATTCATTGCCTCGGGCCGATTGATGCGGATCAATCCAACTTTGCCGTGGACTTCGGTGATCACTACATTGGTGGCATTCACGCTGCATGTCTCCTATGAAAGATTTAAACAGTTAAACCCTAAGACTTCGACCCAATTCCCTCAGACTCGTTCAATCACCATCGCAATGCCTTGGCCCACGCCAATACACATCGTGCACAGCGCGTATCGGGCCTGACGCCGATGCAGCTCTGCTACAGCGGTCGTGACCAATCGTGCGCCGCTCATGCCAAGCGGATGGCCCATGGCAATCGCTCCGCCATTCGGATTGACGTGCGACTCTGCATCGCCGAGCCCCAGATCACGCAGAACCGCCAAGGCCTGGGCAGCAAAAGCTTCATTCAGTTCAATCACATCCATTTGCGCTAATGAAAGCCCGGTCTTCGCCAGAACCTTACGGACCGCTGGCGCAGGGCCCACACCCATGATGCGCGGCAAAACCCCGGTAGTCGCCATGCCAATCACCCTCGCTCTTGGAGTCAGGCCATGCCGGGCTGCAGCCTGCTCGGAGGCCATCAGCACTGCACAGGCGCCATCATTGACCCCAGAAGCATTGCCGGCAGTTACCGTGAGCTCAGGGCCATTCACACCCTTGAGTTTCGCCAGCATCTCAAGTGTGGTTTCGGGCCGCGGATGCTCATCGGCTGAGAAAATTTTTGGGTCTCCCTTTTTTGAGGGGATCGTGACCGGCACAATCTCATCTGCAAATCGGCCTGCGGCATGAGCGGCCGCCCAACGCTGCTGAGATCGCAGGGCAAATGCATCCTGATCGGCGCGCGAGATATGAAAGTCCTCGGCCACGTTATCCGCCGTCTGCGGCATTGAGTGGGTATCGAAGAGTTTTTTCATCAGCGGATTGGGAAAGCGCCAGCCGATGGTGGTGTCATAGATTGCAGCACTGCGTGACCAAGCGGTCTCCGCCTTGCCCATGACAAATGGCGCCCGCGACATGCTCTCCACACCACCCGCAATCATCAACTCTGTCTCGCCTGATTTAATGGATCGGGCCGCAAGGCCGATGGCATCCATGCCTGAGCCGCAGAGCCGATTGACCGTGGTGCCGGGCACTTCTACTGGAAGTCCAGCCAGCAGGCCGGACATGCGGGCGACGTTGCGGTTATCTTCGCCCGCCTGATTCGCGCAGCCATAGATGATGTCCTCGACTGCAGCCCAATCCACCTTGGGATTTCGCTGCATCAGGGCTTTTAGTGGAATTGCGCCTAAGTCGTCGGCGCGAACGCTGGCCAGCGTGCCGCCATAGCGGCCGATGGGGGTGCGGATGGCATCACAAATAAAAGCGGTGGTCATTGGAATATCCCTCTGATTAAGCCTGCTTGGGCCGCTGATCGATGACGCGCTTGGCTTTACCGACTTCGATGCGGGGAATCGTGCCTGCCGTGAGCACGGAGATCTTGGTGGTAACACCAACAATGGTCTTGATGTGATGCTGCAGTTCTTTCGCCAGTAGCTGAGAATCGCCCGCGCTGAGCTTTCCGGAGACCTCAGGCTGAAGCTCGCAGTGGACTTCCAGGTTATCGAGATGGCCATCGCGGGTCACAATGATCTGGTAGTTGCCGGACAACCTAGGATCTCGAAGGATCTGCTCTTCGATCTGACTGGGAAACACATTGACCCCACGAATAATCAGCATGTCATCGGATCGGCCGGTAATTTTTGCAAACCGGCGAAATGCGCGTGATGTGGGCGGCAGCAGCCGAGTGAGATCCCGTGTCCGATAGCGAATGACCGGAAAGGCCTCTTTGGTGAGCGAGGTAAAGACCAGCTCGCCTTCTTCGCCATCCGGCAGGACTTCCTCTGTTTGGGGGTCAATGACCTCGGGATAGAAATGATCTTCCCAAATCACGGGACCATCTTTTGTTTCAATACACTCGCTGGCAACACCCGGCCCCATGACTTCAGTCAAACCATAAATATCGACAGCATCAATCCCCAGCTTGCGCTCAATCTCGCCCCGCATGCCCTCACCCCAGGGCTCAGCACCGAAAATCCCGCAGCGAAGTGAAATCTGATCGGGGCCAATGCCCATCTTTTCGAAGGCCTCTGCTACCACCAACGAATACGAGGGCGTCACCATGATGATGTCCGGGCGGAAATCCAGAATCTGTGAGACCTGCTTCTCGGTCTGGCCACCCGACATTGGCACCACAGTGCAGCCCAATCGCTCAGCGCCATAGTGAGCACCCAAGCCGCCAGTGAACATGCCATAGCCGTATGCAACGTGCACCATGTCGCCCGGCCGGCCGCCTGCTGCATAAATCGAGCGCGCCACTAAATCGGCCCAGTTGTTTAAATCATTCATGGTGTAGCCCACCACGATAGGCTTACCCGTGGTGCCGCTTGAAGCATGCAGCCGCAGAAGTTTCTCGCGTGGCACTGCAAAAAGACCAAAAGGATAGTGATCCCGCAGATCCGATTTGGTCATGAAGGGAAACTTTGCGAGATCCCTGAGCTGCTTTAAGTCGCTGGGGTGGACACCGTTTTTCTTACACTTTTCGCGATACGGGGCCACATTGTCATAGGTATGCTTAACCGACCACTTCAGGCGCTTTAACTGGAGTGCGGAGATCTCATCGCGGCTTGCGCTCTCAATCGAATGTAATCCGCCCGATGACTTTGGTTTTCGCTTTGGCATATATGGGATCTCCCTTGGTCAACCTATTTTCTTTTTTAGCTGCGATCGGCCTGCTCTAGGCCAGCAATAACTTCTCCGCTGATGCGGTAACTTTTGCCACGAAAAAGTGCAATGGCCTTGCCGGAATCATCGCGCACCGTGACATCGTAGACTCCAGTTCTGCCGGATAAAGACTGCTCTTGGGCCTCGGCGGTAAGCACGGCACCCTCGCGGCCCGGGGCAAGAAAATCAATATTGCAGGCCGAAGCGACCGTGTTCTTGTTGTAGCTGTTGCAGGCGTATGCAAAGGCCGTATCGGCAAGCGTAAAAATCATGCCGCCATGGCAGATGTGGTGGCCATTGACCATATCGCTGCGGACTTTCATCGACAGCACTGCAACGCCGGGGCCAATAGACTGAATTTGAATGCCAAGCGCCTGGGCGGCCCGATCCCGTGAGTGCATGGCATCGCGTGTTGCCTCCGCCAGTGACTGGGCCTGGGCTGCGGTTAACGGCACATCAGACATGAAATCCCTTTCCAGCGTACGCACGCTGCTGGATCAACGGAGAGATCCGATAACGATCCTCGCCATAGCTGTCAGCGAGATGGCCAAGGACTTCGCGGACTCGGCCAAGCCCGATCTGATCCGCCCAGGCCAGCGGCCCGACGGGATAGTTCACGCCCAGACGCATGGCTGCATCGACAGAAGGCACATCACAGACGCCTTGATTAACTGCATCTGCTGCCTCGTTGGCGAGCATGGCCACCGTGCGCATCACTGCAAGCCCCGGCACATCTGAGAATCGCGACACGGCATAGCCCGCTGCCTGCAGCAGGCCAATGGCGGCTGCGGCGGCATCGTCGGTGCACTGATCCGCAACACTGACAGCCAGCCGTTTTGCTTTGCTGTAATCCAAGGCCAAATCAATCAGCACTACATTGCGATCCGACTGAGCCGCAGCCCGGCGTGTTGCAGTTCGGCCATCGGTAACATAAAGCACAGCACCCAAAACTTCAGCAATCCGGCCATCGTGAGAGGGGCCGGCTGTTGAGGAAACGCCTGCCGACTGAAGGCGCGACGCTAGGGCCTGTGCGGCAGCCGACTCGCCGCAGACCACCACACGGGCGGTCTTGAAGGCAGCCATCGCCTGCGATTGGGGCTCGGTCTTGGGTGCGGGTGCAGCAGCGCCCTCGCGATAGTCATAAAAACCGCGGCCATTTTTCCTGCCCAAAAAACCTGCATCGACCAATTCCTGCTGAATCAGCGACGGCAGAAACCGCTGGTCGTTGAAAAACGCATTCCATACGCTACGGGTTACCGAGAAGTTCACATCATGGCCAATCAGATCCATGAGCTCAAAGGGCCCCATACGAAAGCCACCCGCTTCACGCATACAGGCATCCATCGTGGCGGGATCGGCAGCACCTTCTTGCAAAAGACGCAGGCCCTCGGCGTAATACGGCCGGGCCACACGGTTCACGATAAAGCCGGGCGTGGAACGCGTATGTACTGGGGTTTTGCCCCAGGCGGCGGCAGACGCGAATAGCCGCTCTGCGATCTCACGTTCGGTGCCCAAGCCCGAGACGATCTCCACCAACGCCATCAGCGGGGCAGGATTGAAAAAGTGTAGGCCTGCGAGACGGCCGGGCTGGGCGAGTACGGCGCCAATCGCAGTGATTGAAATCGATGAGGTGTTGCTTGCAAGAATGCAATCTTTTGAGACGATGGCCTCAAGATCCAAAAACAATTTGCGCTTGGCCTGCAGATCTTCAACGATCGCCTCAATGATGAGGCCGCAATCGACAAGATCAGAAAGCTGTTCGGCTGCGGAGAGCCTTGCGGACGTGTCTTGCGCTGCCTGCGCGGTGAGCTTGCCCTTTTCGGCCAAACGATTTAACTGGGCAGCGATGCCCTGCACCGCCTGGGCAGCGGCCCCGGGACGGTTATCCAAAAGTTTAACGGGATGGCCCGCGCTTGCGGCCACCTGCGCGATGCCTGCGCCCATGGCGCCTGCACCAATGACCGCAATCGGCGTTGAAGTAGAAAGAGCAGTATTCATGATTTATCGGCCGGTGAATTTAGGCGCGCGCTTTTCCATGAAGGCGGCAACACCTTCTGCGTAATCTGGACTCCAGCCCAGCTCACGCATAAAGCCTGCCTCAAAAGAAAGCTGCTGTTCAAGGGTGTGGGTGGGCGCGGTCTGCATAGCCTGCCGAATTCTGACCAAGGCCTTGGTCGGCATCACGGCGAGCTGCTTTGAAAGCTCATCTACTGCGCTGACCAGTTGATCGTCCTCGACGCAGCGCCAGATCAGGCCCCAGGCCTCGGCTTTTTCTGCGGGCAGTTTTTCTGCCAGCATCGCTAAGCCCATCGCGCGGGCCATGCCAACACGCTGCGGCAAAAACCATGTGCCACCGGTATCGGGCACCAGGCCAATTTTGGAAAACGCCTGCAGAAACGATGCAGACTTTGCGGCAATCACCAGATCGCAGGCCAGCGCCACACTCACACCAGCCCCAGCGGCGATGCCGTTGATGGCGGCAATGGTTGGCACACGTAGATTCACAAGCCGCATGATGAGCGGCTTGTAATTGCGCTCCACCACATTCCCAATATCAGGCACTTTGCCATCCACCATCGCCATGCAGGGGTCGGCGAGATCCTGGCCCGCACAAAATCCACGGCCAGCGCCGGTGATCACCAGAACACGGACCGAGGAATCGTTTTGAATTTGATCCAAGGCATCGCGGACCTCGGCGTGCATGGTCTCGGTAAAGCTATTGAGCTTATCGGGCCGATTCAGCGTGAGCCGGGCGATGGCATCTTGAACGGAAAACAAAATATGCTGGTAGGCCATAGAAGTCTTTCCTAGGCGTGATAACGGCGCTGTACAACACGGAAGCGATTGGCAACAAACGCTGAATCCGCATACGACGCATTCGCAGCCGGATTGCCACCTGTGCCGTGAAAATCCGAGAACGCCGCGGATTGGTTGACAAACACGCCACCAGTGAGATTGATGGACAGCGCAACCTTGGAGCGCCATGTTGCTGCGGTCATTGCGTCAATGACTTTGGTATCGGTGGAATAGACACCAGCCGTCAGCGCACCGTGGGTGCTGGTCACGCGCTCGGACAGCGCAATTGAAGCGGCCGTATTGGCAGTCTTCACCACAAAACTGATTGGGCCGAAACGCTCTTCCATGTAGGCGGCCTCATCTGCGGCATCGCAGGCGATCAACACGGGCGTGCGGACATCGGCCTTGGGAAACTCGGGGTTTTGCAGTGGGCCGGACTTCAGCACCACCCGGCCATAAGCACCGCTATTGGCCTGCTCGATGCGCTTGACGGTATCAGCCGACTGCATGGCGCCTAAAACTGCGCAGGCGACCTCGGGCTTAGATAGAAAGCCCTCAATGGCGCTGGCAAGATCAGTGCAGACTTGATCGAATGACTTCGGACCTTCATCGGTCTGGATGCCGCCTGCCGGCACGAAAATCACCTGGGATGTCGTGCACATCTGGCCCGAATACAGCGACAAGGTGAATGCCAGATTGCGCATCATCGCTTTGTAGGCATCGGTTGAATCCAGCACGATATTGTTGACCCCGGCTAACTCGGCATAGACCTGGGCCTGCCGGCAATGATCGATTAGCCACTGGCCGAATGCATTGCCGCCTGTGAAATCAATGGACTTGACTGCGGCATGGGTGACCAAGGCCCGGGTCGACTCACGCTCGGTCGCCACACACAGCGACACCAGATTCGGGTCAAGGCCCGCTTCCTTTAAGACCGAGCGGAGCAGCCGCACGGTGATTGCCGCCGGCAAAATCGCATTGCTATGCGGCTTCACGATCACTGCATTGCCGGTGGCCAAGGCTGCGAAAAGGCCCGGATAGGTATTCCATGTTGGAAAAGTCCCGCAGCCGATCACAACGCCAACGCCACGGCCAACAATTTGAAAATGTTTTTTCATTACCAGCGAGGGATTTTTTCCTTGCGGCTTTTCCCAGAGGGCGGTCTGTGGAATAAAGCTTTGCTCGCGCCAGGCGTAGGCCACCGACTCCAGGCCGCGGTCCTGGGCATGCGGGCCGCCTGCTTGAAAAGCCATCATCCAGCCCTGGCCGGTGGTCATCATGACCGAATGGGCGAGCTCAAAACTATGTTGATTTAACCGGGTCAGCATTTCCATGCAGACCCCGGTACGGCCTTCTGCGCCGATGTCGCGCCACGACTCCATCGCCTTTTGGCCTGCATCAATTAAGGCCTGCGGAGGACAGACGGGATACTGGACTTCCAGTGCAATCCCATAAGGAGAGATTTCCCCGCCATGCCAGCCGGTCTGGCCAGGCTGATCAAGCTCAAATCGTTTGCCCAGCAAGGACTCAAAGGCGCGCTTGCCGTCGTCTGCGGCTGTCTCGCCATAAATCTTTGGGCTGGGCATTTCATTAAATGGCGACCAATAGGTGCGGGCTGCAATCGCAGCCAGCGCCGCCTCCAACGTGGTGCGGTGTTTTTCAAACAATGGATGGGACATCCGGGACTCCTCCTTGAGCGGGCGCTCCGGCCTTTTCTGTGGCGAAGCGGGCTTCGCCGGATGGGCCGGTTTTTGATTTGAGCGAAACGATACAAATAGAAACCCAAAAAGTCAATAATTTGTATCAATTTTTCGGGGCCTATGGTACATTTTCAGCCAGCAAATGGGGCCAGCCCAAAGGATCTGCGAATCACAACACGACATGGCAAAACCCGCTCGCATTGAAGCCCGTCTGAATGCCTTTCGCCGCCAGCAACGCATGCAGGCCGGCTCGCTCATCATTACTGTGTTTGGCGATGTGGTCATGCCGCGGGGTGGCAGCATCTGGCTCGGCAGCCTGATTCAACTGCTCTCACCGCTCAACATCAACGAACGGCTCATTCGCACGACCGTGTCGCGGCTTGCTGAAGACCAATGGCTGGACTCCGTGGCAGTCGGCCGGCGCGCCAACTACACACTGACTGCAGCAGGACTGCGCCGGTTTGAAGAGGCCTCACGCCATATTTATGCAGCCAATGCGCCACTCTGGGATCGGCGCTGGCGTCTGATTCTCACCGTGGGCGAGATGCAGGCCCGCGAGCGGGACCGCGTGCGCAAGGCCCTTTTCTGGCAGGGATTCGGCATGATGGGCACCGGCTGCTATGTGCACCCAAGCGCTGATCTTTCGGCAGCCTTTGATGCCTTGATGGTGGAAGGTCTCTCCGGCGCGTTAAAAAAATTAATGCCGATGGTGGCTGCCGAATCACGCTTTGGGCCCTGCGCCTCCGATCAAGACATGGTGAGCCGGGCCTGGAATTTGGAACAACTGGGCAAGGCCTATCTGGGCTTTTGCAAAATCTATGAGCCAATTCTTGAGTCACTGCGGGCCGATCGCAAAACCACGGCAAGTCCCGAGCAGGCGCTGTTGCTGCGCATTTTGCTGATTCATGATTATCGCCGCTTGCTGCTGCGCGACCCTGAATTGCCTGCAGTTTTAGCGCCACAGAACTGGCCCGGACAGCGGGCACGGCTGCTTTGTCGTGAACTCTATCTAAGGCTTTTACCGGCCTCGGAGGCGTTTCTCGATGCCTGCATGCAGCTGGCCGACCGCAGCACACCCGCTGCACTGCCGGCTTTATCGCAGCGGTTTAAAAACGAAGACCTGCTTGCCGAGACTGCCTAGCCGCTAGGCGCGATTTTTTAAATCCATTAGCGGTACCGCACCTTCAATCTGTAGCCGCTTGCGGTTTGGCTCTGCGGCGGTCAATGCAGTGGTCTCCCGCAGGGTTGAAAGGCTTCGCACCGCAAGGGCCTGATAAAGCCGCGTGCCATCGACTTTCCAGGCAATCTCATCTTCCGTTAATTCACGAAGAATTTTTGCGGGTGAGCCGACCGCCAGCATGCGTGGCGGAATCTGGGCCCCCGCTTTCACAAAGGCGCCTGCAGCAATAAACGCAGACTCGCCAATCACCGCGTTATCCATCACCACCGCATTCATTCCAACTAAGGCGTTTCGGCCGACGCGGCAGCCGTGCAGCACTGCGCCGTGACCGATGTGGCCTTCTTCTTCAACCACAGTATCGGAGCCCGGAAAGCCATGCATGACACAGGTGTCTTGAATGTTGGCGCCCTGCTCCAGAATCAGCCGGCCAAAATCACCGCGCAAGCAGGCCGCTGGCCCGACATAACAGTTCGGGCCGATGAGCACATCGCCAATCAAGACGGCCGTGGGGTGCACGTAGGCAGACGGATCCACGACGGGCGTGAGGCCATCAATTTCATAAACGCGGGGCTGAGCCATGGTCGGCCTCCTTTTGTGACAAAAAGTTTTTTATCAACACATTCTTTGTATCAAATCTTCGGCCCTTGGCCGTGGCCATCAACACCGCATCGCGGCTGTGCTCTGCTCTGGGCCTAACGGCCGGCAGGCTTCAGCAGCATCTTATCGGCCATATAAGGGGCAAGGGCCTCCGGTAACACCACGCTGCCATCGGCCTGCTGATGGTTTTCAAGAACTGCCACCAAGGCCCGGCCCACCGCAACTCCTGAACCATTCAGGGTGTGGACAAGCTCTGTGCGGGTCTTGCCGCCTTCGAGTGGCTTGCGCACCCGTGCCTGCATGCGACGGGCCTGAAAGGACTCGCAGTTGCTGACCGAAGAGATCTCGCGATAGGCCTTCTGCGACGGCAGCCAGACTTCTAAGTCATAGGTCTTTGCAGCACCAAATCCCATATCGCCCGTGCACAGCGCCATCACCCGATAGGGAAGCTTCAGCAGCCTGAGTATTGCCTCGGCATGGCCGACCATTTCCTCCAAGGCCGCATAGCTGTGTTCAGGATCGGTAATCTGCACCATCTCGACTTTGTCGAACTGATGCTGACGAATCATGCCGCGTGTATCTCGGCCATAACTGCCTGCCTCCGATCGAAAGCAAGGTGTGTGGGCCGTCAGCCGAATCGGCAGCTGCTCGGGATCAAGAATCACATCCCGCACGATATTGGTCAGCGAGACCTCCGAGGTGGGAATCAAATATAAGGTCTCGCCTTCGCCCTCGGCGCCGCCTTTTTTAGCGGCAAATAAATCATCTGCAAATTTGGGCAGCTGGCCGGTGCCACGCATGCTCTCGGCATTAACGATATAGGGGGTGTAGCACTCCTGATAGCCGTGCTGGCGGGTATGGGTATCTAGCATGAGCTGGGCCAAAGCCCGATGCAGGCTGGCGATGTCGCCGCGCATTAACGCAAACCGACTGCCGGTAATTTTCGTGGCGGTTTCAAAGTCCAGACCAAGTGGGCCACCCACATCGACATGGTCTTTGACTTCAAAGCTATAGGTACCGGGCGCCCCCCAGCGGCGGACCTCTTGGTTTGCTTCAGCATCCCGGCCGTCCGGCACCGAGCCGTGCGGCATATTGGGAATGGTCAATAACCAATCGTTGAGCTGGGCCTGCAGGGATTCAAGCCGCTTCGCGCCGGCATCAAGCTGCTGGGCGATCTCATTGACCTGGGCCATCAGGTCTTGCGCATTTTCGCCCTTACCTTTGGCGGCACCAATCTGTTTAGAGAGTTGATTGCGCTGCGACTGCAGGCTCTCGGTCTGGACCTGAACACTTTTGCGTTCGGCCTCCAGCGCGGAAAAGGTTGCCGTATCCAACACATAACCACGACGGGCGAGCGTTGCTGCAGCGGCTGAGAGATCTTTGCGCAGGAGTTGGGGATCAATCATAAAAACGCCCTCTTAGTGGGTAGACCGCTTTCTCAGTTGAGCGAGCTTTTCAGCGATTTTACTTTCTAAGCCCCGATCCACCGGCGCATAAAACTCCGGCGACGTGCCAATCGCATCCGGAAAGTAGCGTTGGCCGGCCGAGTAGGCCTGCGGCTCATCGTGGCTGTAGCGATAGCCCTCGCCGTGGCCGAGTGATTTCGCAAGCCGCGTGGGCGCATTGCGCAGATGATCGGGCACCGGGTGAGAGCCCTGCTGTTTTACGAAGGCACTGGCCGCCTGATAGGCCCGATAGACTGCATTGGACTTTGCAGCGCAGGCCAGAAACACGAGGGCCTGTGCAAGGGCCAATTCGCCCTCAGGCGATCCTAGCCGCTCGTAGGC
>Ga0255188_1000549_pt1 | contig 12363 bp, 10 predicted proteins | sample Miss_Cont_RepB_8_FD_188427 | JGI IMG/M metagenome (GOLD analysis project Ga0255188, IMG submission 188427) | Freshwater microbial communities from Mississippi River, Louisiana, United States - Miss_Cont_RepB_8h | ecosystem: Environmental > Aquatic > Freshwater > River | place: USA: Louisiana... | reverse complement strand
CCATCGACGTCATGCTGGTTGAGCGCGAGCGCGCGTTCGTGTCATGCCCGCTTTCGAATCTGGTGCTGGGCGGCCACCGCAAGATCGAAGACCTGACCATGTCCTACGACGGGTTGCGGCGTGCCGGTATCCTCACCATGAATGATGAGGTGCTGTCGATTGATTCAGCCAAGCGCACGGTCGCGTTTCAGAAGCTCGCCACCCAGACCTTCGACCGTATCGTGGTTGCGCCAGGCATCGACTTCAATTTCGGTGCGGTGCAGGGACTGAACGCCGACGCGCAGAAGCGCATCCTCCACGCGTGGAAGGCGGGCCCGCAAACGGTCGAGCTGCGCCGCCAGCTCGAAGCCATGCCCGATGGCGGCGTCTACGTGCTGTCCATCCCGAAGGCGCCCTACCGTTGCCCGCCAGGGCCCTACGAGCGCGTCTGTCAGGTGGCAAGCTACCTCAAGGTCGCCAAGCCGCGTTCCAAGATCATCGTGCTCGATGCCAATCCCGATATCCAGTCGAAAAAAGGCCTGTTCCTTGCCCAGTGGAATGGTCAGTACAAAGGCATGATCGACTACCGTGCCAACAGCATGGTGACCGAGGTCGACGCCAAAACGCTCACCGCCATCACCGAACTCGGTGACAAGGTGCGGGCCGATGTGTTGAACATCGTGCCCCCTCAGGGTGCCGGCGACCTGGTTCGCAAGGCGGGGCTGGTGAATGCCAACAACCTCTGGTGCGCGGTCGACTGGGTGACGCTCGAGTCCACTGCCGCCAAGGGCATCCACGTGCTGGGCGACAGCACGCTGTCGGCGCCTGCCATGCCGAAATCCGGCCATATGGCCAACCAGCACGGCAAGGCGGCTGCGGCGGCGATCGTTGAACTCATGAACGGGCGCACGCCGCAACCCCTCATGATGGCCAACACCTGCTACAGCTTCATGGACGCCAACACCGTGGCGCATGTGGCGTCTGTTCATCGCTACGACGAGGGCAAGAAGACCATGGTCACGGTCGACGGGTCCGGGGGTTTGTCGAGCGCCGCCAATCCGCTCGAGGGTGTCTACGCCAACGCGTGGGCGCGCAATATCTGGAACGACATGCTTACCTGAGTGCCTCGCCGGCCTGGTCCCGTACGCTTCTCGTCCTGATCGGCGGGCTGGCGATCGCGGGACTCGGCCTGGCCTGGGTGTTGCAGCACCGGTTCGATTACCAGCCCTGTCCGTGGTGCGTGCTGCAGCGGTTGCTGGTGAGCGCGGTTGCGCTCGTTGCAATGCTTGGGGCGGTGGCGCCAGGTGCATGGGCACCTGTCATTAGCTCGGCGCTCGCCGCGGTGCTGTCGGTCTCGGGTGTTGCGGTGGCGCTCTATCAGCATCAGGTCGCAGCGCAAAGCGCCTCGTGTAACCTCACGCTCGCTGATCGCATCATCTCGACGCTTGGCCTGGCTGATTTCTGGCCTGCCATGTTCGAGGCGACAGCGCGTTGCGACGAGGCTGATCGCCCCTGGTTGGGCCTGCCGTTTTCGCTTTGGGGCGCTGCGCTTTTTGTGGTGCTGGGCCTGGGCGCGCTGGCGGCGTTGCGACAAAGCCTTCGGTGGCGTGCCCGGGTGCGCGCCAGCTCTTTTTGAATCGGATCGATCGATGAACGCTCTTGAAAGGCTGCGGCAGCACACCACGGTGGTTGCCGATACCGGTGATTTCCACGCGATGCGCGCCTATTCGCCGCGTGATGCCACCACCAACCCCACGCTGATCGTGAAGGCCGTTGCACGGCCGGAATACCAGGGGCTGCTTGCCGAAACCGTTGCCGCGCATCGCGGCGAGGCGCTCGCGCAGGTCACCGACCGGTTGCTGGTGCGCTTTGGCTGCGAAATTCTCGCCATCGTGCCCGGGCGTGTCTCGACCGAAGTCGATGCGAGGCTGTCGTTTGACACGGCAGGAACGGTGGACCGTGCCCGCCGCATCATCGAACGCTATGCCGAGGCCGGCATCGGGCGCGAGCGCGTGATGATCAAGATCGCCGCCACCTGGGAAGGCATTCGTGCCGCAGAGCGACTGGAGGCCGACGGGATTCACTGCAACCTTACGCTGCTGTTTTCATTCGCCCAGGCCGTGGCATGCGCTGACGCAGGCGTGACCCTGATTTCGCCGTTCGTCGGTCGCATCATGGACTGGTATCGCAAGCGCGACGGCCACGATTTTTCGCCCGAGCAGGATCCGGGTGTGCTCTCGGTGCGCCGAATCTTCGACTACTACAAGAAGTTTGGTTATGCGACCGAAGTGATGGGGGCGAGCTTTCGCAATACCGGCCAGATTCTTGCGCTGGCGGGATGCGATCTGCTCACCATCAGCCCCGAGCTTCTTGAGCAACTGCGGCAAAGCGATGTGCAGGTGGACCGCAAGCTCGATGCCGATCGCGCCCGCGCGCTCGCGATTGACCGCGTGCGTTTCGACGAAAAGCACTTCCGGTTCGCGGTCAACGAAGACGCGATGGCTACCGAAAAGCTGGCCGAAGGTATCCGGCTGTTTGCAGCCGATTCGGTGAAGCTTGATCAGCTGATCGAGGCACAGCGGGCAGCCTGACTCAACGGGGTGACGCCCGCGCTGCGAGGCGCGGGCTCAGATGCGGCACGGGGGCTGTCCCCGAACGGGGCTGAATGCTTGCCCCTGCTCCGCCTGGATCGGCGCGCCGTCTAGCTCCGACCGGTGCTTCCGAAGCCCCCTTCACCGCGGCTGCTCGCGTCGAAGCCTTCAACCAGCCGGAATTGCGCCTGCACCACGGGCACGATGACCATCTGCGCGATCCGGTCCAGCGGGTTGATGGTGAACGCGTCGCGGCCGCGATTCCAGCACGAGACCATCAGCGGGCCCTGGTAGTCGGAGTCGATCAGACCGACCAGGTTGCCAAGCACGATGCCGTTTTTCGCGCCCAGCCCCGATCGAGGCAGGATCATCGCTGCAAAACCGGGGTTGGCCAGATGCATGGCCAATCCGGTGGGGATGAGCTGCGCATCGCCTGGCTGCAGGGTGAGCGGCGCCTCCAGGCAGGCGCGAAGATCCAGTCCGGCGCTGCCTGCGGTGGCGTAGGCGGGCAGGAAGGCGCGTACCCGCTCGTCAAGGATTTTGAGATCAACCTGCATCGGATCTTCCTGTGAAAAGTTGGGCGAAGTCAGCCAAGCCGCCCGGCGATGTGTCGCACCAGTTCCTGGGCGAGCAGCGCTTTGGGCGCGCGCGCGAGTCGTGTCTGGCCGCTCTGCTCGAGGATGAGCAGCTCGTTGTCGTCAAGCCCGAAGGTTTCATGGCCGATGTTGGCAACCAGCATCGGAATGCCTTTGCGAGCGAGTTTGTCGCGGCCGTGTGCCTCCAGTGATTCGCTCTCGGCGGCGAATCCGACGCAGTAGGGCGGGCGTGCGCGCTGTGCCACGCTTGCGAGGATGTCGGGGTTCTGGGTGAAAGCAAGCTCGGGAACCGCGCGGTCGTCGGTCTTCTTGATCTTGCTGTCGCGGTAGGCGGCCGGGCGCCAGTCGGCCACCGCTGCAACTGCGATGAAGAGGTCGTGCGCACGGGCTGCGGCGCTGGCTGTGTCGAGCTCGGCGTGCACCGCGTCGTGCATCTGCTGGGCCGTCTGAACATTGATGCGGCGTACGGCCCACGGGGTGGGAAGGGCAACCGGGCCGGCGACCAGCGTGACCTCGGCCCCGGCGGCCACACACGCCCGCGCGATGGCAAAGCCCATCTTGCCTGATGAACGATTGGTGATGCCGCGCACCGGATCAATGGGTTCGAAGGTGGGGCCGGCCGTGAGCAGCACACGACGGCCAGCGAGCCGCTTGGGCGAAAGCCAGGCGCCGATGGCTTCGACCAGCGCATCGGGCTCGAGCATGCGGCCCATGCCGGTTTCGCCGCAGGCCTGATCGCCGCTGTCAGGGCCGATCACTTCGACGCCATCGTCACGGACTTGCTGCACGTTGCGCCGCGTGGCGGGGTTCTCCCACATCTGGCGGTTCATGGCGGGCGCCACTGCGAGCGGGCATTCGCGCGCTAGACACAGCGTGGTGAGCAGGTCGCCGGCGCGGCCCTGTGAAATCGAAGCGATGAAATCGGCGCTGGCGGGCGCGACCACGATGGCGTCGGCGGCCCGTGAGAGCTCGATATGTGCCATGCCGTTGGCAATGCGCGTATCCCACTGATCGACGAAAACAGGTTCGCCAGTGAGCGCCTGGAAGGTGGCGGGACCCACAAAGCGGGTCCCCGCCTCGGTCATGACCACCTGCACGCGGGCGCCTGCGCGCTGCAACTCACGCGTGAGCACCGCCGCCTTGTAGGCGGCTACACCGCCGGTGACACCGAGCACGATCCGCTTGCCGCTGATACTCATGACATTCTCCGTGCTTGCCGCTTCTTGCCCGTCCGAGGGAAAGTGCCGAACCTGCCTGATCAACGAAGCGCCCGGCTTCAGCGGGAGCGCCGCACGCGCAGCAACTCGTCGATGATCAGGAGAACGGCGCCTATTGTGATCGCACTGTCGGCTACGTTGAAGGCAGGGAAGTGCCAGCCGCGCCAGTAGAAGAGCAGAAAATCAACCACCTCGCCGCGCAGCACACGGTCGATGATGTTGCCGATCGCACCGCCCAGAATAAGCGAGAGCGCGAATGAAAACAGCCGTTGCGAGCCATGGCGCCAGAGCATCCAGCAGATGAAGGCGGTTGCCACCACGCCGATGCCGATGAAGAGCCAGCGCTGCCAGCCACCGGCATCGGCAAGCAGGCTGAAGGCTGCACCGCGGTTGAAGAGCAGCGTGAGATCGAAAAAGCCCGCCACGACCGGCAGCCGCTCACCGGTCTTGAACGACAGCAGCACCGCCTGTTTGGTGAGTTGATCGGCGAGGACCAGCGCAAGCGCCAACGCGGCCCAGCGGGCGAATCCTGCACGAACCGATGGTTTGCGACTGGCCACTGGGCGATTCGCTCAGGCAAAGCGCCGGGGCTCGCCCGCGCCGAACAGATTGGCCACACAGCGCCCGCAGAGGCCAGGCCGTGCGGGGTCGCATCCGACATCGCTTCGCCAGTGCCAGCAGCGCTCGCATTTTGTCTGGGTGCTGGGCGTGACGCGCACCCCTGGCGCGGCGGCCTCTGGCGCCGCGGCGCGCGCCCGCGCCTGGGAGGTGATCATGACGAAGCGCAGATCGTCACCCAGTGATTCGAGCAGCGCGAGGTCGTCGCCGGCTGCGCTGATCTCGATTTCGGCGGCGAGCGATGAGCCAATGGCGCCCGCCCCTCGAACGGCTTCGAGTTCGCGCAGCACCTCGGCGCGAATGTCGCGCAGTCGCGTCCAGCGGGTGATGAGCCGATCGGCGTCGGGTACCTCTGGGAAGCTGTGCCAGACCTCGGTGAAGATGGTTTCGCCGCCTGCCCGATGGCGCTCGGGTGCGAACATCGGCCACGCCTCCTCGGCGGTAAACGAAAGCACCGGGGCAATCAGGCGAAGCAGCGCGTTGGTGATGTGCCAGATCACGGTCTGCGCCGAGCGGCGGGCGCGCGATCCCGCCGCCGTGGTGTAAAGGCGGTCTTTCAGAATGTCGAGGTAAAAGGCACCCAGATCTTCCGAGCAGAAGGTCTGGATCCGTGCGATGGCGGGATGAAACTCATAGCGTTCAAAGTCGGCAGTGATTTCCTGCTGCCAGCGAGCGGTGAGCGCCAGCGCATACCGATCGATCTCGAGCATGTCGGCCACCGGAACGGCATCGCGTTCAACGCTGAAATCGGACACGTTTGCGAGGAGAAAGCGCAGCGTGTTCCGGATGCGGCGATAGGCTTCAACGACCCGCTTCAGGATTTCATCGGAGAGCGAAAGCTCGCCGGAGTAATCGGTGCTTGCCACCCACAGACGGAGAATCTCTGCCCCCAGGGTGTCCGAGACCTTCTGGGGGGCAATCACGTTGCCCAGCGACTTGCTCATCTTGCGGCCCTCGCCATCGACCACAAAGCCGTGGGTGAGGAGCGCGCGGTAGGGCGCCACGCCATTCAGCATGGCCGAGGTCAGGAGCGATGAATGGAACCAGCCGCGGTGCTGATCGGAGCCCTCCAGGTACATGTCGGCGGGAAACTGCGACTGCTCGGCGTGCGAGCCACGCAACACCGTCTGATGGGTGGTTCCAGAATCGAACCAGACGTCCAGCGTATCGCGGTTCTTTTCATAGTGGTCGGCATCCGGACCCAGCAACTCGCGTGGATCAAGACGGTGCCACGCCTCGATGCCCTCGCTTTCGATGCGCCGCGCGATGGCTTCCAGCAACTCGGGCGTGCGCGGATGCAGCTCGCCCGTTTCGCGGTGCACGAAAAACGCCATCGGTACGCCCCATTGGCGTTGCCGCGACAAGGTCCAGTCGGGACGGTTGGCGATCATGCCGTGGAGTCGGGCCTTGCCCCAGCCGGGAAAGAATTGCGTGGCCTCGATGCCTGCGAGTGCGGTGTCGCGCAGACTCGCGCCGCCGTCCCGGGGTTTGACATCCATGCCAGCAAACCACTGGCTCGATGCGCGATAGATGATGGGCGTCTTGTGTCGCCAGCAGTGCATGGTGCTGTGCGGGTTTTTGCGTGATGAGAACAGCGCGCCGTGCGTGCGCAGGTGCTCGATGATTTTGGGGTTGGCATCCCAGATCGAGAGTCCGCCGAAGTTGGCAAGCGACTGGGCATAGGTACCGTCGCCCAGCACCGGCTGAAGGATCTCGGCATCCTTCATGCCATAGCGCTTGCACGAGACGAAATCTTCCACGCCATACGCCGGGGCCGAATGCACCACGCCAGTGCCGCTGTCGAGGGTGACATAGTCGCCCAGGTACACCGGCGAGGAACGCTCGGCGAACGGATGCGCAAAGCGGATCAGTTCAAGCGCGCGGCCAGGGCAGCGGGCGATGATTTCCCCCTCCAGCTGCCAGCTCGCGAGACAGCTCGCCACCCGGTCGGCGGCAAGCAGCAACAGCGCGGGCTCGCCCTGCCAGACGGTGCGCACCAGGGCGTACTCGAATTCCGGGTGGAGATTGAGTGCCTGATTGGCGGGAATCGTCCAGGGCGTGGTGGTCCAGATCACGCAATAACCCCGTGCGAGGGGCAATGCGGGGAGTCCGAATGCGCGGGCGAGCCTGGGTGCCTCGTCGGGCAGGAACGGAAAGCCGACGTCGATGGCCGGGTCGTTGCGATCAGCGTATTCGACCTCGGCCTCGGCGAGTGCCGAACCGCAATCGAAACACCAGTTCACCGGCTTCAGTCCACGAAACAGAAAACCGCGATCAAGCATGCGGCCAAGTGCCCGCAGTTCATCGGCTTCGTTGCGGCAGGCCATCGTGAGGTAGGGATTGTCCCATTCGCCCAGTACGCCCAGCCGGATGAAATCTTTTTTCTGGCGGCTGATCTGCTCGGTGGCGTAGGCGCGCGATTTGGCCAGAACCTGGTCGGCCGGGAGATTCTTCCCGAACTGCCTTTCGATCTGGATTTCAATTGGCATGCCATGGCAATCCCAGCCCGGCACATAGCGCGCATCGAAGCCGGCCATGTTGCGGCTTTTGACGATGATGTCCTTCAAGACCTTGTTCACCGCGTGACCGATGTGGATGTCGCCGTTGGCATAGGGCGGACCGTCATGCAGCACCCATATCGGGCGACCCTTGCAGATCTCGCGAATGCGCCGGTAAGTGCCTTTGTCCTGCCACGCGGCGGTCCAGCCTGGTTCGCGCCGGGCGAGGTCGCCCCGCATGGGGAAGGGCGTGTCGGGCAGGTTCAGCGTGTCGCGCCACGCCTGCTTGTCGGTGGCGGAGGGTTTGCCTTCGGGCATGTCAGTCTCTTGAAAGGGAGGCAGCTTGAAACGGGTGGGCGGCATGCCAGGCGCGGGCCTGATCCGCATCGCGGGCGATTTGTTCGGTCAGCAGTTCGAGCGAGTCGTAGTGGCGCTCTTCGCGCAGTCGGCTCATGAACTCCACGCTGACCACCTGGCCGTAGACCTCTTCTGAAAAGTCGAACAGGTGGACTTCGAGCAGCAGCCGGCCGTTGGCTTCCACCGCCGGTCGGGTGCCCAGGCTTGCCACGCCCGGAAGCGGGTGGTCGCGAAGGCCGTGAACCCGGACCACGAAGATGCCGGCAAGCGCTGGTCGTTCGAAGGGGATCCGCAGGTTGAGCGTGGGGAACCCGATGGTGCGGCCGAGCTTGCGACCGTGGAGAACATGACCGGTGAGCGTGAAGGCCCGCCCGAGCAGATGCCGGGCACGATCGAAGTCGCCGGCTGCGAGCGCCTCGCGCACGGCCGAGCTTGAGACCCGCGTGCCGTCGACCTCGAAGGATTCGATGCGTGAGCAACCCAGGTTGCGTTCGGCGCAGAGCTCGCTCAGCATGGTGAAGTCGCCTTGCCGCTGATGGCCGAAGCGGAAATCGTCGCCCACCAGGAGATCCCGGGCATCCAGCCCCTCGACGATGATGTTTTCGAAAAAATTGCGCGCCGACAGGTTGGCCAGTCGTGCATCGAAGGGGGCAACGCACACCCGGTCGACGCCGCATTCGGCGAGCGCATTCAACTTGTCGCGGGTGGTCTGGATATGGGCGGGTGCACGCGACGGGTCGCCCGAGCGCTTGGCGAAATACTCTCGCGGGTGCGGCTCGAAAGTGAGCACGCACGTGGCGAGCCCTCGGGCGCGGGCGCGCGCCGTCAGGGTGGCTATCACCGCCTGGTGACCGCGATGCACGCCGTCGAAATTGCCGATGGTGAGCGCACAGGCGCGGCGCTGGTCGGGCGGCGGCAGTCGTCGAAAAACCTCCATGGGGCGGGCTCGGAAAGGTGACGCAAAACCTTGAATTATAAGATTTTGGCGGGCCTTACGGGGGCGGGTCGGGTGGTATCATCGGGCGGATGAAAAAAATCGTCGTGCTGGTGTCCGGGCGCGGCTCCAACATGGTTGCGCTGCTCGATGCCTGCACAGCGCTGCGCTGGGATGCCCGGATCACGGCGGTTGTCTCCGACCGCGAAGAAGCGCCCGCCTGCCAGATCGCGCGGGCCCGGGGGGTGCAGGCGGTCGTGGTCGCCCGTCGCAGTTTCGCCACCCGGCTGGCCTTCGATGACGCGCTTGCCGCACAGCTCGAGGCCCTCGCTCCGGATCTGGTGGTGCTGGCGGGCTTCATGCAGATTCTGCCGGCGGCGCTGGTGGCGCGGTATCAATCGCGGATGCTCAATATTCACCCCTCTCTGCTTCCTGTCTTTACGGGCCTCAACACGCATCGGCGCGTGCTTGAAAGCGGCGCCCATATTCACGGAGCAACCGTCCATTACGTGATCCCCGAGCTTGATGCCGGGCCAATCGTGGTGCAGGCGGCGCTCCCCGTGCTGCCGCATGACGACGAGCCTTCGCTCGCGGCTCGGGTGCTCGCTGCCGAGCATCGCATCCTGCCGCTTGCAGTGGGTTGGCATCTGCGCGGACGGCTTCGGATCGACGGACCGCGGGTGGTGCTTGAGTCGCCCGGAGCCGCCGAATCTCAGCTGTTGTGGTTGCCGTGACGCAGCCGGCCAGATCCTCGAAGGGTCGCGGGACTGCGGACAGGCCGCGGTCGGGCAGGGCGGATCGACCGCACCACGCAAAGGGGTCGAGTCGCGCGACACGTCGCGGCGAGCCCGATCTGCTCAACCGGGCGCTGGCCGAGGCCCTGTCGCTCAGGCTGCCCGCTGATGCGGTACTGCGAAAATTCTTTCGCGAACACCCGGAGCTGGGTCGTCGCGACCGCGCCGACCTCGCCGATACCGTGTTTGATGTGCTGCGCCATCGCCGCCTCTATGCCCACTTCGCTCAGGCGGGCGACGGCGCAATCGAGGAGCGGCTGATCCAGCTGTCGCGCGCCTGGCGTGCGCGGACGGCGGCAGGCACGGCAGGCACGGCAGGCACGGCAGGCACGGCAGGCACGGCGGCAGCGCCCGGTCGGCGTGCGCCCCAGACCACGCGCGATCCAGTGGCGACTGCCGATTGGCTCACCCGTATCGGCGCCGCCGATCTCGACAGCTTGCCGGCGGCGGTTGCGCTCAGCCTTCCCGACTGGCTGTTTGAAGCGCTCCGCGAGCGGTTCGGGGAGGCGGAGGCGCGCGCGCTCGGCCGCTCGCTGCTCGAACCGGCGCCGCTCCAGCTGCGCGCCAACGCGCTGAAAGTCCGGCGCGAGGCGTTGATTGAACAGCTGGAGGCCGAAGGTATCCGTGCCCGGGCGATTGCCGCCGTACCGGGTGCGCTTGAGGTGGAGGGGCATCCCGCGCTCGAGCGCAGCGCCGCGTTCGCAGCCGGTGCATTCGAGGTGCAGGACGCCGGCAGTCAGCTGCTCGCGCTTCTGGTTGGCGCGCGGCGCGGACAGCGGGTCATCGACCTCTGCGCCGGTGCGGGAGGAAAAACCCTGGCGCTCGCTGCGATGATGAACTCGCTCGGGCAGGTGTTTGCCTGCGATGTGTCGATCGCGCGTCTGCAGCGCCTTCGGCCCCGGCTTACCCGTAGCGGTGCCACCAATGTGCAGCCGTTTGCGATCGATAGCCTCGCCGACCGCAAGCTTGATCGGCTGGCGGCACGGGCTCACGCTGTGCTGGTGGATGCGCCGTGCACAGGAACGGGAACCCTGCGCCGCAACCCCGATCTGAAATGGCGCTTTGGGCCGGATGATTTGTTGCGCCTGCGCGACGAACAGCGCGCGATTCTGTCAGCTGCGGCCCGACTGGTCGCGCCTGACGGGGTGTTGGTCTACGCAACCTGCAGCCTGCTCGCAGCGGAAAACGAAGAGCAGGCGCAATGGTTCGAAGCCGCGCATCCCGAATTCCAGCGCGAGGACGCGGCTGCCCTGCTGTCGGCTGCGGGGGCGGTGCTGCCGGCAGACGCTTTCCGTGATCGGGCGCTGGTGTGCCTGCCCCATCGACATGGCACCGACGCATTTTTCGGTGTTCGCTGGCGACGTGTACGACCCGAACCGAAACAGGGTGCAGAGACCCCGCCGAGCAGCTAAAATCACGAGTTGGCGGGCGGGTTCATACAGCCGAACCCGCTTCAGCCTGTTTCCGACAAGGTGCGCGCTTGCGGTCAAACCTCCGGTTTGAGCAGGTGTCACGCCAGCCGCAAGGGGCAGGCGCCACGCAGGAGGGTTTGTTTTGATCGATTCCGTATTGCACTTTCTCGACGCCGGCCTGCTCGACCTGAGCGGCTGGCAGGTGTTGGGCGTCACGCTGCTCTTCACCCACATCACCATCGCGGGCGTCACCATCTACCTGCACCGCTGCCAGGCTCATCGGGCGCTTGATCTGCACCCGGTGGTGTCGCACTTCTTCCGTTTCTGGCTCTGGCTCACCACCGGCATGCTCACGCGCGAGTGGGCCTCCATTCATCGCAAGCACCATGCGAAGTGCGAAGGCCCCGAAGATCCCCACAGCCCGATCCGCTTTGGTTTGAGCAAGGTGCTGCTCGAGGGAGCCGAACTCTACCGGGCCGAAGCGGCCAACCGCGAGACCATGGAGAAATATGGTCACGGCACGCCCGACGACTGGATCGAACGGAACCTCTACACGCGTTTCCCGATTGGCGGCATTCTGCTGATGCTCGCGATCAACGTTGCCCTGTTTGGTGTGATTGGGATATCGGTGTTTGGCGTTCAGATGCTCTGGATTCCGGTACTGGCAGCCGGTGTCATCAACGGCCTGGGGCACGCGCGGGGCTATCGCAACTTCGAATGCCCCGATGCCAGTACCAATATCGTTCCCTGGGGAATCCTGATCGGCGGCGAGGAGCTGCACAACAACCACCATGCATTTCCCACGTCGGCCAGGCTGTCCAACAAATGGTACGAGTTCGACATTGGCTGGCTCTACATCCGGTTGCTGTCCATGGTGGGCCTTGCGCGGGTGAAAAAGATCGCGCCCACCCCCAGGCTCACCAATGCGCGTGCCAGCATCGATCTTGACGCGGTGCAGGCGCTGATCGCGCACCGCTACGATGTCATGCAGCAGTTCGCGCGCTCTCTGCGCAAGGCGTGCGCCGAAGAAGCCGCGCGCCTGTCGCAGTTGAGTCGGCCTGAGGGTCAGCTTCTGAGCGCTGCCCGCCACTGGTTGCCGCTTGATGCGGTTCGCTGGAGCGGCGACCAGCGCGCAGCGCTCCCCGACGTGCTGGCGGCAAGCGAACGTCTGAGCGTACTGGTGGAGATGCGGCGCGAACTCGGCGTGATCTGGGAGCGTTCCAACCGATCTCGCGAGCAGCTGGTGGTCATGCTCCAGCAGTGGTGCCATCGGGCGGAATCAAGCGATATTCCTGCCCTGCGGTCGATGTCTGTCCGGATCCGCTCCTACGCTGCCGCGTAGGGGTTGGGGCGGAAGCAATTTACCC
>Ga0255188_1000548_pt1 | contig 12405 bp, 8 predicted proteins | sample Miss_Cont_RepB_8_FD_188427 | JGI IMG/M metagenome (GOLD analysis project Ga0255188, IMG submission 188427) | Freshwater microbial communities from Mississippi River, Louisiana, United States - Miss_Cont_RepB_8h | ecosystem: Environmental > Aquatic > Freshwater > River | place: USA: Louisiana... | reverse complement strand
CGACAGCCGCTCCACGGCGTTGTCGCGATGGTAGATCGCCGCGGGCGGATAACTCGGCATCATCGCGCTGCCGGTCCCAAAACCGAGCCCCAGCGACGGGCCCATCTTCAGCGTCACGGGCCGCGCTACGCCCTGCACATCAACCGATGCGTCCACCGTCACGTTGTAGGGAAGTCCGTCGGGCTGGAAATGAAAGCTCTTCCGCGCGATGAGCCCCGTGGAAGGGTCGGCAAACTTAAAGCTGAGCGTACCCGGCGCGCTCCCGAGCGAGAGCGTGCCCTCAGTGGGCGAGCTGAACTTGACCGACGCCAGCCGCGCCGACAGCGCATCCTGATCGGTCGCCAGTGTGAACGGGCGAGCCGAGCCTGCCGGCAATTGGGCGGGGACCAGCTCCAGAGGCTCGCCGCGGGAGTCGAAGTACCGCTTCAGACGCCAACTGGTGACCGACGCGCCTTCCGTGGTGAACACCACCCGCACATGATCGGTATCGACCACGATCTCGCGCGCGGGCGTGGCGTCCTGCGGCGCGGCGGGCACGTCCGGCGTGCCGGCGGGCTGACTTGAAAGACTGGAATTGAGCGCGGCGGGCACCGGCGCCTGGGACGGCGGCGGCGTGGCCGCAACCTCCAATCCCATCGCGGGCGCTGAGGACGTTGGCGGAGGCGGAGGTGGCACCACATAGGTCTGGTAGAGCACCAAGATGCCAAACGACAGAAAGATAGCGAGGAAGACGCGCTTTTCCATGGGGAGTTTTACCGAGGCGGCGGCACAGGATCCACGCCGTGTGGGCCAAACGGATGGCACTTCGCGACGCGAATCAATGACAGGCGAAGGCCCCGCAGGAGGCCGTGTTGATCAATGGCGGCGATCGCGTAGTCGGAGCACGTCGGCTCAAAACGACACGCGCCGCCGGCAAAAGGCGACAGCAGGAGTTGGTACGTGTGAACAAGAAGAATGCCGATGCGGCGCGACCAGGCGCTCATGAGGTGAGCTCCTTCCGCAGTCCATCAAGCGCCACGCGCACGTCCGCCGCGACCGCCGCGAACGGCGCGTCGAGCAGGGCGCGTTTGGGAATCGCCACCACGTCAAGCGGCATCTGTCCGCGGGTCACAACGGCATCAGGTTCTGTCTGACGAAAGATTTCACGCAACCGCCGCTTCGCACGATTGCGCATGATCGCATTGCCGAACTTTCGGGAGGCAATGAGACCAAGGCGATCCATGGACAACTGGTTGGGCAATGCGAGCAATGTGACAAACCGGGTGGCGGCGCGCCGCCCCTGTGTCTGCACAGTCTGGAACTCGTGTCGCGCCTTGAGGCGCACGTTCGTACCGAACCGCACCGACATCAGGGCCCCGGGTCGCCAGGCCGCAGGGGCGGCCTAGCGGGTGGAAACGGAAATACGCTTGCGGCCCTTGTCGCGGCGCCGCTTGAGGACCAGACGGCCATTCTTGGTGCGCATGCGGACCAGGAACCCGTGGGTACGGCGACGACGCCGGTTATTTGGCTGAAATGTAACGCTCATGACACTCCCGATCCCGAGCTACTTCGCGCTCTGGGGAAACATGAATGCTACCGGAGTGGCAAAAAGCCTGTCAATGTACATTCCCAAGCAGGCGGCCCCGGCGTATGCTAGATTTCCGACTTTTCCACACCTGTGGAAAAAACTGTGGAAAACGAATGTTTTGCCTGATCTGTGGGCGAAAATTTAACAAAAATGGCAAATACCATCTGGGATGCGGTCCTCGGACGAATTGAGACAAAAGTCAATCGCCACAGCTATTTCTCGTGGTTTGACCGGACGTTCCTGGTCCGGGACTCTGGAAACGAGCTGGTCGTCCGCGTCCCCAGCGCCATGGCGGCCGAATGGCTGACCAAGCACTATGCGGCCGTCATTGAGGATGCGTTGGTCGAGGTTGGCCGGCCAGGGGTGACCTTGACGTATGACGCCTCTGAGCCCCCCGTGGGAGGCGTGGAGCAGGTCGCAGCTGAAGTCGGCGGGCTCTCCCTTGCCGAGAGCGACGCGGCCGGAGACGGTGCCGCAGCAGCCATTGAGGACGTGACGGGGCTGAGCCCCCGTTACACCTTCGACACCTTCATTGTCGGCGGCTCAAACCAGTTTGCGGACGCCGCTTGTCGCGCCGTGGCTGAGGCCCCCTCGCGGTCGTACAACCCGCTGTTCATCTATGGCGGCGTCGGCCTGGGCAAAACCCATCTGATGCATGCGATCGGCCATTACGTCTTGCGCCATCACCGCGGGTTGAAGCTCACCTACGTCTCGTCCGAGCGGTTCATGAACGAGGTCATCAACGCCCTGCGGTATGACCGGATCCTTGAATTTCGCGAACGGTATCGGAGCGTGGACGTGTTGCTGGTCGATGACATCCAGTTCATCGCGGGCAAGGAACGCACCCAAACCGAGTTCTTTCACACGTTCAACGCGCTCTACGACGCGCAAAAACAGATTGTGATCAGCAGTGATTGTCCGCCGCACCAGATTGCTGAGCTGGAAGAACGCCTGAGGTCACGGTTTGAGTGGGGGCTTACCGCCGACATCCAGGCGCCTGACCTTGAGACAAAGATCGCCATCATCACGCGGAAGGCCGACAGCGAAGGGGTATCACTCCCGACGGATGTCTCCCTCTATATCGCCGGCCGCATCAAGTCGAACATCCGTGAACTGGAAGGGTCGCTGATTCGCTTGTTGGCCTACGCATCGCTCACTGGCCGCGATGTCTCGATTGAGTTGGCGAAGGAGGTGCTGCGGGACATTCTGCGGCAGGACGAACGCGCCGTCACCATTGACGGCATCCAGAAGTTTGTGGCCGAGTTCTACCAGATGAAACTGGTGGATCTGAAGTCCAGGAACAACTCGAAATCCGTCGCGATGCCGCGCCAGGTGGCGATGTACCTTTGTAAAAACCTGACGAACGCCTCGTTGCCGGAAATAGGCAAGAGTTTTGGTGGAAAACACCACTCGACCGTGATCCACTCAATCCGAAAAGTCGAGGAAATGCGGCAGACCGATGCGCTTTTCAACAACCAGATCAACAGCCTGCTTCAGTCTCTGCAGTGAGGTTTTCCACAGGGGTCACCTGTGCATCCCTGTGCAAGATCTGTGGTAATCGGGCGGCCCCCTTTTTTGCACAGATTTCCGCCGAAATATCCCCAGGGGTACCCGCAGACACGTCCACAGGCTAAGTTATTGACTCCTAACAGGTAACGGCTAAACTTTCAGTTACCAACAGCCCCTTATTACTGTTATAATCCTTTGTCTTTTCGATCTTCGTACAGAAGGTTTGATCAAAGCCACTCGACAAGCGTGAGCCGTGTCGAGAGAGAGGTCGCCCTGCCGATGGAGTTAGTGGTTCGCAAGAACGATTTGCTGAAGGAACTATCCCTCCTGCAAGGCATCGTTGAACGGAAGAACACGATCCCGATTCTCGCCAATGTGTTGATTGAGGCCGCTGACGGCGCGGTCTCGCTGTTGGCGACAGATCTGGACGTCGCTCTGCGCAGCCGGTGTGAAGCCACGGTAGGCAAGCCCGGGACGCTCACGTTGCCCGCAAAGAAACTGTTCGAGATCGTCAACGCGTTACCTGACACTGACGTGCGTATCGAGTCGGACAAGGGCGGCAAGAGCGTGACGGTGGCGGCCGACCGTTTCGAGTCGAAGCTGCAGACGCTGCCGGCGAGTGAGTTCCCGACGCCACCCCAGGATGGCGGCATCGTAGAAGCCTCCCTGCCGGGCGGCGCGCTGAAACGGATGATCTCACATACACGTTTCGCGATCACGAGCGAAGATACCCGGTATTTTCTGAACGGCGCCCAATTGGTGCTTCGGCCAGACTCTCTGAGTATGGTGGCCACCGACGGGCATCGTCTCGCGTTTGTGACCGTGAACGAACCGTCCAACGCCGCTGCGCAAATAGAAGTGCTGTTGCCCAGGAAGACTCTGAACGAAGTGGCGCGGCTGATCGACGGCGGCGCAACCGTTGAGTTCTCCCAGGGCGAAAATCACATCTTCTTCAAGGCGGAAGGCCGCCTGCTGATCTCGCGAAAAATCGACGCAAATTTTCCGGCGTACGAACGCGTGATTCCCAAAACCAATGACAAACAGATCGAGTTTGATCGCGATCGTTTGTCATCGGCGCTCCGCCGGGTCCGGCTGCTTTCCAATGAACGGTCGAAGGCCGTGAAATTTGCGATTGGCACCGACCAGGTTGAAATTACATCGAACACACCCGAGCTTGGCGAAGCCCACGAAGTGCTGCCGGTCCAGTATTCCGGACCGGCCCTGCAGATCTGCTTCAACGCCGACTACGTGGACAATTTCCTGAACGTGGTGGAAACCGAAGGCGTCCTGCTCGAGTTCAAGGACGAAATGAGCCAGGCCGTCATGAAGCCGATAGGCGCCGAGGGTTACGAATACACCTACGTCATCATGCCGATGCGTCTCTGATGGACAATAGCGAGCTCAGTCCGGTTACTCCCAATCCGAACGAATACGGCGCCGACCAGATCAAGGTCCTCGAGGGCCTCGAAGCGGTACGCAAACGCCCGGCCATGTATATCGGGTCCACGGGCCCGGCCGGTCTGCACCATCTCGTATACGAAATTGTCGACAACTCCATCGACGAAGCGCTGGCGGGTTTCTGCAAGAACGTCAACGTCACCATTCACCTCGACGGCTCCGTGACGGTGGTCGACGATGGGCGCGGCATCCCTGTCGGCATGCACGAAAGTGGCAAGTCGGCCGCTGAAGTGGTACTCACCGTGCTGCATGCCGGCGGCAAGTTTGAGAACTCCGCATACAAGGTGTCCGGCGGTCTTCATGGCGTCGGAGTGTCGGTCGTCAACGCGCTCTCGGAATGGCTTGAGCTCGAGATCTGGCGCGATGGCAAGGTGCATCAACTCCGCTTTGAACGCGGTGATGCCAAAGGCTCGCTCGCGATCACCGGCACCACAGAACGCCGCGGCACCAAAGTCACCTTCAAACCGGACCAGCAGATCTTCGAGTCGGTCGAATACACGTTTGAAATTCTGTCGCAGCGTCTCCGGGAGCTTGCCTTCCTGAACGCCGGCGTGACGATCACGATCGATGATGAACGTGACGGCAAGAACCATGTGTTCCTGTACGAAGGCGGCATCCGCGAATTCGTCCAGTACCTGAACACCAATCGTGTGGTCGTGAACGAGAAGCCGATCTACATGGTTGGTGAGCGCGAAAACATCATTGTGGAAATCTCGCTCCAGTGGAACGACAGCTACACCGAGACGACGTTTAGTTTTGCGAACAACATCAACACCACGGAAGGCGGCACTCACATGTCCGGCTTCCGGTCGGCGTTGACACGCACGATTAATGCGTATGCCGCGACCAATGGTCTCGCCGACAAACTGACCGACAGCGTCAGCGGAGACGACATTCGTGAAGGCATGACGGCGATTATCTCCGTCAAGATTCCACAACCCCAGTTTGAAGGCCAGACCAAGACGAAACTGGGCAACACTGAAGTCAAAGGCATCGTCGAAGGCATCGTCAACGACAGGCTCGGCGCGTTTCTCGAAGAGAATCCCGCGGTTGCCAAAAAAGTCATCGCAAAGGCGATTGATGCGGCACTGGCGCGCGAAGCGGCACGCAAGGCGCGGGACCTGGTGCGGCGCAAAGGCGCGCTCGACAACTCCACATTGCCGGGCAAACTGGCGGACTGCCAGGAACGCGATCCGGCCCAGGCTGAAATCTACATTGTCGAGGGCGAGTCCGCAGGCGGGTCGGCCAAACAGGGTCGCGACCGCCGTTTTCAGGCGATTCTTCCGATCAAGGGAAAAATCCTCAACGTCGAAAAGGCGCGCTTCGACAAGATGCTGAGCAGCGAAGAAATCCGGACGTTGATCGCGGCCCTTGGTTGCGGCATCGGTACCGACGACTTCGATGCCGCGAAGGTGCGGTATCACCGCATCATCATCATGACCGACGCCGACGTTGACGGATCACACATCCGCACGTTGCTGCTCACGTTCTTCTATCGCCAGATGAAGGATCTGGTGGACCGCGGGTACATCTACATCGCGCAACCGCCGCTGTTCCGGGCCAAGCGCGGGCGGCAGGAATCGTTCATCAAGGATGAACGGTTGCTCGAACAGTTCCTCATCCATCGCGCCACCGAATCACGATCGATCGTGTTGTCCACAGGGGTGGAGATCAAGGGACAGGCGCTCGAACACCGGCTTGAGAAGTTGATCGCCTACCGCAAGGTGCTGCAGGTGGTGGAACGACGCGGGCCCTCGCGCCGTGCCATTACCGCGCTGCTTGAAGGCGGCGCGCGTGACAAGACGTTCTGGACGGACCGGGCGCTGGTAGATGGTCTTGCGGCGCACCTCCAGCAGCCGCAGGTATCCGCGACCGTGGTTGATGATCCCGAACATCAGGCGTTTGCCGTGGTGCTGACAGACCGCTCCTTCGGCTACGACAAACATCACCGGCTCGATCTGGAGTTTGTCACCACCGCAGAATTCAGGATGCTGGCGGCCGCCTATGTGGATGTTCGCGACATCCTGATGGGCCCGGTGACGATTCGCACGGCCACGTCCACCCAGCCCGCCGAGGCGGAAGAGGACGACGAGCCAGAGGCCATCGACGCGACTGACGCCCCGGAGGCGTCGGCACCGCCGGCCGACGCGCCGGCCACCAGGTCAACAAAGGACAAAGACGCCGATCAGAGCATCTCGTCCATTGACGAGCTGGTGGACTACTTCGTGACGGCCGGCCGACGGGGACTGGCCATTAACCGCTACAAGGGTCTTGGTGAAATGAACCCGGAAACGCTCTGGGAAACCACCATGGATCCCACAAAGCGCACCCTGCTGCAGGTGCGGGCCGACGACCACCTGGAAGCGGATCTGATGTTCACCACACTGATGGGTGATCAGGTGGAACCGCGCCGGAAGTTTATTGAAGACAACGCGCTCGACGTGAAGAACCTGGATATCTAACGTGTCCGATCCGATCGATCAGAATCCATCGCTCCGCTTCCCCGTCAATATCGAAGACGAGATGAAGCGTTCGTACATGGATTACGCGATGAGCGTAATCATCGGGCGAGCCCTGCCCGACGTGCGGGACGGCCTCAAGCCGGCCAATCGCCGCGTGTTGTATGCCATGCGGCAAATGGGTCTCGCGTCGAACCGTCCGTACCGCAAGTGCGCGAAAATCGTCGGCGAAGTCATCGGCAATTACCACCCGCACGGCGACGCGTCGGCGTACGACACGCTGGTCCGGCTCGCGCAGGACTTCAGCATGCGGTACACCCTGGTCGACGGCCAGGGCAACTTCGGCTCAATCGACGGCGACCCGCCCGCCGCGTACCGGTACACCGAGGCCCGCCTTGAGTCGCTGGCCGAAATGATGATGGCCGACCTTGACAAGGACACGGTCGACCATCGTCCCAACTTCGACGAAACAACCGAAGAGCCGACGACGTTTCCGGCGCCGTACCCGAACCTGCTGGTCAACGGATCGACGGGCATCGCCGTCGGCATGGCCACGAGCATCCCGCCGCACAACATGCGCGAGGTGATTGACGGCGTGCTCAAGGTCATCGAACTGCGTGAGTCTCCGCGGGACGACCAGTTCAAGGCGCTGATGCACTGCATCCCCGGGCCTGATTTTCCGTCAGGCGGCACGATCGTCGGCCGCGCGGGCATCTGGCGCGCCTATCGCGAGGGCCGCGGCAACGTTGTTGTGCGCGCCAAGGCCGCGTTCGAAGAAAACAAGAAGGGTGACCGCGTCTCCATCGTCATCACCGAGATTCCGTATCAGGTGAACAAGGCGACGCTGATTTCCGACATTGCGCAGCTGGTGCGCGACAAGAAGCTCGAAGGCATCTCGGACCTGCGCGACGAATCAGACCGCGACGGCATGCGGATTGTGATCGAACTCAAACGCGGCGAGTTGCCCGATGTTGTCCTGAACAACCTGTACAAGCAGACGCGCCTGCAGACCGGATACGGGATCACACTGCTGGCCATCTCCCACAGCCGGCCGAAGGTCTTCAACCTTCTTGAGATCATCGAAGAGTTCATCACCTTCCGTCTGGAAGTGATCCGGCGCCGTATCGAGTTTGAGCTGCGCAAGGCCGAAGCCCGGGCGCACATCCTTGAAGGCCTGAAGATCGCGCTGGATCACCTGGATGCCGTCATTACCCTGATCCGGAGCTCGAAGAATCCCGGCGAGGCCCGCGTCGGGCTCATGACGAACTTCGGGTTGTCTGAACTGCAGTCGCAGGCGATCCTCGACATGCAACTCCAGCGCCTGACGGGCCTCGAACGGCAGAAGATTCTCGACGAACTTGCCGAATTGGTGGCCCTGATCACGCGTCTGCGCGAGATTCTCTCGAGCGACGCACTGGTGCTCGAGATTGTTGTCAACGAGCTTGAGGCGATTCGCGACAAGTACGGCGACGATCGGCGCACGGACATCATCGAAGACAGCGGTGACTTCCGCGTGGAAGACCTGATCGCCGACGAGGATGTCGTGATCACCGCGACCCAGACCGGCTACATCAAGCGCACACCGCTGGATGAGTACCGAAAACAACGGCGCGGCGGCAAGGGCCTGATCGGCATGCAGACCCGCGAAGAGGACATCGTTGAGCACCTCTTTGTCGCCAACACCCACGCCTACATTCTGATCTTCTCGGACAAGGGCAAGTGTTACTGGCTGCGGGTGTACGACATCCCGGAAGTGTCGCGCTCGAGCAAGGGCAAGTCCATTGCGAATCTCGTGCAGATGAGTGAAGGCGAAAAAATCGCCACACTGCTGCGGGTGCAGGACTTCCCCGAGGATGAAGACAAGCGCTTTATCGTGATGGGCACCGAACGCGGCACCATCAAGAAGACCGACCTCAAGGCGTACTCGAATCCGAGGTCCGCAGGGATCATCGCGATTCAAATTGACGACAACGATCGCCTGATTGCGGTCGCCGAAACAGACGGCTCAAAGGATCTCGTGATCGGCACCAGGAACGGTATGGCCATCCGGTTCAGCGAACAGGATGCTCGACCGATGGGCCGGACGGCGTACGGTGTACGGGGCATCAACCTGCGCGAGGGCGACCTCGTCGTCGCGATGGAAGTCGTCAGTGGCGACGCAACCTTGTTGACGGTGTGCGAGAAGGGCCACGGTAAGCGCACAGAAGTGTCGGAGTACCGGCAGCAGACGCGCGGGGGCATTGGCCTGAAGAACATCCAGACGTCAGACAGAAACGGCCCGGTCGTTGGCATTGCGTGCGTCACCGACAAACATGAACTGCTGTTGGTGACCGAGCAGGGCCAGATCATTCGAATGCCGGCCGCCGGCCTGCGTCCGATTGGCCGCGACACTCAGGGTGTGCGCCTGATCGATCTCGCTGAAGGCGACCGCGTGGTGTCCATTGCGACCCTCGAGGAGCCCGAAGGCGTCGACGCGCCGGAGTCTTCGGAACCTGAGGCAGGCTCGACTGAGCCGGAAGATGGAGCGCAAGGGCTTTAGCCCTTGCGTCTTACGCAGGTTCGAGGTTTGCGTAGCGCGCGAGCAACTTCTTCGTGCCGACCGCGTTGAATTTGACGGTCACGCGCGTGTCGTCGCCCTGGTCCTCGATGGCCATAATCGAGCCAACCCCAAACTGTTTGTGACGCACACGTCTGCCGACGCGGAGGCCTGAACTCGACGACTGATCCTCGTTTTCGTAGGACGCAAAGGGGGTCGGCTCCACTTCCTTCTTCCTGTTCGACTGGCCGAACCGGCGCGCGTACGGATTTTTTGTCTCGTAGCGCGTCGAATTCCACGACGGTGCGACGACAGGTTCGATCCGACGCATCAAGTCCGGAGGAATTTCGTCCAGGAACCGCGAGGGCTCGGTGGACTGATAGTCGCCAAATACCCGCCGCCTCGCCGCGCTCGTGAGAATCAGGCGCTCACGGGCCCGCGTCAGACCGACGTAACAGAGCCGGCGCTCCTCCTCGAGTTCCTCTTCGTCTTCAGTCGACCTCGAATGGGGGAACAACCCCTCCTCCAGGCCGGCGACGATGACGACGGGGAATTCCAGGCCTTTGGCCGCATGCATCGTCATCATCCAGACGTGCGCGTCCTTCTTGCCTTGCGCCTCGTCGGCCTCCGAGAGGAGCGACAGGCGATCGACGAAACCACCGAGTGTCGGATCGGACTCCCGCGTTTCGTATTCCCTGGCCGCCGAGACCAGTTCCATCAGGTTCTCAATTCGCGCTTCGGCCTCCTCGCTCCGCTCTTCACGGAGATCCTTGAGGTAACCCGTGCGATCCATGACGAGTCCGAGCGCGATGGACACACTCGCTGACGCGCATTCGGTCGTCAGGCCCGCGATCAGGTCGCGGAAGCCCCGCAGCGCAGTCAGGGCCCTGTTGGGGACCTCGCGCTTTTCGAGTCCGGCGAGCAGACGCGCCCACATCGACCGCGAGGAGGTAATCGGCTGTAACCCCACGGCGAAGAGCGGCGTCGTCAACTGATCGTCGACGTCAAGATTCACAGCCTCAAGGGCCTCGATCACCGTCTTGCCAATGCCGCGTGTGGGCACATTCACCACGCGCCTGAAGCTGACATCATCATGCGGATTCATGACGAGGCGCAGGTAGGCCAGCAGATCCTTGATTTCCTTGCGTTCGTAGAAGCGGACACCCCCGATGATCCGGTAGGCGATCCCCTCGCGCATCAGGGCGTCTTCAATTGCTCGAGACTGTGCGTTCGTCCGATACAAAATCGCGACCGTGGCTCGGGCATCCAGGGCCCTGGACTCCCGAATGGCCTTGGTGATGTAGTCGGCCTCCTCAATCTCATCGCCGGCGCGCACATACACGATGGGTTCGCCACCGAGTTTGTCGGTCCAGAGACGTTTGTCCTTCCGATTTCTGTTGCGGCTGATGACAGCCGACGCTGCATCCAGAATGACCTGTGTGGATCGGTAGTTCTGCTCGAGCTTGACCACGGTGGCTTCCGGGAAGTCCGCTTCAAAATCGAGAATGTTCTTCAGATCGGCACCGCGCCACTTGTAGATCGACTGATCGGGGTCGCCGACGACGCAGAGGTTGCGGTGGTGGTCGGCCAGGCGTCGAATGAGGATGTACTGCGGCCGGTTGGTGTCCTGGTATTCGTCGACCAGGATGTACTTGAACTTCCTGGCGTAGGCCTCCCGGACGTGTTCCTTGGTTTCGACAAGCTCAACCGTCTTCAGCAGCAGGTCGTCGAAATCGAGCGCACCCGCCTCACGGAGCACTCGGAGGTAGGTCTCGTAGACCCTGGCGATCTGGGCGTCCCTGAGGTTCCAGCCGCTCGACTTCATGTCAGCGGGGGATTCCAGTTTGTTCTTGGCCTGGCTGATGCGGGAGAGTGCCGCTCTTGGCGTCAGCATCTTCTCGTCAACGTCCGCGCTTCGGAGGGCTTGCTTCACCACTGCCAACTGATCAGACGAGTCGTAAATGACGAAGTCACGTGTCAGGCCGATGTGCGGGGCTTCGCGCCTGAGGATGCGGGCGCACAACGAGTGGAAGGTGGACAGCCACATGTGGCGGCAGTCGTCGCCCACGAGGTCTTCGACCCGCTGCCGCATCTCTTCAGCGGCCTTGTTCGTGAATGTGACGCCCAGCACCTGGTCGGGTGACGCCTGGCCACTCATCACCAGGTGCGCCATGCGCACAGTGATCACGCGGGTTTTTCCCGACCCGGCCCCGGCCAGAATCAGCAGGGGACCATCGGTATGCGCCGCCGCATCGCGTTGTGCGGGATTAAGTCCTTCGAGCAAGTCCATCGAAGCTCTCAGGATACCACCCGAAAAACGACGCACCTTCGTCACTTACACGGACCGTGTACAAGAATCGGGCTATTCGACCGTCACCGACTTCGCGAGATTTCGCGGTTGGTCCACATCGCAGCCACGGCGGACCGCAATGTGGTACGCCAGCAACTGCAACGGCACGGTCAACAGGACCGGCATCAGAAGCGGATCAGCGTCAGGCACCGTCAACACCACATCGCGTGCCGAATCCAGGATCTCGTCAAAGGCGTGTGTGTGGGACTGGCTCGTCACCACGATGACCTGTCCCCCGCGGGCTTTTGCCTCCTGGATGTTGCCAATCATCTTCTCGAGGACGTGGTCGTCTGGTGCGATGGCCACGACGGGGAGATCCTCGTCGATCAGGGCAATTGGCCCGTGCTTCATTTCTCCAGCGGGGTACCCTTCCGCGTGGATATACGAAATTTCCTTCAGCTTCAGCGCGCCTTCCAGAGCGATCGGGTAATTGATGCCGCGGCCCAGGTAGAGGAAATCCCGAGACTGGTGCAGCTTCCTGGCCAATTCTTCGATGGCCGGATCCTCCTTGAGCGCTTCCTCAATC
>Ga0255188_1000545_pt1 | contig 12416 bp, 10 predicted proteins | sample Miss_Cont_RepB_8_FD_188427 | JGI IMG/M metagenome (GOLD analysis project Ga0255188, IMG submission 188427) | Freshwater microbial communities from Mississippi River, Louisiana, United States - Miss_Cont_RepB_8h | ecosystem: Environmental > Aquatic > Freshwater > River | place: USA: Louisiana... | reverse complement strand
CTTTCATGGCAGCCCCCGTTGGGCTGCTGGCGGCCACGCCCATGGCGGGCATGGCGATCATGATCACCACGCCGGAGAGCCGCATGAGTCGCCCTGGGTGGTGACACTGCCCTTGATCGCGCTTGCAATCCCGTCGGTTGTTCTGGGCGCGATTGCAATTGGCCCGATGCTCTTTGGAGATTATTTCAAGGGCGTGATTACAGTGGACCCCGGGCATCCCGCAATGGCGGTGCTGGCGTCTCACTTTCACGGGGCATTCGCCTTGGGCCTGCATAGCATTCAGACCTTGCCGTTTTGGCTGGCGCTTGCCGGCGTGGGCACGGCAGCTTATTTCTATCTGATGAATCCTGCCATTCCTGCGCGCCTGTCTGCCCAATTTTCCGCGATTCATCGGCTTCTGGATCAGAAGTACTTTATGGACCGCTTCAATGAGATTGTCTTTGCGGGGGGCGCACGGCTGATTGGCGGGCAGCTCTGGAAGCGGGCCGATCAGGGCCTGATCGATGGCTTTCTTGTTAATGGCAGCGCCAGGGTCGTCGCAGCGATCGCCTCGATTATGCGCATCGGTCAGACCGGCTATCTCTATCACTATGCGATTGCCATGATCCTTGGCGTTGCGCTCATGCTGTGGTGGTTTGCACCTGTTATGAATCCTGCGCCGGTGGTGAAGTCATGACGACAGGCTTTCCGATTCTCTCACTGGCGATTTGGCTTCCCATATTGCTGGGGGCCGCACTGATTTTTGCTGGCCAGTCGGTGTCGCGCGCCGTGTTGCGGCAGGCCGCCCTTGGTGCATCCGTACTGTGCTTTCTGGTGACTATCCCGCTGATCACCGGTTTTGATGTCAAGTCTTCGGGCATGCAGTTTGTTGAGAAGGTCCTCTGGATTGAGCGATTTGGCATCCACTACGCACTTGGCATTGATGGCTTATCAATGTGGTTTATTCCGCTAACCGCATTGATCACTATTTTTGTGGTGATCGCTGGCTGGGAGGTAATTGAGGACCGAGTAGGCGCCTACATGGGCGCCTTTTTGCTGCTCTCTGGCCTGATGATCGGTGTCTTTTCAGCGCTCGATGGTGTGCTCTTTTATGTCTTTTTCGAGGCTACCCTGATCCCGATGTATTTGATTATCGGTATCTGGGGCGGGCCGAATCGGGTGTATGCAGCCTTTAAGTTTTTCCTCTATACCCTGCTAGGGTCGCTCCTGACACTGGTGGCGTTTGTCTTTCTTTACATGAAGTCCGGCAGCTTCGATGTGCTCGCCTGGCACAAGCTGCCACTGCCTCTTGAGGCGCAAATTCTGATTTTTGTTGCTTTTCTTGTGGCCTTTGCGGTCAAGGTACCCATGTGGCCGGTACATACCTGGCTTCCCGATGCTCACGTGGAAGCGCCAACAGGCGGCTCGGTGGTGCTGGCTGCCATCATGCTGAAGCTTGGCGCCTACGGATTTTTAAGGTTCTCATTGCCGATTGCACCCGATGCATCACGCGAGCTCGACATGCTGATGATCGTGTTGTCGTTAATTGCGGTGGTGTATATCGGCTTAGTCGCCCTGGTGCAGGCGGATATGAAAAAACTGGTGGCGTATTCCTCGATTGCCCACATGGGGTTCGTGACCCTGGGGTTTTTCATGTTCAACGCGCTTGGTGTCCAAGGCGGTATCGTGCAGATGATCTCCCACGGCTTTATTTCTGGCGCGATGTTTCTGTGTATCGGGGTGCTGTATGACCGGATGCACTCCCGCCAGATTGCTGACTATGGCGGAGTCGTCAACCGCATGCCGAAGTTTTCAGCGCTGTTTGTGCTTTTTGCCATGGCCAACAGTGGTCTGCCTGCGACCAGCGGCTTTGTCGGCGAATTTATGGTGATTCTAGGTGCCGTCGATTACAACTTCTGGATTGCGCTTTTGGCTGCGACGACCCTAGTCTTCGGCGCTGCTTATTCGTTGTGGATGATTAAGCGGGTCGTATTCGGCGAGGTTGCCAATGACCATGTCGCCGAACTGAAGGATGTAGGCCCCCGAGAATTCTGGATGCTGATGGGGCTCGCATTTTTCGTGCTTCTGATGGGCCTGTGGCCCGCGCCGTTTGTTGAGGTCATGCAGGTCTCGGTACAGGATCTGCTGCAGCATGTGGCCACCCCAAAGCTGCCAGCCCAATAAGCACAGGAAATCGCCCCATGACTCTGGAATCAATCAAGATCGCCGCCGCCCTTCCTGAGATTTTGCTGCTGCTTCTGCTGAGCGCAGCGCTGCTGGCAGATCTGTTTGTTAAGCGTTCGCAGCTGCTGGTCCATGGCCTGGCCGTTGGCGGCTTGCTGCTCTTAGGCCTATGGCAGTTGATTGAGAGTGGCCATACCGAGACGGTCTATGCGATGAATAACTTGGTGGTAGCCGACTCCATGACCGCTTTTCTTAAAGGTGGAGTCTCGATCGCGACAGCCATTAGTCTGATGTATGCCCGTCATTACATTGTGGATCGGGAAATCGCCAGCGGCGAATTTCATGTTCTGGCGATGTTTGCAGTCCTTGGCCAGTACGTGATGATTTCGGCCAACAGCTTTCTCACTATTTATCTGGGCATTGAACTGCTGTCTTTATCGCTGTACGCCTTGGTCGCTTTAAGGCGAAATCATGCGGTGGCCACCGAGGCTGCGATGAAGTACTTTGTACTGGGCGCTTTAGCCTCGGGTTTTTTGCTCTACGGCATGTCGATGATTTATGGCGCCACCGGCACATTGGATCTGCCGCTGGTGGCCGACAAACTGGCATCAGGTCAGGCGGATCGGCTGATCATGGTATTTGGCACCGTATTTCTTGTGGCAGGCCTTGCGTTTAAGTTAGGCGCCGTACCGTTTCATATGTGGGTGCCGGATGTCTATCAGGGTGCGCCCACTGCCATGACACTGCTCATTAGCGGTGCGCCGAAGTTTGCCGCTTTTGCGATCACCATTCGGCTGCTCGTCTCTGGCCTGCTGGGCGTTGCTGCAGACTGGCAGCAGATGCTTCTCATTCTTGCGGTGTTGTCGTTGGCGGTTGGCAATCTAATTGCAATCATGCAGACCAATGTCAAACGGCTCTTGGCGTATTCCACAATCGCACATATGGGCTTCATGCTTCTTGGCATCGGCTCGGGGGTTGTAGGTAGCGATACCGTCGGCGCTGTGGATGCTTACGCAGCCTCATTGTTTTATGTCGTGACCTATGTTGTCACGACCCTGGGCAGCTTTGGCGTGCTGATGCTGGCCTCATCACGCGGTTTTGAGTGTGAGACCTTGGATGACATTAAAGGCCTAAGCCGTCGGCATCCGTGGCTTGCGGCGGTATTTCTCGTACTGGTGTTCTCGCTGGCCGGAATTCCGCCGACGGTCGGTTTTTACGCAAAACTCTCTGTGCTGGAGGCGGTCGTGCAGGCTGGCCATATTGGTTTGGCGGTATTTGCGGTGCTGGCCTCTTTAATTGGCGCGTTTTATTACCTGCGGCTAGTCAAGGTAATGTATTTCGATGAGGCTAAACTCGATGCACCGCTGGATTGCGGCCGTCTTGCTCAGTCGGTACTGACTGTTAATGGTGTTGCTGTACTGCTGCTGGGCATCTTGCCAGGCCCGCTGATGGCGGCCTGCCTGTATACGGTGCGCATGTCGCTGTCGGCATGAATACCGGTGCGGCAGCGCTCCTACTGCTGGTCGTTGCAGTAGGCTTGGCGAACCTTGCATTTTTTACTGAACGGCTTTTTATGCTGGTGGCACTACGCAAGCCCAAATCGCTTTGGTGGCGGCTACTCGAACTTTTGGCCTATTACGGAATTTTTGTTGGCCTTGGCCGTGCGCTCGAGGCTTACGTCGGCCGGCTGCATGCCCAGGCCTGGCAGTTTTACGCAATCACGCTGCTTATTTTTTTGGTGCTGGCTTACCCCGGCTTTATTTACCGATATCTGCGCCGCACGCGGCGTGCGTCGTCAGAGGGGAGTTCTTAATGGAGCGGCCAGATCCTCGGCCAGCGCGGCGGCCTGATGAGCCCCACCCCGAACTCGCCGAGGAGCGGCTAAAGGGTGAATCGGTCTACGAGGGCCGACTGCTGCATGTGCATCGAGATTGGGTCAGGGCGCCGGATGGCCATGAACAAGCCTTTGAGTACACGCTGCATCCCGGTGCCGCAGCGGTCATTCCGATTCTTGAAGATGGTCGTCTGGTCATGGAACGCCAGTGGCGCTATGCCATGAATCGCAGTTTTCTTGAGTTTCCCGCAGGCAAGCTTAACGTGGGAGAGGATCCGCTGCTGGCGATTCAGCGTGAGTTGATTGAAGAAACTGGCTATCGGGCGCAGCAATGGGCCCGGCTAGGGGTGATGCATCCTGTGATCGCCTACTCCACAGAGGCGATTCACCTGTTTGCCGCCCGCGGTTTGACTGCGGGGCCGGCTGCCCGAGAAGAAGGTGAATGCATGGAGATTGTGCTGCTCACGCCAGACGAATTTTTTGACGCTGTATTTCGCGGTGAGATTACAGACAGCAAGACACTCGCATGCGGCCTATGGCTTGAGCGAATGCAACAACAGAAGTGGAGGGTGGCATGGATTTCGGCATAAAGGGAAAGACGGCGCTGGTGATTGGTGCGGGTAGCGGACTGGGGGCTGCGTCAGCCCGCGCACTATCTGCGGAGGGGGCCCATGTGGTCTTGGTCGGCAGAAGGCCTGAGGTGCTGGCAACATCAGCGGCGACGATGACCGGGCCGACAACGCAGGTGGTCTGGGATGTTTCTGACCCCGAGCAGGCCGCGGGCCGCATTGCCGAGATTCGAGCCAAGGCTGGCCCAATTGAGATTCTGGTGAACAACACCGGAGGTCCGCCGCCGTCTCCTGCGGCCGGCCAGCCGCTTGATCTTTGGTCAACCCATTTTCGGGGCATGGTGATGAGCCTTATTGCCATTACCGACGCGGTGCTGCCCGACATGCGTGCAGCCGGTTGGGGCCGCATCGTGACGATCGCTTCATCGGGCGTGGTCGCACCGATTCCGAATCTGGCCCTGTCGAATTCTCTGCGGGGCGCCCTGGCGGGCTGGTCCAAGACCCTTTCCCGAGAGCTTGCGCCCAAAGGCATCACGGTCAACATGGCCCTGCCGGGCCGGATTGCGACAGACCGGCTGCGCAGCCTCGATGAGGGCCGCGCCAAGCGGGAGTCTCGTCCGGTCGATGACGTCATTGGCGAAAGCCTCTCCGCTATCCCGCTGGGCCGCTATGGCGAGCCCGATGAGTTTGGTGCGGCAGTTGGGTTTTTATGTAGTCGGCAGGCCTCGTACATCACCGGATGCATGATGCGTATCGATGGTGGCATGATTGCAAGCATCGGAGGATAGGAGTCCCGTCATGTTGAAATCAAATCCAAAGTTTTCCTGGGAAGACCCTTTTTTATTGTCCCGTCAGCTCTCGGAAGACGAGGTCATGATCATGGATGCCGCCCGCTCTTATTGCCAGGAGCAGCTGCAGCCCCGCGTACTGGAAATGTTTCGCCAGGAGTCCTCTGACCCAGCGATTTTTCGTGAGATGGGCGAGATGGGTTTTCTTGGTCCCTATCTTCCCTCGGACTACGGCTGCGCTGGTGTCAACTATGTTTCATATGGGTTAATTGCTCGCGAGATTGAGCGCATTGATAGTGGCTTTCGTTCCATGATGAGTGTGCAGAGCTCGTTAGTCATGTTGCCGATTTATGAATTCGGCACCGAGGAGCAGCGTCAGAAATATCTGCCCAAACTTGCCAAAGGGGAATGGATCGGTTGTTTCGGTCTAACGGAGCCCGATCATGGCTCTGACCCTGCAGGCATGGTGACTCGGGCCAAAAAAGCGCCCGGAGGCTATCTGCTGACCGGCTCAAAGACCTGGATTTCCAACAGCCCCATTGCGGATGTCTTCGTGGTCTGGGCTAAGGATGAGGCCGATGAAATTCGCGGTTTTATTCTCGATAAGGGCATGAAGGGCCTGACGGCCCCACCGATTCACGGCAAGGTCGGGCTGCGGGCCTCGATCACCGGCATGATCATGATGGACCAGGTCTTTGTGCCTGAAGAAAACGCTTTTCCAGATATCCGCGGACTGAAGGGGCCTTTCACCTGTTTGAATTCTGCTCGGTATGGCATCTCCTGGGGAGTGCTGGGCGCTGCCGAATCCTGCTGGCATACTGCCCGCCAATATGTGCTGGATCGCAAGCAATTTGGCCGGCCGTTGGCAGCCAACCAGCTGATTCAGCGCAAGCTTGCGGACATGCAGACCGAAATCGCGCTTGCAACACAGGCCGTGCTGCGTCTTGGCCGCATGAAAGATGAACACACTGCAGCAGTTGAAATCACTTCGATCGTGAAACGCAATAACTGCGGCAAGGCCCTTGATATTGCCCGGACAGCACGGGATATGCTGGGCGGTAATGGAATCAATGATGAATATGGGGTGATTCGTCACATGGTGAATCTTGAAGTGGTCAACACCTACGAGGGCACCCACGATATTCACGCACTCATCCTAGGCCGAGCGCAGACGGGCCTGCAGGCCTTTTTCTAGGCATTTGTCGTATGGATCGGGTCGACGTCCTCGTTATTGGGGCCGGCGTCATCGGTTTGGCCATCGCGCGCGAGCTGGCCCAGGCGGGCCGCGAGGTTGTGATTCTGGAGGGCCAGTCGGCAATCGGCACGGGCACGAGCTCACGCAATTCGGGCGTGATCCATGCGGGGATTTATTACCCTACGGGCTCAAATAAAGCGCGGTGGTGTGTTGAGGGCCGGCATCTGCTGTATGCCTATGCTAAGCAGCGCAACCTTACGCATCGGCGTACTGAAAAATTAATCGTGGCAGCAGCGCCAGAGTCGGGCAGGCTGGAGCAGCTTTTTCAGACCGGCCGTGCCAATGGCGTAGACGACCTGACCATGATTAGCGGAGAAAAGGCCCAGTCGATGGAGCCGCAATTGCACTGTGATAGCGCGATCCATTCGCCATCAACAGGCATTATTGATGTACACGATCTGATGCTGGCGCTCTTGGGGGATGCGCAGGCCCACGGTGCAACGCTTGCGTTACAAAGTCGATTTGATTGCAGCGTCTGGGCCAATGGGCGGTGGGAGTGTGAAATTCTTGGCCAGAAGGTTGCATGCGACTGGCTCATCAACGCTGCAGGCCTGGATGCTGCTGCAGTCGCCGGCCGCATCGAAGGCCTTGGTGCGCAGCACATTCCAAAGATGTTTTTCGCCAAGGGCAGCTATGCCCGGCTGCAGGGCCGGCCGCCGTTTTCGCGACTGATCTATCCGGTGCCTGTTCCTGGCGGGTTGGGTACACACTTGACCCTTGATTGCGGTGGTCAGGCTCAGTTTGGCCCAAACGTGCAATGGCTGGACACACCCTCTATGCAGCAGGTTGAAACTGGATTAATTGAAGCCTTTGATTACGCAGTGAATGCAGACGAGCTAAAAGACTTTGAGCGTGATGTGCGCCATTGGTGGCCCGGGCTTCCGAAGGGCGCCCTTACGCCGGGCTACTCTGGTGTTCGGCCCAAGCTCTCCGGCCCGGGCGAGCCCGCAGCTGACTTCATGCTGCAGGGTCCGGCGGCCCACGGATGTGCGGGCCTGATCAATTTATTTGGTTTCGAATCACCGGGCCTTACGTCATGCCTGGCGATTGGCCGTGCGGTCCGCGAGATCGCCTGAAGAGCTGGCTGGCCAACACGACGCCAAATCCAATAAATCCTGCGATATCGGTAGTGGCAGAGGGATAGGTTAGGGCCAATCCCGCACCAATCAGCAGCCAGCGTTCCATGAGATTGGTTTTCAGCATAAACCAGTTTTGAAGACCGCCCGCAAGGGCGATGATGCCCACGGATGCAGTAAAGGTAATCCATGCAATATCGGCCCAGTTGGCCTTCGCCAGAGCCTTGGTTGAGCCCATTAAAAGCAGTGCCACGCCTGCCGGATCCAGAACAAAGATAAAGGGCACAAGAATTGCTGGTGCGACATACTTCCAGCTCTGGAATGTAGTCCGATAGGGGTTGCCTTTACAGATCGCGGCTGCCGCAAAGGGCGCCAAGGCGGTCGGCGGAGAGACCTCAGAGAGCACCGCATAGTAGAAGATGAACATATGCGCGGCGAACTCGGGCACGCCGAGTTTAATTAAGGCGGGCGCTGCCACCACCGCGCAGATGATGTAGGAGGCGGTAACCGGAACGGCCAGACCCACAATCCAGACAATCAGAGCAGTAAACAGGGCGGTTAGAAAAAGTGATCCGCCTGCGTATTCAATCACGATGGCACTAAATTTCAGGCCAAGGCCCGTGAGCACGACTACTCCAACAATTAAGCCGGCGCCTGCACAAGTCGCCGCGATCGACAGGACCTGGGTAAAGCCGTTGGAGAGGGCCTCGGTGAGCCGTGACTGATACAGGCCCTTCCAGAAGGGAGCCCGTCCGGTCAGGACTTCATAAGGGATCATTGCCGAGTCTCGCCGCAAGAAGCTTGTCACCAGTGAGGCAACCGTTGCCCAAAAGACCGACATGATGGGCGAAAAACCCATCAACATAAAAAGAACAATCGATATCAGCGAGAAGAAGTGGAACCAATATTTTTTGGTCAGCACCCAAGCACTCTCGACACCAGGAAGGGTCTGGCCTGACATGTTGTATTTGCGGGCATCAATTTGGACCATCACAAAGAGCCCCAGATAAAACAAAAACGTGGGGATGGTGGCCATGAGCAGCACATCGAGATACGAGATCTTTAAAAACTCTGCAATCAAAAACGCCGCAGCGCCCAGGACTGGGGGCGAGATGATGGCGCCCAGGCCGCCTGCGGCCAGCAGTCCACCGGCGGCATTGCGGTCATAGCCGGCCTTGGTCAGCATGCTGTGGGCAACCGAACCCACTGTAACGGTCGTGGCCACGCCCGAGCCTGACGGGCCGCCCATCAGAAATGAGGAGAGCACCACGGTGCGGCCAACACTCGAGGTTTTTCCGCCCATCGCGGAGAACGAGAAATCAATGAAAAATTTTCCCGCACCGCTGAACTGAAGAAAGGCGCCAAAAATCGTGAAAAGAATAATCAGCGATGACGAGACATCCACAGCTACTCCGAAGATGCCCTCAAGTGTCATGTACATGAAGCCAACAAGCCGGGATAAGTCGTAGCCCTTGTGGGTCCACGGCGCCGGAAGTGAATCGCCAAAAAGCGCGTACAACAAAAATGCAATCGTCACTGACAGCAGTACCAATCCATTGGTGCGTCGGACCGCCTCCAGGATGAGCAGAATCAGGATGCCGCCAAAGGCGACATCCATTGGCAGCGGGAAGGTATTTCGATCGGTAAAGTTGTCGCCGCCACGAATCGCATAGACCAGGGCCGCAATCGCCAGGCCAGCAAATACGATATCCCACCACATCAGCCGGTTCTTATAGCGGGCAGCAATCGGAAAGGTGATAAAGATAAACGCCAGCACCATGACCACATGGGTCATCCGCATGATCTGGGCCGGCACGATCGCATAGGCCGAGTACAGGTGAAAGAGCGACATCCCGACAGCGACGAGGGTGAGGGCTACGGCCAATAGGCCGCGGTAGCTACTGGTATCGCCTTCTTCTTCCTTAATCAGGCTCTCGACCCGCTGCCGGGTCTCGGCATCAAGATCGCCCTCGGGTACACCCATTTTTTGTAGGGAGTCACTCATATCGATACTTTCGCGCTTGCGCTGGTCAGACTTGTGGGTCGGATTGAAAAGCGAAAGCCCGCATTATGCGGGCTTTCAGCTCGGCTAAGGCGATGAATTGCCGATGGGTTATTCGATCTTGCCGCCCTTTTCCCGGATGAATTTCACTGCGCCCGGGTGAAAGGGAATGGGGCTTGAGACTTGTTTTTGATTCGGGATCGTGACGCTGGCGTATTCCTTATGAACCGCGATCAGATCTTTGTGGTGATCGAAGACGGCCTTGACGATCTTATAGGCCTGGTCATCGGGCATCTTGGCATTCACCACCAGAATATTGGCGACCGAGGCGATCTTGTTATCGGCATCCATGCCGGAGTATGTCGCGCGAGGAATCGTATCCGCATAGTAAAGGTCGCCATATTTCTTGTTCATGGCGGCGACGGCATCAGCGTGATCGATCATGCGGATCTTGGTACCTGGGGTGCTGGCCAGATCAGTCACGGCCGCAGTCGGCAGGCCACCTACCCAGAAAAATGCGTCAACCTTTTTGTCTTTGATCGCATTGACGGACTCGGCAACGCTCAGACGCTCACGGGTCATGTCTTTGTTGGGATCCAGGCCAGCGGCCTCGATTAAGCGCAGGGCCATGACTTCGGTGGCACTGCCCGGGCTTCCGGTTGCAACCCGCTTACCCTTGAGGTCACGCATTGTCTTTATGCCGGTGGACTCCACCGTGACGACATGCATACGGTTGGGATACAGCACCAACAGGGTTCGGAGATCGACTTTGCGGCCGGTGAACTTATCAACGCCACGGGCGGCATCCAGGGCAGCATCCACCATGGAGAAGCCGACATAGGGCTTACCGCTGGCAATCAGGTTCAGGTTATCGACCGAGCCGCCGGTGACCTCAGCGGTGGCCTGCATGCCGGCGACATGCTTTGAGAGCACGGCCGCAAGGCCGCCGCCCATGGGGTAATAGACCCCGCCAGTGCCTCCGGTGGCAATCGAGATGTTCTGAGCGAAAACGCTGCTGGAGGCCGCGAGTGCTAGTGCGGCAAGAAGCTTAGGAAGGCGCATGTATAGTCCTTTTGAGATGGGTCACAGAAGCCCTAGAGGGTCTCAGGTGGGGTCTATTTTTTCAAGTCGTTTGGCCCTGTAGAGACCTAGGAGAACTACTAGGAACCCCTAAAAAAGTACGTTTTTTTCCGGAGAAAACGCGTGAACACAAAGCAGCATTTGCTGGTCGTGGGCGGGGGCACCATGGGCGTTGATATCGCTGCCTCTTTTGCGATTTATGGTTGGGCAGTGACGATTGTTAATCCGGCCGATGGCCGGTTTGACTCGATCCAAGATCGCTTTGATAAGGCGATTGCTCGGCTTGGCCGGCCCGCCAGTAGTCGGCCCGTTTTAGCGCAGTCGCTCGCCGAGGCGGACTGGGCTGGGATTGGTTTGGTTATTGAGGCGGCCCCGGAGTCGTTACCGATTAAGCAACGCATATTTCGAGAACTTGAGTTGCATGCCCGGCCAGAGACACCTCTTTGCAGTAACTCTTCAGCCTTGCCGATTAGCAGTATTGGGCAGGGCCTTCAGTCGCAACATCGCATGCTGGGCACACATTACTTTATGCCAGCCCATCTTGTTCCGGGAGTAGAGGTGGTCTGTTCCGCCAAGACCGACCCTGCGGTCGCAGATGCGGTCGCCGAGCTGTTGCGGGCTGTGGGTAAGGTGCCGATTCGCGTCAAGCGGGATCTACCCGGCTTTTTGGTGAATCGTCTGCAGCATGCAGTCTCGCGTGAGGCGCTTAGCCTCATGGATCGAGGCATTGTCTCGGCTGAGGATATTGATGCAGCAGTTCGGTTTGGATTTGGATTTCGCTATCTTGCTGCCGGCCCCTGCCTGCAGCGCGACCATGCGGGGCTCGATATCCATCATGCCGCCGCGGGATCGATTTATCCCGATCTCTGTAATGACGCCCAGCCCAGCGCCTCGCTCACGCGCCTAGTCAGGGAGGGGGCGATGGGCATGAAGGCCGGCCGGGGTTTTTATGATTGGACACCCGAGAGAATTTCAAGCGAGCGAGAGCGCTATGAGACGTTGCTTGCCGCCGCAAGCGAGCTCTTGGCTGCCGAGATCTCAGAGGCCAGAGATCGAAAATCCAATTGAATCCAGATCTGCCAATAGGCTGTCGCGCTCTGCAGGACTCAGCGCCATCAGCGGTGGCCGGACCGCAGCCCATTGGGCATCGCCGCTATAGCGGGCGACAGCGGCTTTCATTGCAGCGATCATCGGGCGGCGCTGAAATACAGCACGTACCCGGTCTAAATCGGACTGCTGTTGATCCGCATCGGGTTGCTGCCAATTGGCGGCAAGGCCAGCAATCGCACCGGGGTTGACATTGGCTGTGGCTGAAATGCAGCCCACACCGCCTGCCCTTAGGGTACGCAGTAAAAAGGATTCGGCACCGGCATACATGCGAAAACCAGTGCCATTGAATGCCTTCATCACAGAATCTGTGTAGGCCCAGTCGCCTGAGCTGTCTTTCATTCCGACAACCGTCTGCGGATAGGTCTTCATCAGTCTTTCGATCAGGGCAATCGAAAAACCGATCTTGGCCACGGGCGGGATGTTGTAGAGGTAGATCTGCAGCTTTGGATGGGCGACAGCTTCGATGATGACCGCGAAGTAGGCAAAGAGCCCATCGTCGGAAACGTCTTTGTAATAAAAAGGCGGCAGGGTCAGTGTGC
>Ga0255188_1000543_pt1 | contig 12432 bp, 7 predicted proteins | sample Miss_Cont_RepB_8_FD_188427 | JGI IMG/M metagenome (GOLD analysis project Ga0255188, IMG submission 188427) | Freshwater microbial communities from Mississippi River, Louisiana, United States - Miss_Cont_RepB_8h | ecosystem: Environmental > Aquatic > Freshwater > River | place: USA: Louisiana... | reverse complement strand
CGATGTGACGTCCCGGAGGCCTCCGGCACCTGCCTTTTCGAAGGTCTCCTAAGGACGGTTCAGCGATCCACCCAAGCCGGCGCCCACTCCGCCGGGGCAGCGGGCGCGACGCCTTCCGGGGAGGACGCGACCAGCGGATAACGGAACAAGCGCCCCTCATAATTGCGGAGGATTATACCGTCGTCCCGAACCTCTTCGACATAGTCGGGGTTGATCGGGACCTTGCCTCCGCCTCCTGGGGCATCGATCACAAATTGAGGAACCGCGTAGCCAGTGGTGTGGCCGCGCAGCGCCCGGATGATCTCGATCCCTTTCCTCACGTCGGCCTTGAAGTGGGCGCCGCCCGTGATGAGGTCCATCTGGTAGAGGTAGTAAGGCCGAACCCGCATGCGGAGCAGGCGGTGCATGAGGGCCTTCATCACATCCACATCATCGTTGATGCCGCGCAGCAGCACACTCTGGTTGCCCAACGGCACGCCGGCGAACGACAGCCGCTCGCAGGCGGCCTTCAGTTCCGCGGTGCACTCCCGCGGGTGGTTCACATGGATGCTCATCCAGACGGGTCCATGCCGGCGGAAGATGTCGCACAGCTCCGTCGTGATGCGCTGGGGCAGGAAGACCGGGATGCGCGAGCCGATCCGGATGAACTCGACGTGCGGGATCGCGCGCAGTCGCGCGATGAGGTGCTCCAACTTGCGGTCGGAGAGCAGCAGCGGATCACCACCCGAGAGCAGCACATCGCGCACCTCGGGGTGTTCCTCGATGTAGCGCAGGCCCTGCTCGTACTCGGGGTGGAAATTGTAGTCCTGCGCGTTGGAAACCAGCCGGCTACGGGTGCAATAGCGGCAATAGGCCGCGCAGCGGTCGGTCACGAGAAACAGCACACGGTCCGGATAGCGGTGCACCAACCCCGGCACCGGTGAGTGCTCATCCTCCCCGAGGGAATCCAGCATCTCTCCTTCCGCGACGACCATCTCGTTGATTCTGGGCACCACCTGCTTGCGGATCGGGCAATCCGGGTCCTCGCGGTCGATCAGGTTGAAAAAGTGCGGCGTGATCGCCAGGGCCAGCTTGTGGTTGGCCTGCTCGCAGCCGGCTTTCTCCGCCGGGGTCAGCGTCATCAGCCCCTCCAGCTGCGCCACGCTCGTGATCCGGTTCTGCAACTGCCAGGTCCAGTCGTTCCATTTGCCCTCCGGGATGTGTTGCCAGAGACCCTGGCCCTCGGGCCAGGCGGCGCGGTCTTCGGAGTACGGCATTGTCGGGCGCAAACCCTTGGGGATCAGGCGTACGGTGTCAAACGGAGGTCCGGAAAATCAATTCGTCGGAACGGTCCAAGCCGGCGAACAAGAGCAAACCGAGGGAACGGAGGACCGGACGAGTCTGAAAATCAGCATCCCGACTAACGGCGGTTCCATCGCGACAGAGTCATTTCTTCTCTCGTGTCCCGCGTCATCCGACCGGGCGTGTTTCGAGGCCAGATTTTATGTTCAGTGTCTTGAGCACCTACCCTCAGTTGCAACTTGGACGAAGGAGGGCGTTCCGTGGAACACCCGGCTCGGTTTCGAGCACTTGGTCCATTTTGTGGGCCCCTCCCTCACTCCACCTCACTTTTCCTCGTCCCTCGCGGAGCGGCGAAAACGCACCGCGCCAATTAACCTCTTGGCAGAGGTCAACCGACGCATTTTCGTCCGGCTTTAATGTCTTCTTCCAAGCCCGCCATTCTCGCCCTCGAAGACGGCTCGATCTTCCGGGGTCGGGCCTTCGGCAGCTCTGTCACCGTCTCGGGTGAATGCGTGTTCAACACGTCGATGACCGGCTACCAGGAGATCCTCACGGATCCCTCCTACTTCGGCCAGATCGTCACCATGACCGCGGTGCAGATCGGCAATTACGGCATCAACGAAGCCGACAACGAGGCGGCCGCCCCCAAGGCCAGCGGCTTCGTGGTGCGCGAACTGTCCCCGGTGGTGAGCAACTGGCGCAGCCGGCTTTCGCTGCACGACTATCTCGCCCGCCACGGCATCCCGGGGATCAGCGAGATCGACACCCGCGCGCTCACCAAGAAACTGCGCGTCGACGGTGCGATGAAGAGCTGCCTCAGCACCCTGCCGATCAGCGACGAGGAGGCCCTGCGACTGGCCCGTTCCTGGCGCGACATGGCCGGCTCGGACTACGTGCGGGAAGTCACGACTCGGGAGCCCTACCTCTGGAAGGCGGATGAGCCCGCCAACCACAACACGCCCTACCTGCCGGTGGGCACGACGATGAACGCGCCCGGCGTTCCCGCGCGGAAGTTCCGCGTGGCGGCCTTCGACTACGGCGCCAAGTACAGCATCTATCGCAAGCTGGTGAACCACGGCTTCGAGGTGCAGGTCTTTCCCGCCACCGCCGAGGCGGCGCAGATCCGCGAACACCGCCCTGACGCCGTCTTCCTTTCCAACGGCCCGGGGGATCCTTCCGCGCTGCCGTACATTCACCGCACCGTGACCAACCTGCTGCCGGACTTCCCGATGTTCGGCATCTGCCTTGGACATCAGATGCTCACGCACGCGCTGGGCGGCAAAACGTTCAAGCTGAAGTTCGGGCACCGGGGCGGAAACCAGCCGGTGAAAAATCTCGAGACAGGCCGCGTCTCAATCACCGCCCAGAACCACGGCTTCGCGACGGATCCGAAATCCCTCGAGCAGCGGAGCGCGCGCATCACCGAGATCAATCTCAACGACCAGACGGTCGAGGGCCTGCGCCATAACGAGCTCCCGGTTTTCAGCGTGCAGTACCATCCGGAGGCGGCTCCGGGGCCCAACGACGCTGACGCGCTCTTCGTTGATTTCTACCGGATGGTCGAGGCCCGGCACGCCGGAAAAATCTGACGCCACCCGAGCGGTCAGTCAGCCGGGGCTAAGTCAGCGACCGAGCCACTCCTCGAACTTCACGGCGTCCTCCGGCGTATCGACGCCGATGGTCGGATCAGCGGTGATACCGCAGGCGATCTCCATGCCGTTCTCCAGTACCCGCAGCTGTTCGAGCTTCTCGATCTGCTCAAGGCGCCCCGGCGGCAACGAGGCGAACCGCTCCAGCAAATCCGCCCGGTAGCCATAGAGACCGAGATGCTTGAAGCAGGGGTTCGCCGCCACCCACGCGTCGTCCACCTTGCCCTGCCGGTCGCGCGCGTAAGGCATCGGGGATCGGGAGAAATAGAGCGCCCGCCGTGCCGCCGGCGCGAGGACCACCTTCACCTGGTTCGGATTCTGGAAGTCGGCCGCGGTGCGGAAGGGCGTCCCCAGTGTGGCCATCGGCACACCGTCCGCCAACAGGGATGCCAGGGCGCGGATCTGCGCGCCGGAGACCAAGGGCTCGTCGGCCTGCACGTTGATCACCTGATCGGCGCTCACGGTGCGGTTGGCCTCGGCGAGGCGGTCGGTCCCGCTCTGGTGCGCGACGCTGGTGAGGATCGCCCGAAACCCGGCCCCCTCCACGCAAGTGCGGAGCAGCGGGTCATCCACCGCGAACCACAACGGAAACTCCGGCGCCTCCCGCGCGATGCGCTCAGCCACCCACAGCAGCAGCGGCTTGCCCCGGATGGGGTGCAGCAGTTTGCGCGGGAACCGCGTCGATTCGAGACGGCACGGGACGATGATGGCGACCTTCGGCATCGCCGCGCAGCGTGTCGTCCGGTTTTTGGGTTGCAAGCCGCCGGCGCGGAACGGACTTTCCCCGGCTGCTTCCACCGATATGAGCAAAAGCGAGGCCACCGCGAACTCCCAGACCCTTACCCGGGAGCTTGTGGTGCAGAACAAAATGGGGATTCACGCCCGACCGGCCGCAATGGTGGTGCGGATCACCAACAAGTTCAAAGCCGAGGTACTGGTGGAGAAGGACGAGGAGCAGGTTAATGGCAAAAGCATCATGGGGCTGATGATGCTGGCCGCCGCCAAGGGCTCGAAGGTCAAGTTCATCGCAAGCGGCGACGACGCCGCCGTGATGCTGGCCGAGCTTGAGGGGCTGTTCGCCCGCAAGTTCGACGAGGCCTGAAGCGGACGGGTGGCGTTGACGCCATCCGGTGGCCGTCCTCCCCTCGTCGCGTGCTCCCGCTCAAGCATCGGGCCGTGTTCTGCCGGACCCTCGCGGTCCAGCTGGCCGCTGGTGCGGACCCGGTCTCGGCCGCCCAGACCGCCGCCGCCATCGTGCCTTCGGGCCGCGGGCCGGCCGGTGAGCATCTCGTTGCGGCAATCTCCCGCGGGGAAAGCTTCAGCCGCTCGCTCGGGCATGCCGCTCTGTTACCGCCCGCGGAACTCGAGCTGATCGCAATCGGCGAGCGCAGCGGCGCAATCGACGAGGTGCTTCGCGAGCTCGCGGATTTCGCGGAGGAGAAGATCGCGATCAGCCGGCACATCATGGGGGGAATCGCCTTGCCCGCCTTTAACCTGACCGCGGCTTGTTTCATCGTCCCGTTGCCATCCCTGGTCGCACGCGGCGACACGCTTGGCTACCTGTTCGCCGCCGGCACTCCCCTCGTCTTGATCATCGCCGGCGGCCTCGGACTCCGACGGTGGTTGCGCCACGCCTCCGGGCGCTCACTCGACCGCTGGATTCGGCCCCTGCCGCTGGTCGGCGCCGCCTGGCATGAAATCGATTGCTGGCGCTTCTTCCGGACGCTCGCGCTCCTTTCCCGCACCAGTCTCGGGCTGATTGAATCCGTGCGGCTTGCCTCCCGCACCTGCCGCAGCGCAAGCCTCCGGGAAGCCTTTGAGGGTGCGGCCGAAGCTGCGGAGGCGCGGGGCACTACCGTCGGTCCTCTGCTGGAACGACGCGGGGTGCTCCCGCCGGATGTCATGGCCGAATGGAAGACCGGCGAACGGACCGGGCAGCTGGAATCCGCCTTACGCCGCATCAGCGCTCGGTATGGGGAGACCAGCCGACAACGGCTGCGCAGCCTCGCGGAATGGACGCCGCGCGTCGTATATCTCGTGGTGCTCGCGGTGATGGCGTGGCAGGTATTTCGCCTCGCCGCCGCCTATCTCGACAGCCTCTCACGCGCCGCAGGCGGTTAAGCCGCCCAGTTGGACCGCCCCCATCAAGGGTCGCCCAGCTCGCCGGCGATGATAAGCCGCAGCGCGTCCAAACGCAGGCGGGACTCCCGTACCGCCCTCACGGTCTGTTCCTGCTGCTGCCGGGCGAGCGCGATCTCCTCGGGACGGATATGGTCGTTAATGCGCTGCAAGGCCGCGAGGCGGGAGATATCCTCCCCTAAGGCTTTCTCCGCGGCCGTGCGCGCCGCCGCCCGGACCGCCGCGGCGCGTGCCTCAGCGACCGTGGATGCCGAGGCCAGCATCTCCTTCAGCTGGGCGGCACCGAAAGCTCCCGCCTCAAGGAAGCGGTGCGGATCGACGTCCTCGAAGCCAGCCGCGATCGCGGTTACGCCGTAACGATCACCCGCGTCGTCCCCCCGTAGGTTGACAATCACCCGCACCGGAGTGGGCGGCAAAAAACGGTCCACGTGCCACCGCGCATCGGCCAGCGGCTCTAGGACGAACACCGCCTCCAGCAGCAGATCCGGTTCGTCCGCCGGTATGTTCCCGAGCGCCGTGGTACCCGCTTTCGAGTCAACGAGAAGATCGATGGCGTCCTGGAGCAGCGCGTGGTCCGCGGAAAGGAATCGGATGTCTTCACGCACGATCGCCCGCGCGCGGCTGAAGGTGGCCAGCATGCCATCGGCCGGAATCGAAGGGAACGACTCGATGTAGGCGTGGCTGGGATCGAGAAAGAGATCCCCATCCTCATGCTCGCGCACCCCCACGCCAAAATGGTCTAGCAATTGGAGCAGGAGCTCGCGCGGCAAGGGATCAGCGTCGGCCGCTCGCACGCGCGCCAGCACCGCCTCCGCCGCCTCGCGATGGAAGGAGTTGAGTTCCAGCAGACGGTCACGCCCCCGGCGCAGCCGATCAGCCAGCTCCGCCCGGAAGGTCGCCGCTTCCTCCACCAAAGACTCGAGAGCTCGCCGCGCTTTTTCCGAACCCGCGGGGGCGGACGTGGCCAGGTCGAGCACGCGTTCGCGGAAACGTCCCTCGAACTCGGAGCCGCCGTGCAGGGGATGTTCAAACGCGTCGAGACCACGGTGGTACCACGCGAAAACCACCCCGTCCGCCCCTCCCTCCAGATGGGGCACGTGGATGCGGATGGTTTCGGTCTGTCCGATCCGGTCTAACCGGCCGATCCGCTGCTCAAGCAACCCGGGGTTCAACGGCAGATCAAAGAGCACGAGATGATGCGCGAACTGGAAGTTGCGCCCCTCGCTGCCGATCTCGGAGCAGAGGAGCAAACGGGCGCCCTCCGGCTCCGCGAACCAAGCCGCCTGCCGGTCGCGCTGTACGAGGGGAAGCCCCTCGTGGAACTGCCCGAAGTTGAGGTTGATCCTTTCCTGGATCGCGGCGGCCAGCGCCGCCACCTTGCGCTGGGAGCGGCAAATCAACAGGACCTTTGCCTTCCGCTCTTTGCGAAGGAAGTCGACGAGCCAGAGCAAACGAGGGTCGTCCTTGAAGGAGTATCTCACGCCCGCCTCGCCCCCCGTTTCCTCCGCCCGCAACTCCCGCGCGATTCGCGCGTGGAGCGTCGGATCTTCCGAGCTCACCGGGACCGGACAAAGCCGGCGCCGTGGAAACCCGGTCATAGCGGCGCGCGTGTTGCGGAACATCACTCTCCCCGTGCCGTGCTGATCGAGCAACGTGCGCAGGAGCGCCTCACGGGCTCCAGGGCGGCCATTCTCCAAGTCCCCGAGATGACGCGCCAAACCCTCCGCATCGCGGGTGAAGATGCGCTTCAGCGCCGCCTGATCCTTCGCGGTGAGCAACTTGCCCTCGATGATCTTGCCCGCCACGTCGGCCACCGCGCCATAGCCCTCCGCCTCCTGCTGGAACCTGCCGAAGTCGGAATAGCGATCTGGGTCCAACAAACGCAGGCGCGCAAAATGCCCCGCCAAGCCGAGCTGGGTGGGTGTCGCCGTGAGTAGGAGCAGCCCGGCCGAACGCCGCGCCAACTCCTCCACAAGCAGGTACTCCGGGCTAGCTTGTTCCGGCGCCCAGCCGAGGTGGTGAGCCTCGTCCACCACCACCAGATCCCAGCCCGCCGCTACCGCCTGCTCACGACGCGCCGCGTTGCCGCCGAGGTGGCCCACACCGGCCAGTACCATTTGTGCGGTGAGGAAGGGATTCACACCCGGATCGCTTTGCTCGCTCGCGAGGCAACGCTCCTCGTCGTAAATCCCGAACCAAAGGTTGAAGCGCCGCAGCAGCTCGACGAACCACTGGTGCGTGAGCGTCTCCGGCACGAGCACCAGTACCCGACGAGCCTGCCCCACCGCCAACAGCCGCTGGATGATCAGACAGGCCTCGATCGTTTTTCCCAAACCCACTTCATCCGCAAGTAACACCCGCGGCAATCGACGCTCGGAGACCTGCTGCAGGATGAAAAACTGATGCGGGATCAGATCAATCCGCCCCCCCAGAAATCCACGCACCGGAGATCGACGGAAGCGCTCCTGCGCCTGCCAGGCGCGCAGCCGCAGATCAAATACCTCCCCAGGATCCGTCTGCGCCGACAGCAAACGCTTGTCCGGCAAATCAACGCTGGTGACGTCCGAGACGGCATCCTCCCGCAAACGGCGCCCCGCGCCGGCATAAGTTAGAAGGCCATCCTTTTCCTCCACCGCCTCGACGATGAAGGACGATCCCTCCCGGTCCGCCACGGATTCGCCTTCGCGGAAGCGCACCCTTTTCAGCACGGAGGTGCCGAGCGCGTAGAGCCGCTTCTCTCCGGTGGCCGGAAATGAAACGGACACCCGCTTCGCCGCCGGATCCACGGAAGCGACGACTCCGAGGCCCAGTTCAGGCTCCCTTTCACTCACCCAACGTTGTCCGACGATCTGCGGCGACATCCCGATCACACTGGCGGATGACCCGAACACGCCAAGCGATTCCCCGCGAATGAGGACCTCCACCCTGTGCTCTTGCGAGGTCCGCGTGAGGACACAAAGTCCGCGGCAACACACCTGATCCTCATGAAAATACGCTTCATCGGCCTTTTCCTGCTACTGCTGGTACGTTCGGCTTTGGCCGCTGCGCCCGGAGTGGATGGCGTGGAATACGTCCGTACCGTGGCCGGAATCTCGGAATACAGGCTCCCCGGCAACGACCTGAACGTCCTCCTGCTCGAGGATCGCTCCGCGCCGGTGCTCACGTTCATGGTCACCTACCGGGTCGGATCCCGCAATGAGGTCACCGGCACAACCGGCGCCACCCACCTGCTTGAGCATCTGATGTTCAAGGGCTCGAAAAACTTTCATCCCGGCATCGGAAAAGGCTTCGACACCCTGATGGACCGGGTCGGCGGCATCAACAACGCCACCACCTGGCTGGACCGCACCAATTACTACGAGAACCTGCCAAGCGACCATCTTGAGCTGGCAGTCGAACTCGAGGCCGATCGCATGCGGAATCTGCTCCTGAGAGAAGAGGATCGTAAACCGGAGATGACCGTGGTCCGTAACGAGTTTGAGCGCGGCGAGAACGATCCTGCTTCGGCTCTCGATAAGGAGGTGACCGCGGCCGCGATCATCGCCCACCCGTACCACCACTCCACCATCGGATGGCGGAGTGATATCGAGCGGGTCCCGATCGAGAAGCTGCGGGAGTTCTACGATACCTACTACTGGCCGAATAACGCTACGGTCACAGTGATCGGAGACTTTCAAACAGCACAGGCCTTGCAGCTGATCCGGAAACATTTCGGCGCAATCCCCCGTTCCCCGAAACCAATCCCGGAGGTCTACACCGAAGAACCGGCCCAAACCGGCCCTCGACGCGTGGTCGTTAAGCGCCCCGGTGAGGTCGGGGTGGTCCAAATCGCCCATAAAACTCCCTCCGCCACTCATCCCGATCACGCCGCTCTGGAGGTGCTTTCGGCCATTCTCAGCACGGGTAAGACCAGCCGTCTCTACCGGGCGCTCATCGACAAGAACCTCGCCATAAGCGCGGAAGCCGCGAAGGGCTTTTTTCGCGATGCAGCGCTGTTCAGCACGACCGTGCTACTTGCGCCGGGGGTCACCCATGAGCAGGCAGAAAAGGCTGTGCTGGAGGAACTTGAGCGCATAAAGGCCAACGGCGTCTCCGAAACGGAAACCTCCACTGCGATTAACAAGATCTTAGCCGGAATAGCCTACGGCAGAGACGGTTCTTTCGCGATTGCCGGGCAACTCAACGAGGCGATCGCAGTGGGGGATTGGACCATTTACGCGTCGCTCCTGGAAAAAATCTCGGCTGTGAAGCCGGCGGACATTCAACGGGTCGCTAAGGAATATTTGCTCGAGGATCAAAGTACGACCGGGTGGTTCGTACCTCAGCAGGCGAAAGTTGCTGTCAAAGAGGGGACTTCCTCGCCGGCGGAGATCGGAAAACACGCGGCTCGGTCTCTACATAACTCGCCGCGATTCTACCGTGATCCAGAGGCTCCCGGTACCGTTTCTTCCAAGTTTTCAAGTCGCGAAGCCGCGGCTACAGCCGGAGCGCCCGAATCACGTTCGACCTCGGTCGCAAAGCAAGTGAACCGCCGGACGATCGAGGGAATTGACCTCACAATGCTCAAGACGGGCATTCAGGACGTGGTCACGATCCGCGGCTCGCTGGGGGCAGGCGATGTATTTAACCCTCCTTCCAACCCGGCAATCGCGGACCTCACCGCCAGCATGCTCGATAAGGGTACCCTCCAAAAGGATAAATTCGCGGTCGCCGAGCTGCTGGAGCAGACTGGCGCCACCCTCAGCTTCAGCACGGGTTCGCACACCCTGAACTTCAGTGCGAAATGCCTGCGTAAAGACTTACCAAAGGTCATCGCGCTTCTCGCTGAACAGCTCCGGACGCCACGCTTTGACGCAGAGGAGTTTTCGAAGGTAAAGCGGCAATTAGTCGGGAGGTTCAAAAGGAGCCTCGAGGACACCGACTTCCGGGCTGATCATGCGTTTAATCGAGCGGCTTTCCCGGAGGGCCATCCAAATTGTCCCCCGTCAAGCGAGGGCTACCTTGCCGGACTTGAGGGTGCGTCTTTGGGGGAAGTTAAGGAGTTTCACACCTCTCATTACGGTCCTCTCTCGATGCGAATCGTGGCGGTCGGTGATGTGGATGCGGCTGTGCTCGCCAATGCCGTAAGCCAGGCCTTCAGCGGATGGCGCGGCGGCAAGGAATACCAAGCGGTTTCTCGCGCGCCCAAGTCTTCCTCCGCTCGCACCGAGAAGGTGAGGATTCCCGGTAAAACGAGTGTGTCGGTCGTAATCGGCCAAGCTTCAGGATTGCGGCATGGTGATCCCGACCATCTGCCCTTCAACATGGCCACCTCGATTTTCGGCAGCGGGTTTTTCTCCGCAAGGCTCTTGGACATCATACGGAACCGCGAGGGCCTGACGTACGGGATTGGGGCGACACTTTCAGCCGACTCGTTCGCCGACGGATCTTGGTCAATCCGCGGAACCTTCGCGCCTGAACTTCTTGAAAAAGGTCTTTCGTCGATCCGACGGGAATTAACTCGGTTTTTTGAAAGTGGCGTCACTGCAGAGGAGCTTGAAAACTTCAAAGTGACCCTGGCTGGTGCCCACAAAGTAGGTCTCGCGACTACCTCGGGGATGGCATCGGCGATACTTAACGCTTTGCAACGCGGCTACGGGCCCGAATGGATAGACGAATACCCGGTTCGCATTCGTGAGCTAAGCTTGGAGCAAATAAATGCTACCGTGCGGTCCAAAATCGCGCCTGAGACCATGATAACCGTCTTGTCGGGCAGTCTCCCTTGAGTTTCAGCTCGCAGCGAAGATAGAGCGACGAACACCCCGACGGTAAAAAAAAGCCCGGTTTCTCCTTTTGAGAAACCGGGCTATAATCCTGGCAACAACCTACTCTCGCGGGACCTAACGTCCTACTACCATTGGCTGCTCGGGGCTTAACGGCCGTGTTCGGGATGGGAACGGGTGGGACCCCCGGCATATGGTCACCAGAAAGTGAATCTTAAGCACAGAGGCTTAAGGAAAGATCAGGGATTCCAAAGAAGAAGGTAAGATAAACGCCTAGAAAAATGAGGCGAGGATGCATAAACCGGAAGGGTCATTAGTAACAGTAAACTCAACAGATTACTCTGCTTACATTTCTGTCCTATCAACCGGGTGGTCTACCCGGACCCTTCACCCCTTGCGGGGATTGTGATCTTATCTTGGGATGGGCTTGGCGCTTAGATGCTTTCAGCGCTTATCCCTTCCGAACATAGCTACCCGGCGCTGCCGCTGACGCGACAACCGGAACACCAGAGGTTCGTCATTCTCGGTCCTCTCGTACTAGAGAATGAACCCCTCAAATCACAGACGCCCACAGCGGATAGAGGACCGAACTGTCTCACGACGTTCTGAACCCAACTCGCGTACCACTTTAATCGGCGAACAGCCGAACCCTTGGGACCTTCTCCAGCCCCAGGATGTGATGAGTCGACATCGAGGTGCCAAACCGCGCCGTCGCTGTGAACGCTTGGGCGCGATCAGCCTGTTATCCCTAGCGTACCTTTTGTCCTATGAGCGATGGCGATTCCACATTCAACCACCGGATCACTTGAACCTGCTTTCGCAACTGCTCGACTTGTTGGTCTCACAGTAAAGCTCCCTTATACTCATGCGCTCTATAGCCCGATTACCGACCGGGCCGAGGGAACCTTCGTAATCCTCCGTTACTTTTTGGGAGGATTCCGCCCCAGAAAAACTGACCTGCTATCACTGTCCCACGACCAGTTGATGGTACGAGGTTAGACGCCTAACCAACAAAAAGTGGTATTTCACGTTGTGACTCAGCCCGATCCTGGAACCGGGCTTCGAAGTCTCCCACCTATTCTACGTATTGAAAGTCAAGCGACAATAACAGCTTACAGTAAAGGTGCATAGGGTCTTTCCGTCCTGCTGCGGGTAGGCGGCATCTTCACCGCCACTACAATTTCACCAGGCCTCTCTCCGAGACAGTCGTCAACTCGTTACACGATTCGTGCGGGTCGGAACTTACCCGACAAGGAATTTCGCTACCTTAGGACCGTTATAGTTACGGCCGACATTCACGGGGGCTTAGATCCTGAGCTTGCACCCAAGACTTTCACCTTTCCGCATTGGTCACGTGTCACACCCTATACGTCGTCTTGCGACTTAGCAGAGTGCTGTGTTTTTGCTAAACAGTCGGTTGACGCAATTAACTGCGGCCCCTTGCGGGGCACCCCTTCTACCGAAGATACGGGGTTAATTTGCCGAGTTCCTTAGAGAGATTTAACCTGCGCGCCTTAGAATACTCATCTATCCCACCTGTGTCGGTTTACGGTACGGGCACCCAGCGTACTAACCACGAAGCTTTTCTCGGAAGCAGAGTA
>Ga0255188_1000540_pt1 | contig 12469 bp, 13 predicted proteins | sample Miss_Cont_RepB_8_FD_188427 | JGI IMG/M metagenome (GOLD analysis project Ga0255188, IMG submission 188427) | Freshwater microbial communities from Mississippi River, Louisiana, United States - Miss_Cont_RepB_8h | ecosystem: Environmental > Aquatic > Freshwater > River | place: USA: Louisiana... | reverse complement strand
ATTGCCCGAGGCGGGATCCACCGGCCAAACCCCGCCCGCCTGACCCAGCACGTACAGCGGACCGCCCCGGCCGTCGCCTGCCAGGCGGACGCCGAAATCGGTCAGTCGCACCACCTCCCGGATCGAGAAACCCGGGGGCGCCGGCGGCACAGGGCGATAGTCGCCCGCCGCCTTCAGGTCCGCGAAGGTCTTGAACGGCGTCGTGGCGCGCACCTTCCGCACAGCCTCGGCGGTGACCTCGCCCCCGGGGTTTCCCCACGAATTCAGGACGAAGGTCAGCACGGCGGCGACCTCGTCGTCATCGATGATCACCGGCGGCATCTGGCCGCGGTAGGTGCGTCCGTTCACCACGATTTCCCGATTCAAGCCCGCGACGACCGCCTCGATCGAGCCCTCACGGTTGGACGCCAACCAGTCGGATTTAGCCAGCGGCGGAAACGAGTCGGCGAAGCCATCGCCCGTCGCGCCATGGCACATCGCGCACCGGGCGACGTAGATACCCTGCCCGCGTTCGATTCCGGATGCCTCGGCGCCCAACCCCGATGGGGCGAAGGCAATCCACGCTACCAAAATCGTCAGGGAGATTCGGGACATACCCACCCGCCGAAAGTGGCAACGCGAGCGGGAGGGTCAATCCACCGGATCCTCCCGGCCAAAACCCTGCCGACGGGCTCGCCTTCCGGGAGACATGCGCCACGCTGCGCGATCTAACATGGCCGCCGACGCTTTCATCCTGCGCGACGCCACGGAGGCCGATCTGCCGGCGATCGTGGCGATCTACAACGCGACCATCCCGGGTCGGATGGTGACCGCCGACCTTGAGCCGGTGACGGTCGAGTCGCGTCGCCCCTGGTTCGCGGCGCACCAGAACCCGTCACGCCCGCTCTGGGTGCTGGTGGATTCCTCGAGGATCGTGCGAGCCTGGTTGAGTTTCGACACCTTCTACGCCCGCGCCGCCTACGATGGCACGGCGATGATCGCGATCTACGTCGACCCTGCCAGCCAGCGCACGGGCCTCGGCCGCCGGCTCCTGCAAACCGCGCTCGATCGCGCGCCTTCGCTCGGATTGCACACCCTGCTCGGCTACATCTTCGGTCACAACGAACCCAGCCTGCGGCTTTTCAGCGCGTATGGGTTCCAACGCTGGGCGCACTTGCCGCGGGTGGCGGTGCTCGATGGCGTCGAACGCGACCTAGTGATCGTGGGTCGCCGCGTGGCGCCGTGACTTGACCTGCCTATGAACCTTCGTCCCTTCGCGCTCCTTCTCGCGCTGGCGGGCCTGTGCCCGGCGGCGGAAGCACCTTCCAGCCCTTCACCGATGAAACCCTCCTATGGTCTCGTGATCCACGGCGGCGCCGGCGTGATCACCCGCGACAAGCTCAGTCGGGAGCTCGAAGTCCGCTACCGCGCGGACCTCGGCCGGGCACTCGAGGCTGGCCATGCCGTTCTCGCCGCGGGAGGAGCGGCGCTCGATGCCGTGGTCGCCGCGATCCGAGTGCTGGAGGATTCCCCGCTCTTCAACGCCGGTCACGGCGCGGTGTTGAATGCCGAGGGCAAGTGCGAGCTCGACTCCTCGATCATGGACGGTCGCACGCTCGCCGCCGGCGCGGTCGCCGGGGTTTCGCGGGTGAGGAACCCGATCACCCTCGCGCGCGCCGTGATGGAGCGCTCCCCGCACGTGATGTTCGCCGGCGCCGGAGCCGAACGCTTCGCGGAGCAAGTGGGCGGGATTGAACTGGTGCCCAACGAGTACTTCCAGACCGAGCGCCGGCGCGAGGAACTGCGGCGCGCGCAACAGAAGGAAAAGGAGCAGGCCAACCGCCGCGCGGCGCTCGGCGGACCGGCGGGACCGCTGTTTGCGACGATCGACGAGAACGACTCTCTAGACGTCGAGAGGAAGTACGGGACCGTCGGCTGCGTCGCGCTGGACAAGAACGGCAATCTCGCCGCCGGCACCTCCACGGGCGGCATGACCAACAAGAAATTCGGGCGCGTCGGCGACTCCCCCATCATCGGCGCCGGCACCTACGCCGCCAACGCCACCTGTGCCGTCAGCGCTACGGGCCATGGCGAGTACTTCATCCGCGTCGGCGTGGCGCGCGACATCGCCGCACAGATGGAATACAAGGGTGCGCCCCTCGCGGAGGCGGCCGCCGCCACCATCGCGAAGGTCGGGGCGCTCGGGGGCGACGGCGGGGTGATCGCGATCGATCGCCACGGCAACGTCGCCCTGCCCTTCAACACCCCGGGCATGTACCGCGGCCACCGCCTTGAGGGCCGGGCAGCGGAGGTTTCGATTTTCCGCTGAGCCCCGTCAGGCCGCGAGCAGGCGGTCGAAACGGGCGCCCACGCGTTCGCGTCCGAGCACACGCATCATACCGGTGATGCTGGGACCGACATTGGTTCCCGAGAGGGCCAACCGCGCGACGCCCTGGTAGTCGCCGAAGCCGAAGCCGCCGCGGGCCGACAGCGCCTTAATAGACTCCTCGATCGCGGTGTCGCGGGAGAAATCCATCGCGGCGAGTTCCGCGCGCAGCTCGCGCAGCCGCGCGGCCGGATCGCCCTTGGCGAAGACCTTCTCGCGCACCTTCGGATCAATGACGAAATCCTCCGTGAAGAAATATCCGGCGTAGGCGGGCAGTTCCTCCACCCCCTTCAGCTTCGGCTGGCAGAGCAGCATCACCTCGCGGAAGTAAGCGGCGTCGGCCGCAACCGCGGCGCGGGCCGCCGGTTCCTCGCGGCGGGCGAGGTGTTCACGCGCCAGTTCCACGAAACGATCGGCCGGCTGCTCGAGCAGGTAGGCCATGTTCATGTGCGCGAGCTTCCGGTCGTCGAAGCGCGCGTTGCTCTGGTTCACCCCGGGTAGATCGAAGAGGCGGATGATCTCCGCGATCGGCATCTTCTCGCGGTCGTCGCCCGGATTCCAGCCGAGCAGGCAAAGAAAGTTGACCAGCGCCTCGGGTAGGTAGCCGCGCCGCTGGTACTCCTCGATCAGCGCCCCTTGGTCGCGCTTCGACATCTTGCCCGGACCGTTCTGCTTCAGGATGAGCGGAATATGGGCGAAGGCCGGCGGGGTGACGCCAAAGCCCTCGTACAACCGCACGTGTTTGCTCGTGTTCGAAAGGTGGTCCTCGCCGCGGATGATGTGCGTGACGCCCATCGCGATGTCATCGACCACGTTCACGAGGTGGAACACCGGATTGCCGTCCGAACGCACGATCACGAAGTCCTCGTCCTCAACGCGCTCCACGCGGCCACGGATGCGGTCGTCGATCACGACCGGCGCCCCCTTTACTTTCGTCACCGTCTTCTTGCGGTGCTCGTCGAACACCTCGTGCCGCTCACCCTCGAGCCGGAACCAGATGGCGCCGTCCTTTTCGTAGGCGCGGCCGGAATCGCGCAGCCGCTGGACGTACTCGCGATAGACGTCGCCTCGCTCGCTCTGCCGGTACGGACCGTAGTCGCCACCTCCGCTACCGGCGAAGCGCGGACCTTCATCCCAATTCAACCCGAGCCAGGTGAGGCTCTCGTAGATGAGATTGAGGAACGCCTCGCTGTTGCGCTCCTTGTCGGTGTCCTCAATCCGCAGGATGAACGTGCCGCCGGTGTGGCGGGCGTACAGCCAATTGAACAGCGCGGTACGGGCGCTGCCGATGTGGAAGAAACCGGTGGGACTGGGCGCGAAGCGCACTCGGACTTTGGACATAGCGAGATGGAGGATTCGGCGGATGCGGCCGCCGGAGAGTCAACTTCCATGCGCCGCCGCGCCGCTGTCAAAGACTCTGTCCTTGCTTGATGGGGAATGGGCGGAAGACTTCGCCAGTGATTTTCCTTCCATGAGCATCGACTGGCTCAAATTGCTCGGTGCCCTCGCCCTGCTCCTCACCCCGTCCGCCGTTTTTCACGGCCGCGGGGTCCACCACCGCGATCTGACGCGCGACTGGGATGGATACTGGGGCCGGACGCTGAAACTTTGGACCCACGGGTTTGACCTGATCCGAGCGTTCGCCGGTGCCTGGCTTCTGATGCAGGCAATCGCTCGCGCGCCAGAGGCGCAGGGCCTCATGAAGTATGCCCCGCTTGCTCTCCGGGGAATCATCCTCTGCGCGTCGACCATCCTGCAGACGATAATCAGCAAGGAACGGGATGCGATGAACGCGCCCATCGCCTTCGCGATCGGGCTGACGGTCAGCCTGCTTCCCCCGCACGCTGCTCTGCCGGGATTGATAGTCGCCTTTCTTTTTGCGCACGGCACCCACTTGCGCGCCGCGTTTTTTCCCGTGCTGGCCATCGCATCCGCGGGTTTCGGCGCTCTCTTTCTAGGAAAGAAACTGCCGCTCGACGTCGCCGGCGCGACTGCGGCGTTGATCCTCCCCGGTCTGTTACCGGTGCTTTTTTCCAGTCACTTGGTCTGCCCGTACGTGGCGCGGAAATCCTCGGCGAAGAAGTCCTGATCAGCAGAGAGCTCGGAGGCGGAACATCTCACCTGCACGGGCGGAATCCTCCGTGAGGTTGGCCTTCTCGAGGGGATCCTGCTCGAGATCGAAAAACAACCACGGCTGGCCTCCCGGGCCCAGCACGAGTTTGCGTGCTGGCGTGCGCACCCCACGCCACACGCGATTGCATTGGTGCGGCAGCTGAACGACTGAGGGCATCGAGATCCGCGCGTGGTCGCGCTTCGCGTCAGGTGCTTTTTGCGCCGCAATACCGAGGGTAACCTCCGGCAAGTCGAGCAGCGACCACGCCCCCTCGTCTTTGCGCGGTCTCCATCCAGGCACCCGCACCAGCAGGGGAACCCGGATGCTTTCCTCATGCGGCCAGCCTTTGCGGAAAAGCCCGTGCGCCCCGTGCATGTCGCCGTGCACCGACGTGAAAACCACCGCACAACGATTCGGATCCAATTTCGCCAGCAGGCGCCCGATCGCCCGGTCCGTGGCCTCGATGTGCGCGTGATAACCGGCCAGTTCACGTCGCGCCTTATCCTCGCACTCCGCGGGTACGTTTGCGGGGAGTAACAGCTTGGCTGGATCGCGCGGCGACACGCCCGATGCGGCCGCGTCGTACGGCGGATGCGGTGGCTCCAGGCTCACCACGCAAAACCAAGGCGCGCCCTTTGCCCCGGCGAGCCACTCGGCCGCCCGCTCGCAGACGATGTCGCTTTGGTAGCCGGTAAACCGCCGCGGTTCCGCGATCGCCGTCCCGTGCAGCCAAGGGTTGTTAAGTTGGAACCCGCCTTCAAATCCCTCCCACTGCGCGAAACCGCCCCGCGCGTTCTCCGCCACCCGCAACCGCGCATGCGCCTCGCCCACCAAAGGAACCTCGCGCGGTTTCTCGGCGAGATGCCACTTCCCGAAGAACGCCGTGCGGAAACCGCCGCCCGCCAGTTCGTGCGCAATCGTGCGCGCGTCCGGCGGAAGCGGATCGTAGTAGTCCCGCACGCCATTCTCCGGCGAGGGCCGGCCCGTCAGTAATGCCGCGCGCGCAAAGGGCCCGAAGGGATGCGGCGTCACCGCCTGCGTGAAATCCACCGCCTCCGCCGCAAGCGCGTCGAGCGCCGGCGTGCGCGCGTCGGAATCTCCAGCGTAGCCGCACGTCCGCGCCCGCCACTGCGTGGTCAGGATCCAAAGGATGTTCGGCGGCGTCATGATGGGGCCCGGAGCGAAACGTCCCGCCGCCCCGACGTCGAAATCCAATTGCCACGCTCCACCGCGAGGCTTCGCCTCGGCGCCTCGCTTTTAACCCCATGAATCCCCCCAGAATCCTCTCCGCACTCCTCCTCGCCGCTCCGGTTTTCGCCGCGGTTCCAGTGCCGCTCTCCATCGGTCCCGCGTTCTACGGCGACCCGCCCGACGAAACCCATCCCTGGGGAATCCACGACCGCAACCGCCCGCAACCACCCCGGGTCTTTCCGGGCACCCCAAGTCTGCCCAACCAGCCCGGACGTCCGCCGGCCGACGCCATCGTGCTCTTCGACGGTACCGACGCCACCCTCGCCAACTGGCAGGCCGACGGCAAGGAAGGCGGCCCGACCAAGTGGGTTGTGCGGGACGGCGCGCTCGAGTGCGTGCCGAAGTCGGGCTACATCCGCTCCAAGGCCCAATTCGGCGACTGCCAACTCCACGTCGAATGGGCCGCACCGCGCGAGGTGAAGGGCAACAGCCAGGGCCGCGGCAACAGCGGCATCTTCCTCATGGGGCTCGTCGAGGTCCAGGTCCTCGACAACCACGACAACCCGACCTACGCGGACGGTTTCGCCAATTCCGTCTACGGCACCAATCCTCCACTCGCCAACCCGCTACGTCCGCCGGGCGAATTCCAGCAGGTCGACATCATCTTTCGCCGCCCGATCTATCGCGACGGCCGCGTCATCGATCCCGGTTACCTCACCGTGTTCTGCAACGGCGTCCTCGTGCAGGACCACACGCCGCTGGAGGGGCCGGGGGGCCACCTGCGGCGGACCAAGCCGGGCCCGTTCCCGGAAAGCGGCCCGCTCAAGCTGCAGGACCACGGTAATCCGGTGCGCTTCCGGAACATCTGGTACCGGCCGCTGCCGCCCCGCTCCTCCGAAGGCGGCACCGACGGTGCGCTCACTCCCGCTGCGACCACCGCCAAGCGCCGCGCAATCGCGGCCGGGATTCGATCAGACGCCGAAACACGGCAAGGCGCCGACCGTTTGCTCCGACTGGCGGAGTCGCTTGTTTATGAGGTAGAACCCGCCGCCGCCACGCGCGTGGGGGAACTCGCGACGACCTACACCGCAGGGCTGAAAGGACTACCCTCCGCGCAACTAGAGTCCCGCAAAGGTGAGATCCTCGGTGTGCTCCGCGCTTTCCGCTACCTGGCGAAACACGGCATGTACGCCGCCGGCTCCGGGCCACAGAAGGAGTTGGAGCGCATCGAGCGCGCGCAAGGCTGGGAGGAGAAGAAGAAGTAACGCCGTCGTCACCGCGGGCCGTGCGCCCGCGGCAGTATTTATTTGCGGGGCCCTCGGACGGGAACCACGTTCCGCCGTTTCCCGGATGACCCTCCGTATCGTCCACTACAACGAGGCGGTCCTGCGCACGAAAGGTGCGCGGGTCACGACCTTCGATCCCGCCCTCGCGCGCCTTGCCGCCGACATGGTGGATACCATGCACGAGGCGGAGGGGATCGGCCTAGCCGCCCAGCAAGTCGGCCACGCCCTCCAGCTTTGCGTCGTCGATCTGCGCGAAGCCGACGCGAAGTTCTCTTGGGAACTCGACGGTGCCCGACCGCCACTGGAGCTGTTCATGCCAATGACCCTGGCCAACCCGGTGGTGACGCCGGTGAAGGGCACCGAGGTCACCTCTTACGAGGAGGGCTGCCTCTCCTTCCCGGGGATCCGCGGCGACGTGCTCCGGCCCGACGCTATCCGCGTCACATTCCAGGACGAACGCGGCACGCCGCATCAGCTTTCCTGCGACGGACTTTTCGCGCGCTGCATCCAGCACGAGGTCGATCACTTGAACGGGGTGCTCTTCATAGAGCGCATGGAAAAGAAAGTCCGCTCCGGAATCGACGACGCGGTGAAAACCCTCGCGAAGGAAACCAAGGCCGCCGGCCGCAAATAATCCGCCCATGAGCCAGCCCCAGAAATCCGACGGCATGAATTACGCCCCGCAGGGCAAGCCGAGCCCCGTGGTGAAACCGGGCGAATTCGTCTTCGCCGCGGCGCACCTCGACCACGGCCACATTTACGGCCAGTGCAACGGCCTCCTCGAGGCGGGCGGCGAGCTTCGCTGGGTTTACGATCCCGACGCAGCCAAGGTGGAGGCGTTCCGCTCCCGTTACCCTCAGGTGAAGGTCGCCCGCTCACTGGATGAGATCCTCGCCGACTCCGGCGTGCGCCTCGTGACCGCCGCCGCGGTGCCCTGCGACCGCGGCCCGCTCGGTATCCGTGTCATGGAGGCCGGGAAGGACTATTTCACCGACAAGACCCCCTTCACATCGCTCGACCAGCTCGACGCCGCGAAGGCCGCGGTCGCCCGCACGGGTCGCAAGTACATGGTGTATTTCTCCGAACGCCTGCACGTGGAGGCCGCCATGTACGCCACCGATCTGGTGGCCGCCGGCACCATCGGCCGCGTGATCCAGGTGATCGGCCTCGGGCCTCACCGCCTCGGCAAGGCCGGCCGGCCGGCCTGGTTCTTCGAGCGGGCCAAGTACGGCGGCATCCTGACCGACATCGGCAGCCATCAATTCGAGCAATTCCTCACGTACACGGGTGCGACCGACGCCACCGTCACGCAATCCGCGGTGGGCAACTTCGCTAATCCGGACAAACCGGAGTTCGAGGACTTCGGCGAGGCGTCGCTCCTCGGCGACAACGGTTCGTCGAACTACATCCGCGTCGACTGGTTCACACCCGCTGGCCTCTCCACGTGGGGCGACGGCCGCACGGTGATCCTAGGCACCAAGGGCTACCTCGAACTCCGCAAATATGTGGACGTCGCCCGCGACCGAGCCGGCGACCAAGTCTACCTCGTGGACGACGCCGGCGAGCACCACTTCAACGTAGCTGGCAAAGTAGGCTTCCGCTTTTTCGGCCAACTCATCCTCGACTGCCTCAACCGCACCGAAAAGGCCATGACTCAGGCGCATGCTTTCAAGGCGGCCGAGCTCTGCCTCCGCGCGCAACTCGGCGCCCGCCGGATCGCCTGAGGCCGCGGTATGGCCTCCATCGCAACGCGCAAAGGGGACGACGGCACCACCGGACTGCTCTACGGGCAACGGGTGCCCAAGGATCACCCGCAGATTGAGGCCGTAGGGACGCTCGACGAGCTGAACACCGCTCTCGGCGCCGCGAAGGCGCTGCTCGCCGCACACCCGAGGGCGACCGAGGTGCGGGCCCTCATCGAGGCGGTCCAGCACAACCTCGTCGCGCTCATGGGCGAGGTCGCCTGCGCCGAATCCGACGCGGCCCGCTACGCGGCGTCCTCTTTCATCAAGGTTTCGGCCGCCGATGTCGCGCGCCTCGACGAGGCCGTGGCGACCCTTGAGGCCCGCGGGCTGCGTTTCGACGGCTGGGCGACTCCGGGGGCGAATCCGCTCTCGGCCGCGCTGGATGTCGCCCGCACCGACTGCCGCCGGGCCGAACGCCGGCTCACCGCGCTGACGACTTCCGGTCGCACCGTACGACCGGAATTGCGCCAATTCATCAATCGCCTCGCCGATCTGCTGTGGCTGCTCGCCCGCGAGGCGGAGCAATAAGCCCCGGGGAACGATCCGCGCGCTTGAACCGCTGCGAACGGCCACCCAGCCTCCGCCCATGCCTGTCGCCCTGATCGTTCTCGTGCTCGCCGCCGGCTGGCGGATCGCCGCGATCCACTTCCCCGCCCTCGCCAACGTGACGCCCCTCATGGCGCTCGTGCTGTGCGGCGCCGTCTACTTCCCCGCCCGCCGCCTGTGGCTCGCGCCGCTGGCCGCGCTGGTGCTGTCGGATTTGTATCTCGATCAGTACTACGCTGCGGCCGGAGATACCTGGGCCTGGACCAGCGCGCTCGTGCGCACGCTCTGCTTCGTGGCCGCCGTTCCCTTGGGTCTAGCTGTCGCCCGCCGGCGTAATTGGGGATCTCTGCTCGCGGCGACCCTGACCGGATCGGTCTTGTTCTACCTTGCGACCAACACCGACGCCTGGCTGCGCGACCCCGCCTACGCCCGCAACGCCGCCGGTTGGTGGCAGGCCCTCACCGTCGGACGCCCCGAGTTTCCGCCGACCCTGCTTTTCTTCCGCAACACCCTCGTCGGAGACCTCGTTTTCACCAGTCTCTTCGCCGGAGCGATGGAGTTCGCCGCGCGACGCGCCCGTCGGGCCGAAGCGGTGGACGGCGCCTCGCGCGCCTGACGCGTCAGCCGGATTATCAGGGTGTTGGGGCCACCCGCCGCACCTTTGGAAGCGGCGTGAAACAATGCGGCCGGAGCGTTTTCACCACTGAGGCACCAAGGACACAGAGGACGGAGCACGTCTGGAAATCAGGAACGCGGGACCACTCCCCAAGCGCGTTCGCGAAACTTCCGCGCTCTGGGAGAAAGGAGCGGTCCTCCCGCGGCGGCTTCGGAGTTCTCCGCGGCGAGCGGCGGCGGTTCCACGGTCGGAATTTCGAGCACGGGTCTCCGTGTTCCCCGGTTTCCGTAAGTTCCGTGGGCACCCCGGATCGGTTTCGTGCCTCTGGTGCCTGCCCGCCATAGGCTTGGCGAAGGCGGGTGTTTCGTGGTTCCCGCCGCCTCCATCGCGGCGGAACCACGCCGCGTCACCCGCCCTCGCGGTTGCGCGGGTGGAAACGGGCGTGCTGATCGACGATCCGCCCCGGGTCGACCGCCGTGTAAATCTGGGTCGTCGAGATGCTCGCGTGCCCGAGCATTTCCTGGATCGCCCGGAGATCCGCCCCGCCGCCGAGCAGATGCGAGGCGAACGAATGACGCAGCGCGTGAGGTTTGACGGTGTCGGGAATCCCCGCACGCCGGGCATGCTTCTTCACGATCATCCACACCGCCACGCGCGAAATCGGGCGCCCGTGATGGTTCAGGAAGACGTGGCTGCCGGTGTGCGTCCGGACGAGCCCGGGCCGACCGGCCGACAAATAGGTCGTGAGCGCGTCGCAAGCACGCCCGCCGACCGGAACGACCCGCTCCTTCGAGCCCTTGCCGAGCACGCGCACCAGGCCTTCCACCGCGTCGACCTCCTGGATCCGCAATCCGACCAACTCGGAAACCCGCAAGCCGCTTGAGTAGAAAAGCTCAAGGATCGCGCGATCACGCAGGGCGAACGGATCGCCTCCCGACGGCGCCTCCACGAGCTTCGCGATGTCCGCCGGTGGCAGCGTCCGCGGGATACGCCGTCCGGGCTTGGGGCTGACCAGCAGCGCGGTGAAATCATCCTCCCGCCGGCGCTCGCGCACCAAATGACGGGACAGCATCCGCAAGGCGGAGAGCTTCCGCGCGAGGCTCGTCGCCCGGTACTCGGCCGCGCCCAATGAACTGATCCACTCCGAGGCGAGCACGGGGGAGACCGCGCACCAATCGGCAGCACCACGCCCGCGGAAGAAATCTGTCGCCTGGTCCAGATCCCGCCGGTACGCCGCTAACGTGTTGGCCGAAAGACCCCGCTCCAGCCCCAAGTAGGCGAGGAACGACTCGGTATCTGCCGCAAAAGACCTTGGCGCGCGGCTGTGGTCGGACCGCATGGGCGAAAAAAAGACGCCCCCGCGGGGAGGCGTCGACGCGATTTTGGCGAGGCGGATCAGTAATTCCGCCGCCGCGGCATGGGCGGGGGCGGCGGATTGGATTCCTTCATGCGGAAGGTGATCCGGGCCTTCTCCAGGTCGTAGGGACTCATCTCCATCTTCACCATGTCGCCGGCGGCGATCTTGATGAAGTTCTTCCGCAGCTTGCCCGAGATGTGGGCGAGGACGACGTGGCCGTTGGCCAGCTGCACCTTGAACATGGTTCCCGGGAGGACCGCCACCACCTTGCCCTCCACTTCTATCGCATTCGCATCAGAGGCCATGGGCGGCGGTACGGGAAAAGGTGTTCGGCATAGGTGAGCTTGGCAAAAGCCCTTGTAAGCCAGAGAGCCGCCTCTCTAGTCAAGGTTTCCCTCCGCGGAGCCGATGCCCGAAGCCCAGCCCGACCTACCCTGCCCATTCGAGAAAAGGTTCCCCTCGCAGCTGATCCGCGACGACGCCTTCTTCATGGCGCTGGCTTATAACCAAGCGATCGACGCCTGGCGGCGCGACGAGGTCCCGATCGGCGCCGTCATCGAGATCGGCGGCGAGGTGGTGGCTTCCGCGCACAACACCGTCGAGGGCGTCCGCGATCCCACCGCCCACGCCGAGATGCTCGCTCTTACGCAGGCGGCGCGACGCCTCGGCGACTGGCGCCTTGAGGGCGCGACCGTCTACGTCACCAAGGAACCCTGCCCGATGTGTTCCGGTGCGATGCTGATGTCGCGCGTGCGCCGTGTCTGCTACGCCGTCCCCGACCCGAAGATGGGCTGCCTCGGCGGAGCCACGAACCTGAACGATCTCCCGCGCGTGAACCATCACCTCGAGCTCACCGCCGGCGGCGTACTCGAGGACGAGTGCCGCGATCTCCTGCAGTCCTTCTTCCGGCTAAAGCGCGGCGGCAGCGATACCCCCTCTTCCCCGCAAAGTTGACGCCCCACGGGCGCGGGTGCATCTTCCGCCCTTCCTTTTCCACCGACACGTACATCAACGACACAACCACCATGGCCTACGAACTCCCGAAGTTGCCCTACGCCCCGACCGCCCTCGAGCCGCACATCGACGCGCGCACGATGGAGATCCACCACGGCAAGCACCACAACGCGTACGTCACCAACGCGAACAATCTCCTGAAGGACCACCCGGCCCTCGCGGCGCTCGACGTGAACGCGCTGATCGCGGACCTCTCCAAGGTGCCCGAGGCCATCCGCGGCGGCGTGCGCAATAAC
>Ga0255188_1000539_pt1 | contig 12472 bp, 11 predicted proteins | sample Miss_Cont_RepB_8_FD_188427 | JGI IMG/M metagenome (GOLD analysis project Ga0255188, IMG submission 188427) | Freshwater microbial communities from Mississippi River, Louisiana, United States - Miss_Cont_RepB_8h | ecosystem: Environmental > Aquatic > Freshwater > River | place: USA: Louisiana... | reverse complement strand
GTCGGCGCGGCGGCCATGTCGGCCAACACCGCCGCCTGTTCGGGCGTCAAGTCGGGCGAGTCGGCCAACGGCACGGCAACGACCGGGGCGTCGCCGCCCCCGGGCTGCAGCGGCCTGGTCGGCGATCGGCGCAGCCGTTGGCTGCGCCGGGCCAGCGAATCAGTCGTGGCTTTGCGCAACTCGGTCGGCAGAACTGAGAGCGCCACCTCACCCAGACTGCGCTGGTAGTAGTCAGCGGCAAATGTCAGGAGTTGCCGCCAAGCCCGAGACAGCGGCGGCACGTCGGGCAGCACGGCGCTGATCGAGCGGATGCCCTCGGAGGCCGGGACCTCTCCGGATGCGACCCGCCCCTCCATCCCGGCGGTGTCGAGGTCCCACACGATGCCCAACACCTCGCGCCGGCCCAGGGGAACCTGAACCAAGGTCCCGGGCTGCAAGCGCTGCGGGTGGCTGTAGGACAGGGGGCCGGGCAGGCCGCTGTGCTGCGGCAAATCCACCACGACACGGTGGAGCACCGAGGAGCCCGCAGGCTCTGCGCGGGGGGTGCGAGATGAAGCTTCTTCCTGAACCACCCTGGTTAACTTCCTGATTCAGATCAGTTTTCTCGACTTGCCCACGGTTTCTGTGGATAAGTTTGGGGACAAGCTGCCGATGGTTGAGGCAAGTCCCTGATTTTCCTTTGTGGCGCTTGCGGTGCCTCAGCCTGAGGCACCTCAAATGCTCTCGATAAATCAATAACTTAGGTCATTCAAGGTGAAACTCGATTGATCAGATAGGGCAAAACCCTTGACCATTCGTGGACCGCACCGAAGTGGGGATAAGTCACCGGCTGGCAGGTGGTCGCTGGTGAAATCTCACAAGTCATCAGGTGGCGAACTTTTGCGATTTCAGGCGCTAGTGAGCACACACCTGACCGTCATTGGGCGTGGTTTCGGCGCGAATACCGATGGGCTTCATCGACCAGAGCGGCCACCGCTTCAGGGGGCGTGTGCTGGTTCAGGCCGTGCCCAAGATTGAGCACATGTCCGCCGTGGCGGCCGTCCGCACGGCGCGGCTGACCAAAACGGTCCAGGGTTCGACGCACTTCGGCACGGACCGCCTCCTCACCGCCAAACAGCACCATGGGGTCGATGTTGCCTTGCAGCGCCACCCGGTCATCCACACGCGTTCGCGCCCCACCCAGATCGGTCGTCCAGTCCAGGCCCACCACGTCGGCACCACAGCCGGCCACCGCCTCCAGCCATTGCCCACCGCCCTTGGTGAACACGATGCTCGGGATGCGCTGACCCTGGTGCTCGCGCTGAAGACCTTCCACCACCTTCCGCGTGTAGGCCAGGCTGAAAGCCTGGAAAGCCCCGTCGGCCAGCACACCGCCCCAGCTGTCGAACACCATCACGGCCTGTGCGCCGGCCTGGATCTGGGCGTTGAGGTACTGCGTCACTGCTTGGGCATTGATGTCCAGAATGCGGTGCATCAGATCGGGGCGCCGGTACATCAGGCTCTTGACCCACCGGTAATCGTCGCTGCCCGCGCCTTCGACCATGTAGCACGCCAGGGTCCAGGGACTGCCGGAAAAACCGATCAATGGGACGCGGCTGCGGCCATCGGACAAGGTCAAGGCGCGGCGGATGGACGCCACCGCATCGAACACATAGCGCAACCGGTCCATGTCCGGTACGCGCAGGGCTGCAACATCGGCCTCGTCGCGCACGGCCTTGGCAAAGCGCGGTCCCTCGCCGGCAGCAAAGCTCAGCTCCAGGCCCATGGCATCGGGCACGGTCAGGATGTCCGAAAACAGGATGGCTGCGTCCAGTGGGTAGCGGTCCAGGGGCTGCAGCGTGACTTCGGTGGCGAACGCCGGGCTGGTGGCCAGCCCCATGAAACTGCCCGCCCGAGCGCGGGTGGCGTTGTACTCGGGCAAGTAGCGACCCGCTTGCCGCATCAACCACACGGGGGTGTGGTCGGTGGGTTGGCGCAGGCAGGCGCGCAGAAACTGGTCGTTGGCGTAACCGGCGTGACTCATCCTCGTTCTCCTCCACGCGGATTATCAACGCCCGGAAGTGTCCAGTCGATCTGACAGCCCGAACGATCCAGAAAGAACAACGCCCGCTCGGACCAGCCGGCGGGCGTCGAATCGATTCGCCTTTGACGCGATTACTTCTTGCGGAACTTGCGGATCGCCGCCAGCTGCGCCGCCATGGTCGCGAATTCGCTTTGCGCAGCGGCAAAGTCGATGTCGCTCTTGGCGTTCTTCATCATCTCCTCAGCATGCCGCTTCGCCTCGTTGGCCTTGGCTTCATCGAGGTCATGGCCCCGAATGGCGGTATCGGCCAGGACCGTGACGCGGTTGGGCTGCACCTCCAGGATGCCGCCGGCCACGAACACGAACTCCTCTTCGCCATTGTCCGCGCGCTCGATGCGAACGGCGCCAGGCCTGATGCGGGTGATCAGGGGCGTGTGCTTGGGCAGGATGCCCAGTTCCCCATTCTCACCCGGCAGCGCGACGAACTTCGCCTCGCCCGAGAAGATGTTCTCTTCGGCAGAGACCACGTCGACGTGAATGGTTGCCATGACGGCTCCTTATTGCAGCTTCTTGGCCTTCTCGAATGCCTCGTCGATCGTGCCGACCATGTAGAAGGCCTGCTCGGGCAGCGAATCGCACTCGCCGGCCACGATCATCTTGAAGCCGCGGATGGTTTCCTTCAGGGGCACATACTTGCCCGGGCTGCCGGTGAACACCTCGGCCACGTGGAAAGGCTGGGAGAGGAAGCGCTGGATCTTGCGGGCACGGGCCACCGCCAACTTGTCTTCGGGCGAGAGTTCGTCCATGCCCAGAATCGCGATGATGTCGCGCAGCTCCTTGTAGCGCTGCAGGGTGGCCTGCACGGCACGGGTGGTGTTGTAGTGCTCCTCACCCACCACATTGGGGTCGATCTGGCGGCTGGTGGAGTCCAGCGGGTCGACCGCGGGGTAGATACCCAGGGCGGCGATGTCACGCGACAGCACCACGGTGGCATCCAGGTGGGCGAAGGTGGTGGCCGGCGAGGGGTCGGTCAGGTCGTCGGCAGGCACGTACACGGCCTGGATGGAGGTGATCGAGCCCACCTTGGTGGAGGTGATGCGCTCCTGCAGGCGGCCCATTTCCTCGGCCAATGTCGGCTGATAGCCCACCGCAGAAGGCATGCGGCCCAAGAGCGCGGACACCTCGGTGCCGGCCAGCGTGTAGCGATAGATGTTGTCCACAAAGAACAGCACGTCACGCCCTTCGTCGCGGAAGGATTCGGCGATGGTCAGGCCGGTCAAGGCCACGCGCAGGCGGTTGCCCGGCGGCTCATTCATCTGGCCGTAGACCATGGACACCTTGGATTCCGACAGGTTCTCCTGCACCACCACCTTGGAGTCCGACATCTCGTGATAGAAGTCGTTGCCCTCGCGGGTGCGCTCACCCACGCCGGCGAACACCGACAAACCCGAGTGGGCCTTGGCGATGTTGTTGATGAGCTCCATCATGTTCACGGTCTTGCCCACGCCGGCACCACCGAACAGACCCACCTTGCCGCCCTTGGCGAACGGGCAGATCAAGTCGATCACCTTGATGCCGGTCTCCAGCAGTTCCTGGGAAGGGGACAGTTCGTCGTAGGCGGGCGCCTTGCGGTGGATGGAGGCGGTCAATTCGGTCGAAACGGGCCCGCGCTCGTCGATCGGATTGCCCAGCACATCCATGATGCGGCCGAGGGTGGCTTTGCCTACCGGCACGGTGATGGGCGCACCGGTGTTGCTGACCACGGTGCCGCGACGCAGGCCGTCGGATGAGCCGAGGGCGATGGTGCGCACAATGCCGTCGCCGAGCTGTTGCTGCACTTCAAGGGTCAGCGCCGAGCCTTCCATCTTGAGGGCGTCGTAGACCTTGGGCATCTGGTCACGGGGAAACTCGACGTCCACGACGGCGCCGATGCACTGAACGATCTTGCCCTGGGCTTGGGTAGTCGACATGTTTCGTTCCTCTATTTCAATTCGTCAATCGTTGGGGGCTTGTGGGGTTCAAGCCTTCGGTCAACCGCTGATGGCGGCTGCGCCGCCCACGATTTCCGAGAGTTCCTTGGTGATGGCGGCCTGGCGGGTCTTGTTGTAGACCAGCTTGAGCTCGCCGATGAGGTTGCCGGCGTTGTCGGTGGCGGCCTTCATGGCCACCATGCGCGCGCTTTGCTCGCTGGCCATGTTCTCCGCCACCGACTGGAAGACCAGCGCCTCGATGTAACGCTTGAGCAGTTCGTCGATGACAGTGGCCGCATCGGGCTCGTAGAGGTAATCCCAGCCGTAGGCCTTCTTTTCCTCTTCGGTCTGTTCCAGCACGCTGCTCGACAGCGGCAAGAGCTGCTCGACCAGCGGCTCCTGCTTCATGGTGTTGATGAACTTCGTGTAGCAGAGGTGCACCGCGTCGAGTTCACCGGCCACGAAGGCGTCGAGCAGCGTCTTGACCGGGCCGATCAACTTTTCGAGCTGAGGCGCATCGCCCAACTGCACGGCCTGGCTCACCACCTTGGCGCCGATGCGGTTGAGGAAGCCCAGGCCCTTGTTGCCGATGGCCACGGCCACCACCTGCTGGCCCGAGGACTGGGCCTCGCGCATCTTGGTGGTGACGGCCCGCAACACATTGGTGTTGAGGCCGCCACACAGACCTTTGTCGGTGGTCACCACGATGAAGCCCACAGCCTTGGCGGTACCCGTGGCCCGCATATAGGGGCTCTGGTACTCGGGGTTGGCCTTGGACAGGTTGGCGGTGATGTTGCGGATCTTGTCGCTGTACGGACGCGCCGCGCGCATCCGGTCCTGCGCCTTGCGCATCTTGGAGGCGGCGACCATTTCCATGGCCTTGGTGATCTTCTTGGTGTTTTCCACCGACTTGATCTTGCCGCGAATTTCCTTGCCGGCTGCCATTTGCTTGTTTCCTTGAGTTGAAGGCTCAGTGGGCGATCAGGCAAACGACTTCTTGAACGCGGCGATGGCGTTGGTCAGCTCTTCTTCGGCTGCCTTGTCCATGGCCTTGTCGTTCTCCAGCTTGGCCAGCAAGGCCGAGTGGCTGGACTTCAGATGCTGGTGCAAGCCGGACTCGAATGCCAGCACCCTCTTCACATCAACGTCATCCAGGAAACCCTTGTTGGCTGCAAAGAGCGTGGCCGCCATCAAAGAGATGGGCAGCGGGCTGTACTGCGGTTGCTTGAGCAGTTCGGTCACGCGCGCGCCGCGGTCGAGCTGCTTGCGGGTGGCGGCATCCAGGTCGGAAGCAAACTGCGCGAACGCGGCCAGCTCACGGTACTGGGCCAGGTCGGTACGGATACCGCCGGACAGTGACTTGATCAGCTTGGTCTGCGCCGCACCACCCACACGCGACACCGAGATACCGGCGTTGATCGCAGGACGGATGCCGGCGTTGAACAGGGATGTTTCGAGGAAGATCTGGCCGTCGGTGATCGAGATCACGTTGGTGGGCACGAAGGCCGACACGTCACCGGCTTGCGTCTCGATCACGGGCAGGGCCGTGAGCGAACCCGTCTTGCCCTTGACCTCACCCTTGGTGAACGCTTCGACATAGTCGGCGTTCACGCGGGCGGCACGCTCGAGCAGGCGGCTGTGGAGATAGAACACGTCGCCGGGGAAAGCCTCGCGGCCGGGCGGGCGGCGCAGCAGGAGCGACACCTGGCGGTAGGCCACGGCCTGCTTGGACAGGTCGTCATAGATGATCAGGGCGTCTTGGCCGCGGTCGCGGAAGTACTCGCCCATCGTGCAGCCCGAGTACGCCGACACGTACTGCATCGCGGCGGATTCGGAAGCCGAAGCGGCCACCACGATGGTGTAGTCCATGGCGCCGTGCTGCTCGAGCGCGCGTACCACGTTCTTGATCGACGACGCCTTCTGGCCGATGGCGACGTAGATGCAGGTCATGTTCTGACCCTTCTGGTTGATGATCGCATCGATGGCCACGGCGGTCTTGCCGGTCTGGCGGTCGCCGATGATCAGCTCGCGCTGGCCACGCCCGATCGGCACCATGGAGTCGATCGACTTCAGACCGGTCTGCACCGGCTGGTCGACGGACTTCCGTGCGATCACGCCCGGGGCGACCTTTTCGATCACGTCGGTCATCTTGGCGTTGATCGGACCCTTGCCATCGATGGGCTGGCCCAGCGCATTCACCACACGGCCGATCAGCTCGGGGCCCACTGGCACTTCCAGGATGCGGCCCGTGCACTTGACGATGTCGCCCTCGGAAATGTGCTCGTACTCACCCAGAATCACGGCGCCCACCGAGTCGCGCTCGAGGTTCAGCGCCAGACCGTAGGTGGCCTGGCCGCTGGCGGTGACGGGGAACTCCAGCATTTCGCCTTGCATGGCATCAGACAGCCCGTGGATGCGGACGATGCCGTCGGTCACCGACACCACGGTGCCTTGGTTGCGGATGTCCGTCGAGGCGCCCAGGCCCTCGATGCGGCTCTTGATCAGTTCAGAAATCTCTGCGGGATTGAGTTGCATGGTTTTCTCCGGCCCTCACGCAGTGAGGGCAAGCTTCATCTGTTCCAGGCGCGCCTTGACGGAGGTGTCCAGCACCTCATCACCGACCACCACACGTATGCCGCCGATGAGCGATGCGTCGATCACCACGGTGGCGTTGAGCTTGCGACCAAAACGCTTTTCCAGCGTGGCCTTGACGTCGTCGATCTGCGCGGCACTCATGTCGAACGCGCTGTGGATCACGGCATCGGACACGCCGGAACGGGCGTTGATCAGGAGCTGGAACTGCTGTGCGATCTCGCCCAGGGCGGCGAGCCGGCCGTTCTCGAGCACCGCGGCCAACAGATTGCCGACCTTGGGCGACAGCGGCTTCTTCATCACCGAGGCGATGACCTCGGTGACCTGTGCCGCGGTGGCCTTGGGGTTGTCGGCAAAAGCCAGCAGCTGTTCATTGGACGAGACCGCCGCCAGAGTCGCGAGTTCCGCCGCGGCTGCTGCGTCGCCGCCCGCCTTCAGAAGGGCCTCCGCGTAAGGCCGCGCAATGGTTGCAAGCTCGGCCATGGCTTAGAGCTCCGCCTTCAGCCGGCCCAGCAATTCGGCGTGGACATTGGCGTTGACCTCTTTGCGCAGGATTTGCTCGGCGCCCTTGACGGCCAACACGGCCACCTGGTCGCGCAACGCCTCACGCGCCTTCACGACTTCCTGCTCGGCCTCTGCCTTGGCCGCGGCGATGATTTTGGCGGCTTCTTCGGAGGCGCGGCCCTTGGCGTCTTCCACCATGGACTGGGCCAGTCGCTCGGCATCGGCCAGGCGCTTGGCAGCGTCGTCACGGGCCGCCGAGAGCTGCTCCTCGACCCGCTTGTTGGCCACAGCCAAATCGGCCTTGGCCCTGTCCGCGGCGGACAAGCCCTCTGCAATCTTCTTGGCGCGTTCGTCCAGGGCGGCCGTGATCGGCGGCCAGACAAACTTCATCGTGAACCAGACCAGGATCGCAAAAACGATCATCTGGACGATGAGGGTACCGGTGATGCTCACTTGTTTGCCTCAATCGGTTTGGGGGACTTCAGCAAGGGGCGCTTTGTTTCGAGCGCCCCTGCCTCTCAACTCGACTGAAGTCGACTTACTTGGCGATGGCGGCCAGCTGACCCAGGAACGGGTTGGCGGTGGCAAACCACAGGGCGATACCGGTGCCGATGATGAAGGCCGCGTCGATCAGACCGGCCAACAGGAACATCTTGGTCTGCAGCTCGCCCATCAGCTCGGGCTGGCGTGCAGCGGATTCCAGGTACTTGCTGCCCATGATGCCGATACCGATACAGGCGCCGACGGCACCCAGACCGATGATCAGGCCAGCGGCCAGGGCAACAAAGCTGATGACTTCCATGATGACTCCTCGAGAGTGGTTGAGAGAAAGAGAAAAAGGGTAAACGTCGAACCGAACGTCAGGCGGGATCAGTGCGCGTCGTGAGCCTGACCGATGTAGACCAGCGTCAACATCATGAAGACGAAGGCCTGCAAGGTGATGATCAGGATGTGGAAGATGGCCCAGGCCGATCCCGCGATGATGTGCCCGATGGCCAAGCCGATGCCCGTGCCCAGACCAACGGTCGCCAAGGCGCCGCCCATGAGCGCGATCAACATGAAGATCAGTTCGCCAGCGTACATATTGCCGAACAGTCGCATGCCGTGCGAGACGGTCTTGGCCACGAACTCAATGATCTGCATGGCGAAATTGAACGGCCACAGCACCGGGTGAGAGCCGAACGGCGCTGAAAACAACTCATGAATCCAGCCGCCCAGTCCCTTGATCTTGACGTTGTAGAACAGGCAGACCAGCAGCACGCCGGCCGAAAGGCCCATCGTGATGGACAAGTCCGCGGTCGGGACCACGCGCATGTAGTCGGGCATGCCCAGCGCAGGACCCACAACGTGCCAGATGGCCGGGATCAGGTCGACCGGCAACAGGTCCATGGCATTGAGCAGGAAGATCCAGACAAACACCGTCAGGGCCAGGGGCGACACCAATTTGCGGCTCTCGGCGCTGTGCACGATGCCTTTGGCTTGGTTCTCGACCATCTCCACCAGCAGCTCCACGGCGGCCTGGAAGCGACCGGGCACGCCCGAGGTCGCCCGGGCGGCGGCAGCGCGCAGGATCAGGATGGTGACCACGCCCAAGAGAATGGAGAAGAACAAGGAGTCGTAATTGAAGACCGACAGGTCGAACGGACCCTCGGGCTTCTTGTTCTGCAGGTGCGCCAGGTGGTGGACGATGTACTCGCCAGCGGTGGGGGCTTGACCTTCAGCTGCCATCTCGACTTGCTCTCAACTCTTCAAACGTTCAACCGGTTTCGGCATTCGGCCGCGCCACAGGAGCGCCACCCAATACACCTTGATGCACACCAATACGGCCAGCAGCAAGGCAGGCCACACCAGCGGCTCGACGATCCGGGGGGCCAGCAGAAGCAGAACCACCGAGACGCCGATCTTCACAAACTCCCACAACATGAAGCTGACGGCGCTGACGCCGGCATTCACACTGGAGAGCCGGGAGGTCATTCCGCGGGCCATGAGCACCGCTGGGATCACCACCACGCCGGCGCCGTAAAGCGCCGACCAGAACACGGACACGCTCCCCATCACCATGCCTGCTGCGCAGGACACGATGAAGCCGACGGCCATTTGGGTGGCCACGACCCTCCACGGGGACACCGGGGGGTCCAGGTCTCGCAGGGCCTTCGCCTCTAGAGCAGACAGCCTCTTGAAACCGCGGCGTGCGGACTCATCTTCATCGTCATCCCATCCCGAAGAAGCTGCGTGCCGCACCGCAGTGCGTGCGCCGCTTTCGAGAGGTGAACCCGCGGGAATGCCCGGTTGGGTATCCGTCGGGATCATTGGATGGCAGACTACGATCAATAAAGCGGCGCGAGTATACGAGTAAACCCGCTCGGTATCCCCTGATTGCCCGAGGTGCGGCCGTGGAGATCGGACGAAGCTGAGATGATTCGGTCCATGCGCCATCGAATTCAGGCCTTGGGCCTTCTCCTGTGTGGCTTGCTTTTGGCCTTCGCTGGGCGAATGGCTCAAGCGGCCGCGGTGGTCACCACCGATCAGGTTCGAGCCGAACTGCTCCTCCACGCGCCCCAAGGGCTGAGCCCGGGAACCCCCGCCTAGCTGGGCCTGAAGATCGTGCACAAGCGCGGCTGGCACACCTATTGGCTCAACCCGGGCGACTCGGGACTGCCCACCCAACTCCAGTGGCAGTTGCCCCCGGCGCTCCAAGCCGGCGACATCGAATGGCCGGTGCCGCGCCGGCTGCCCATCGGTCCACTGATGAACCATGGCTATGAGGGCACGCTCCTGCTGCCAGTACCGCTGACGGTGCTCCAGCCGCTGCCCGATGGGGCGCTCACCCTGCGTTTGCGGGCGGATTGGTTGGTTTGCGAGAACGTTTGCATTCCGGAAGGGGGTGACTTCAGCCTCACCTTGCCGCCCGGCGCGGCCCGCTCGGCCCTGGTGCGCGACGCGGCGCTTTTTGAGCAGACGCGCTCCCGACAGCCGGTGGCGTGGGCCGGGCTGTCGGCCTCCGCCACTGCGGGCCCCGAGGGCCTGAGGCTGCAGTTCAAGGGACTGCCCGCCGCTTGGCAAGGCCAACGGCTGGCCATCTTCCCCACCGAGGCGCATGTGCTCTCGCCGTCGCTCGAGCCGCGGGCCGAGTGGTCGGGCAACACCTGGGCCGGTGTCCTGGCCTATTCACCGCAGCGCATGGCGGCACCCGATATCCTGCGCTTCGTCGTGGCCGCACCGACCAAGGCTGGTGATTCCGCCGATTCGCCCGCCGGTGTGACCGTCGCGGCCACCGTGGACGGCCGGTGGCCGCCGCTGGACGCCCCGCCGCCCGGCGCGGATGGGCTGGCTTCTGCGGGCGCTTCCGCCGCACCGGCCTCGCCCAAGCCCCCAGCGGATGATGCCTCCTGGTGGGCCTCGGCCCTGCTGGCGATGGTCGGCGGGCTCATCCTGAACCTGATGCCCTGCGTCTTCCCGGTCCTCTCGCTCAAGGTGTTTGCCTTCGCGGCCGATGCCCACAACCGCCGTGCCTTGGCCCTGGGCGGCTTGGCCTACACCGCCGGCGTCGTGCTCAGTTTCGTCGCGCTGGCCGCCATCCTGCTGGGTCTGCGCGCCTCGGGTGAACAACTGGGTTGGGGATTCCAGCTGCAGTCGCCACCGTTTGTAGCCGGGTTGGCCCTGCTGTTCACCCTCATGGGCTTGAACCTGCTGGGACTCTTCGAGTTCGGGAGTCTCGTTCCCAGCCGCTGGGCCACGGCGCGCGCGCGCCACCCCCTGGTCGACCACCTGCTGACCGGGGTGCTGGCGGTGGTGGTGGCCTCGCCCTGCACCGCCCCCTTCATGGGCGCCTCGCTGGGGGTGGCGGTGACCCTGCCCACCGCGCAGGCGCTGGGTGTGTTCGGGGCCCTGGGGCTGGGCATGGCCCTGCCCTACCTGCTGCTCAGTCTGATGCCAGCCTGGGCCGCCCGACTCCCGCGGCCCGGGGCCTGGATGTTGCGGGTCAAACACGCCATGGCCTTGCCCATGCTGGGTACCGTGGTGTGGCTGTTGTGGGTGCTGGGGCATCAGCTCGGCATCGATGCGGTCGCCGCGCTGCTGGTGCTGCTGCTGTTTGCAGCGTTCACCCTCGGGGCCTGGAACTGGGGCCTGCAAGGGGGGGCGCAGACGGGCGCGCGCATCCTGTCCGTGGGCTTGCTGGCCGGGGCGGCCATCGGGGCCTGGCCCCTGTTGCAAGAGGGTGCGGCGACTTCGCCCCGGTTGACGGCAGGCCATGCCGGTGGCGGCAGTGCCGGCGGACGGACCGAAGCCACCGCCAGCGATTGGGCCCCGTGGTCACCGCAGGTTCTGGCCGAAGAACTGGCACAGGGTCGAACCGTCTTCGTCGACTACACCGCCGCCTGGTGCGTCACCTGCCAGGTGAACAAGCGCAGCACGCTGCGGCGCGACGATGTGAAGGCTGCTCTGACAGCAGCTGGCATCGTGACCCTGCAGGCGGACTGGACGCGCCGTGACGAGGCCATCACCCGAGAGCTCGCCCGCCTGGGTCGAAGCGGCGTGCCGGTCTACGCCTTCTACCGCCCGGGTGCCGATCCCATCCTGCTGCCCGAGGTCCTGACCCCGGCGCTGATGCTCGAGGCCATCGAGCGGCTGCCCCGCTGACCAAGCCCCCAGCACGGCGGCCGCGCCGCTGCGGGCTCAGGGCGGCAAAATGCAGTGAAGGGGCAGCCCCGGCACCTCCACCCGCGACTGCAGGACACATCCCGCCCACGGCTGGGCGCTCAACTCCGATTCGGGGCGGTGGTCGCGGGCGCTGGTGACGTAAAGCGTGCGCAGGTCGTCGCCGCCGAAGCAGGGCATGGTGGGGCAGCGCACCGGCAGTTCGATGCTTTGGAGCAGTTCCCCCTCGGGCGACAAGCGCACGAGTCGCTGCCCTTCGAACATGGCGGCCCAATAACAGCCCTGCTGGTCCACGGCGGCTCCATCGGGACGGCCGCCGTATTCCTGCAGGGGCTGGGCCGGGCCGCGCGGCTGGAAGGTCGCCCACAAGGCCCAAGGGCCGGCCTCACCGGTGACGGCCGACAACTCGGCACGCCACACCCGGTGGCTGGTGGTGTCGCTTCGGTACACGGTGCGGCCATCGGGGCTGAAGGCCAGGCCATTGCTCACCGTCACGTCCTCGGCCACCGGCTTCAACGTGGGTGCGCCGCGGCCCAGGCTCAGGCGGTAGACCCGCGCCCGTGCGGGTTGGCGCGGCTCGTAGATCGTGCCCACCCAGAACCGCCCCAAGGGGTCCACCTTGCCATCGTTGAACCGCTCCACCTGGGTGTCGTAAGGCGCGTCCACCAGGGGCGTCACCCGGCCGTCGGCCGGATCGAAGTGGACGATCCCCGTGCGCAGGGCC
>Ga0255188_1000538_pt1 | contig 12476 bp, 7 predicted proteins | sample Miss_Cont_RepB_8_FD_188427 | JGI IMG/M metagenome (GOLD analysis project Ga0255188, IMG submission 188427) | Freshwater microbial communities from Mississippi River, Louisiana, United States - Miss_Cont_RepB_8h | ecosystem: Environmental > Aquatic > Freshwater > River | place: USA: Louisiana... | reverse complement strand
CGCCGGAAAACGGGGCGGTGAGCCGAAGATACCCGGCCATGGTGGCAACCCGTCCGACATTGGCACGCGCAACCTCGACAAGTGCGGCGGCCGCCTGACGATTGGAGGCGGCGGCCTGCTGGCTGGCCCGGACGGCGGCGAGCTGGGCCTCGGCGGCCTGCATTCCCGCCGTGGTGGCCGCGAGGCCGGCCTGCGCGGCGGCCACGGCGGATTGCGCGGCAGCAATGCGCGTGTCGGCAGCTTCCGCTCCGGCCTGGGTGACTTTGAGGCCGGCTTGCAAGGAAGCTTCCAACGCGCGGGTGGTCTCCAGCCGGGCCAGTGCCTGATCGAGTTCGCTCTGCGTGACGAGATCGGGGGCCTGCTGGCGGGCGCGGGTGAGCCGGTTGTGTTCCGCCGTGGCAAGCTTCAACTCCGCCGCCTGCCGGGGAAACTCGGCCTGGGCCTTGGCAACCTCGGCCTTTGCCACGGCCAGATCGGCGCGGGCTCTGGCCACGCCGCTGTTGGCCTGCTGCACCTCGGCCTGCCCGCGCACGTGGTCCGCCTGGGCTTTCGCCACGCCAGCGGTGGCCAGGGCAATGTCCGCGCCGGACCGGTTCAAATCTGCATCGGCGCGCGCGAAATCGGCCTGTGCCTTGGCCAGCTCGGCCTGGGCGCGGGCCATGTCGGCCTGCACCTCCGGCGCTTCCAGTTCCGCGAGCAGCGCGCCGGCCTTCACCGCATCACCCTTGTCCACGGCGATGGATTTCAGATAGCCGGAGACTTTCGCATAAAGCGTGGCTTGCTGAAGCGGGCGGATGGTGCCGGGCTGCGCGACGAAGCGGTGGACATCGCCGCGCGTGGGCGTGGCGACGCGGACAGTGGGGGCGGCGGGAGCACCACCGCCAGCGGGGCCGTATTGGGCGCGCGCGGTGGGCGCGACGAGCGGGCCGACAGCCAGCAGGCAAGCGAGTGAAAATCGGTTCATAGGGTTAGCGCACTTCTATCAAGGTTTCGCCAGCTTCGAGGCGTTGAAGGATGTCCGGGAGCAACGCGGCCACGCGGGACTTCAAATCACGGTTGGAGATATTTCCGCAGCGGAGCCACACGATGGGCACGTCGCGCACGCCGAACAACCAGTGAAGTTGGAAGTCCTCGTCCTTCGTGATGACACAGCAGCCTTGCTGGCGGGCCAGCGCAAGAATGTCGGGGTCTTCGCCGCCACGCAAACCGTGGTCCACCACGTGGGATGCGGCGTGGCCCAAGCTCCGCAGATGTTGCGCGAGCGAGGGCGGAAGCTGGGCATCCACAAGAAACTTCACAGGTCAGGCGGCTTGCAGGATGGGGTGGTCGCCATGACCGGCAGCAAACTCCAAGCAGGCCAGAATGTCCTCGCGCTCCAAGTAAGGATACTCGCCCAGGATTTCCTCGGTGCTCTCGCCTGCCGCGAGCAGTCCCAGCACATCCACCACGCGGATGCGCATCCCACGGATGCACGGGCGTCCACCGCATTGGTTGGGGTTGATGGTGATGCGCTTGAGATGGCTGTTCATGGCGGGAACTTAACTGGGTTTCGGTGCGCTTGCACTGGCGAACTCCGGGCTGGCCGTGTCGTCGGGGTCGAGGCTGGCGGAGCGGGTGTGCTTGCCGGTCATCACCACGGCAAAGACAGATGGGAGGATGAAGAGCGTCGTGAGCGTCGCGGCGGCGAGGCCACCGATGACGGCGCGGCCGAGCGGCGCGGTTTGCTCGCCGCCTTCGCCGAGCCCGAGCGCCATCGGCAACATGCCCGCCATCATCGCGAAGCTGGTCATCAGGATGGGGCGCAGGCGGGAGGTCGCGCCGGCGAGGGCGGCTCCAAGTAGGTCAGGCATCTTGCCTGACTTCTGACTTTTCTCGGCACTACCCGCAGCCGCTGGGGCGGGGGAGTTCTGAATGGATGACAGGCTGGAAGCCTGTCCTACTCTGGCGCGCTCGGCGAAGGTTACGAGCAGGATGGCGTTCGCCACGGCCACGCCCACGGCCATGATGGCACCCATGAAACTTTGGATGTTCAGCGTCGTGCCCGTGAGCAGCAGCGTCAGCGCAACACCCGCGATGACCGCCGGCACCGTGGACACCACCACGACCGCAAGCCGCACGGACTGAAAGTTCGCCATGAGCAGGAGGAAGATGACGACCACGGCGAGCAGCAGGCCGTTGCGCAAGCCGGCGAACATTTCTTCCATCGGCGGAATCTGCCCGCGCACGGCCACGCTCGTTTTCGCCGGCGGCGCGCCCGCTTCCTTGATGGCGGCGTGGATGGCCTTCGCCACGGTGCCCAGGTCGGAGCCGTGGATGTTCGCGGTGAGCGAGACGACGCGCACGAGGTTGTAGCGTTCGTAGGTCTGAGGCGCGGTGCCTTCGCTCACGCTGGCGATGTTGCGGAGCAGCGTGGCCTTGCCGCCGGCGGTGGTGACGGGCGTGTTCTTGAACTCTTCCACCGAGTTCACTCGTCCTTGCGGCACCTGCACCTGCACGCTGAACGCGATGCCGCTGCCGGGGTCGGCCCAGTAGTTTGGCACGGTGAAGCGGCTGCTCGCGGTGCTCGCGACGAGCGACTTGGTTGCGTCGGACATCTTCACGCCGAGCAGGCCGGCCCGCTCGCGGTTGATGTTCACGTCCAGCGTCGGGTAGTCGAGCACTTGGGCGAATTGCACGTCGCGCAACGCGGGAATCTTCACCAGCCGCTCGCGGAGCTTGTCGGCGAATTCCTTGCTCGTCGCGAGGTTCTGGCCTTGCACGGCAATCTCGATGGGCGTGGGCGCGCCGAAGCTCATCACGCGCTCGACGATGTCGCTGGGCTCGAAGCTGACGGCCACGTCGGGCAACTCGGCCTTGAAGACCGCGCGGAGCTTTTCCTTGAGCGGTTCGGTGCGGACGGAGCCGGGCTTGAACTGGATTTGCAGCACGCCTTCCTCGGGGCCGGCGTTCCACTGGTGGATGAGGTTGACGGGGTAGTTCGCCGCGTGGACGCCGACGAGGCCGATGCTCATCTGGACGTTGTCCGGGCCTGCCTCGCGCTTGATGAGGTCGAGCACGCGCAGGGCGATGGCCTCGGTCTTCTCAAGCTGCGTGCCGGGCGCCGCGCGGAGTCGGAGCTGAATCTGGCCGGCGTCCACTTTGGGAAAAATCTCGGTGCCGAGGCGCGGGGCGAGCAACCAAAGGCCACCGAGGGCGGCGGCGAGGTAAAGCGGGACCAACAGCCAGCGCGCGGTGAGGAGCGGGCGGAGGAAGGAGGCGTAGGCGCTCGCTAGTGGGGCAGGCGTCCCGCCTGCCTGGGGTCTGGCAACCGTCCCGGTTGCAGGACTGGAGGCAGCCGAGACGGCTGCCCCACTAGCGTGCGCTCCCCGCAGCAGCCACACGCTCAACACCGGCACCAGCGTGCTGGACAGCACGAAGCTCGCGACCATTGAGAAACCCACGGCCAGCGCGAGCGGCGTGAACAGCGCCTTCGCCGCGCCTTGCATGAAGAACGCGGGGATGAACACCGCCAGCACGCAGAGCATCGCGAGGAAGCGCGGCGCGGTGGTCTCGACGGTTGCATCCAGCACGGCGCGGCCCAACGTCGGCGTAGCAGCCGAGGTGACGAGGCTCTGGCTTTCAGTTCCACGTTCCGCATTCCGAGTTCCGAGTTCAGATGGAGCCTCCTTACGTCGGCTGCTACCACGGCGGGCGAGATGCACATGGATGTTCTCAATCGCCACCGTCGCCTCGTCCACGAGGATGCCGACGGCCAGGGCCAGGCCGCCCAGCGTCATGAGGTTGATGTTCTGTCCGCTGACCCACAGCGCAAACGTCCCGGCCAGCAGTGCGATGGGGATGTTGATGACCACGATGAACGCGCTGCGCCAGTCGCGCAGGAAGAGCAGCACCATCAGGCCCGTCAGCACGGCACCGAGCGCGCCTTCCTTCACGAGGTCACGGATGGCGCGCACGACATAGGGCGACTGGTCGAACTCGTAGGTAACCTCAATGTCGTCGGGCAGCACCTTCTTGAACTCCGGGATGTTCTTCTTCACCAGCTCGACGACCGACAGCGTGCTCGCGTCCGAGCGCTTCGTGACGGGCATGTAAACGGTGCGCTTGCCGTTCGCCAGCGCGTAGCTGGTGATGAGGTCCGCGCCGTCGGCAACGTCGCCGAGGTCGCGCACAAAGACGGAACCACCGCCCACGCCGGTGCCCGTGCGGATGGGCACGGCGGCGAGGTCTTGAATGTTCTTCACCACCGCGTTGACCGGGACGAAGGGATACTTGTCGCCGAGTGGGAGATTGCCGGACGGGCTGAGCGTGTTCGCGGCGGCCATCGCGGTCACGACTTCATCGGCGGAAATGCCGTAGCTGCGCAGGCGGTCGGGCTTGAGGTTGATGAGAATGGTCCGCGCGCTGCCACCGAACGGCGGCGGCGCGGACACGCCCGGCAACGGCGCGAAGAGCGGGCGCACCTGGTTCAGCGCGGCGTTCTGCATTTCGCCGACCGTGCGGTTGGCGTTGGTCGTCGAGAAGACGAGGTAGCCCACCGGCACGCTGCCGGCGTCGAAGCGCGTGATGAACGGCCCCGGCGTGCCCGGCGGCATGAAGGCGCGCGAGCGGTTCACGTAGGCCACCACCTCGGACAACGCGGACGCCATGTCCGTGCCGGGGTGGAACTGGAGCTTCATGATTGAGGCTCCTTGAATGGACTTCGACTCCACATGCTCGATGCCGGTGATGTAGAGGAAGTGGTATTCGTAGAAGTAGGTGATGTAGCCCTCCATCTGCGCCGGGTCCATGCCGCCGAACGGTTGTGCCACGTAAATGGTCGGGATGCCCAGTGGCGGAAACACGTCGCGCGTCATGCGCTGGAGACCAATCCACGCCGCCAGCGCGACCGCGAGGACACCGACGACAATCGTGAGCGGGCGGCGCAAGGCCAGCCGGACCAGGTTCATTCCTTCTTTCCTTTCACCTTCATCTCGCCGCGCAACTCACCGAGCTGCCGCTGCACGAGCGCCAGCACCTTGCGACCCTCGGCCGTGATCTTGTAGCTGCGCCGTTCGCGCGACCCGCTGGCCGCCGGGCGGTCGCTGCGCAGCCAGCCGAAGCGCTCCATCCGCGCCAGCATGGGATACAACGTGCCGGGGCTGACCTCGTAGCCGTGATGCCGCAACTCCTCCAGCATCCAGTTGCCCACGACGCCGCCCGCGTCCTCGGCGGCATGGTGGAGAACGTGAATCTTCCAAAGGGCGAGCAGCATCTCGCGGTTGACGTGCTTGCGGTTCATCGGTTGGCAGCGACGATTTACGGTGGCCGTAAAAAAGCTGCCATGCCAACAAAAACTTCCTTCGGCCCGCTTGCCAGGAGTTCACTTCGCCGCCTTCAACACCACCTGCGGCAAGTCCATCACGGCGGGGCCGGGCTTGGACTTGGGCTTCACGGTGAGCGTGTAGCGACCGGGTTGGGCGAAGGTCATCTCCCCAATCTCGCGCTTCACGAAGGCCTGGAAACCGCCGGTCTGCTCGACCTTGAACAGCAGCTTCTGCGCGCCGACGGCGAACTCCACTTCGCTGCCGCCGCTGCCGTTGCCGCAGCCGTAGGTGATTTCCATCGTGAACTTGCCGGGCTTCACCACCTCGAACTCCCAGCTCGCCCAGTCGGTCGGGTTCACCCAGAAGCCGAGCGTGTTTTTGTGCGGCAACGGCTCGAAGCGCAACATCGGGCCGAACACGTCCGCGTGTTTGCCGAGCATCGTGATGGTGCCGTCGGCGGCTTGTGGGCTGGGGCGGTAGGCGGGGTTGGGCTGCATCATCTGCGCGCCGGTCTTGATGCGCCAGGTGTCGAGCTTGCTCACCATTGCCTTCACGCGCGCGGTGTGCATCGGGTCTTCGGCGAGGTTGCGGTTCTCGCCGGACTTGAGGTCGAAGAGTTCCACACGGCCCGTCTCGTAAAACTCGATGAGCTTGAAGTCGCCGTCGCGAATCGCGCCGCCAGGCTTGCCGCCCTGGTTGCTGTAGTGCGGGTAATGCCAGAAGAGCGGGCGCGCGGCGGGCGCCCCGGTGCCCTTGAGCAACGCTGCGAGGGCGACGCCGTCCACGTTCTCCTCGGGCTTCGGCGCGGCGAGGCCGGCCAGCTCCAGAATCGTCGGGAAGTAATCCACGCTGCTCATCGCGTTTGTCGCCGTGCTGCCCGCCGCGATGCCCGGCCCGCGCACGAGCAACGGCACGCGGATGCCGCCTTCGTAGAGGTAGCCTTTGCCCTCGCGCAGCGGCGAGTTGATGGTCGCGGGCGTGCTCGGGCCTTCGAGCGTCGCGAGGCCGCCGTTGTCCGAGGTGAAGAAGACGTAGGTGTGGTCGGCGAGCTTGAGGTCGTCGAGCTGCTTGAGGATGCGCCCGATGCTCTCGTCCATGCTCTCCATCATCGCGGCGTAGATGGCGTTGGTCTGCTGGCCGGCCTTGCCCGCGACCTGCGGATACTTGGCGATGTAATCCGCCTTCGCGCGCAGCGGCGTATGGACGGCGTAGTGCGCGAAGTAGAGGAAGAACGGCTTGTCCTTGTTCGCCGCGATGATCTTCTCGGCCTCGGTGGTTAGGCGGTCGGTCAAGTATTCGCCGTCCTTCGCCTGCTCCAGCCCCCGCATCGCGCGTTGCTTGCCGTCCTTGGCTTTCCCGCCAAACGGCGCGAAGTAACTCATCGGCGTGCCCGTGTGGTCGCCAGCAATGTTGATGTCGAAGCCCTGCTTCTGCGGCTCGAAGCCCTCGCCGCCGAGGTGCCACTTGCCGACGTGCGCGGTGACGTAGCCGGCGGCTTTGAGGCGTTCGGCGATGGTGACTTCTTCGAGCGCGAGTTGCTGGTTGATGAGGGGCCGCGCGAGCCGTTGCGCGGGCAAATCGCCGCGACCGGGCAGCCAGTCCGTGAGGTGGAGACGCGCGGGATATTTGCCGGTCATGATGCTCGCGCGCGTCGGGGAGCAGACGGGGCAAGCGGCGTAGGCGTCGGTGAACTTCATGCCCTGCGAGGCCATGCGGTCGAGATTGGGCGTGCGGTAGAACTTGCTGCCGTAGCACCCGAGGTCGTTGCGCCCGAGGTCATCAATGAGGAAGAAGATGAAGTTCGGCTTCGGCGCGGCGGCGGCGGGGGGTTGCGTCGCAAGCATCGTGGCCAGCAGGAGGACGAGGCGGAGTAACGAAAGGCTTTTCACGGCGCGATGCTGCCGTCGCGTGCCGGAAACTCAAGCCCGCGCTCCGACGAAAGGATTCCCAACTCGCCGGGAGTTGTTACCGTCCCGCCATGCAGCAGCCGATGACGCCCCCGCCCGTAGCCGCCGAGGTCAGGAGGCGGATTTCGTGTGTCGCGCGAGCCGTCCGCCTCCTTGCCTCGGCGGCTACTTTGCTTGGGCTGCTCAGCGCGCCCGCGTTCGCCCAGCACGGCACCAACGCCGCCGCTGAAGCCAAGCTCAAGCAACTCCAAGTCGCGCCCGGCCTGAAGGTCGAACTCGTCGCCACCGAGCCGCTGCTGCAAAACCCCGTCGCGTTCAGCGTGGATGAACGCGGGCGGTTCTTCATCGCCGAGACGCATCGCTGGAAGTCCGCTGTCTTCGACATCACCCAGCGCGTGCCGTGGCTGCTCGACGACCTGAGCTGTCGCACCGTCGCCGACCGCGAGGCGCTGCTGCACCGGCATTTCCCCGGCACGAACTTTGCCACGCTCACCAATTACTCCGAACGCATCCGCCTCGTCGAGGACACCGACGGCGATGGTCGCGCGGACAAGTCCACAGTGATTGCCGACGGCTTCAACTCCGCCGTCTCCGGTCCCGCCGCTGGCATCCTCGCCCGACGTGGCGACGTCTGGTTCGCGAACACCCCCGACCTTTGGAAAATTTCGACTGGCAAATTGCGAATGTCGAATGCGCCCTCGTCCACCGTTGGGCACCCCTCACCGATTCCCCATTCGCAATTCGCAATTCGCAATTTAGCCGCGAACTTGGGAGTGCATATCTCGGTGTCGGGCCACGACCTCCACGGCCTCACCTTCGGCCCCGACGGACGCCTCTACTTCAGCCTCGGCGACCGTGGCTTCGAGCTGCGGCCCGGCATGAAGCACCCCGGCTTCAGCGCGGACTACCTTCGCCGCATCGCGCCCGACACCGGCGCCGTCTTCCGCTGCCAGCCGGACGGCTCGGAGCTGGAAGTCTTCTGCATCGGTTTGCGCAACCCGCAGGGCCTCGCCTTCGACGCCCTCGGCAACCTTTTCACCGTGGACAACGACACCGCCGGTCCCGACAAGGCCCGCCTGCTCCACCTCGTCGAGGGTGGCGACTACGGCTGGCGCATCAGCTACCAGCACATGAAGCACTTCGGCCCGTGGGGCACCGAGGGCCTCTGGCGCGGCGGCGCGGGCGACATCCTCCCCACCTGCGGCGAGGCCGCCCAAGGCCCCGCCGGCTTTGCCTTCTATCCCGGCACCGGCCTGCCCGACCGCTACACGAACCACTTCTTCATCTGCGACTTCCCCGGCGGCATCTGGAGCTTCAGTCTCAAGCCGCGCGGCGCGAGCTTCGAGCTGGCCGCCCGCGAGAAATTCCTCTGGAACCTCCTGCCCACGCACGCCGCCTTCGGCCCCGACGGCGCGCTTTACGTGAGCGACTGGGTGGAAGGCTGGGGCCAGCCGGAGAAAGGCCGCCTCTACCGCGTGAGCGACCCGGCGCAAGCGGGCAATGCCAAACTGGCGGAGGTGAAGCGGGTCTTGGCTGAAGGACTGGCGGGCAAACCCGAAGGCGAAGTCATCGAGCTTTTACGTCACGGCAATCTCAATGTGCGTTCAACCGCCCAGTCTGAATTGACCAAGCGACTTCAACTGCCTCCGTGGACAAGGACGATGGGCGCGGGTGAGCTTTGGTCTCACTTGATGCCACCAAGCGACCGAAGACATCTGAAAGCGTTGACCAGCGGTGACCCAAATTGGCTTGAACTAGCCGCCATCCAGTCCTTGCGAGCCAATGCTGACGCGGACGCATATCGAACCCACACCGGCGTGATGGCCTTGCTCGGCAAAGGCAAATTCGACGTTATCCAACACGCCGCGCGGGATGAGTCGCCCGCTGTGCGCCGGGCCGCGATGCTGTGCATGCAGCGGTTGCTGCGCCCGGAAATCGCCCAGTTCCTCCGCGACCCCGACCCGCGCCTCGTCCTCGAAGCCGCCCGCGCCATCAACGACGCCGGCATCGAACCCGCCTACCCCGCCCTCGCCGCGCTCCTCGACCCAAGTAGGAGACGACGTGAGGAGTCTCTCACTTCCTCCCCAGACGCTAATCCCCAGACCCCAGACCCGAGTCAGAGACTCCTCACGTCGTCTCCTACGGAGGCATTGCTCCGCCGCGCCTTGAACGCGCACTACCGCCTCGGCCACGCCACGAACGCGCAGGCATTGGCCGAGTTCGCCGCCGGAGCCGAAGCCCACCGTAGTGGGGCAGCCGTCCCGGCTGCCGGTAGTCGTTCCGGCGTTCCGCCGGAACCCGCAACCGGGACGGTTGCGAAGACGCCAGCGGCAGTCGGGACGACTGCCCCACTAGCGCCCGCCCTCGCCGACGTGCTCCGCGCCGAAGCCCTCTTCCTCCTCAGCGCCTGGGAAGTCCTTCCCGCCACGCCCGGCAACGTCCCGGTGAGAATCGCCAGCGTGGACGGCCACGGCTCCACGCCGCTCGTGAACCCGGAGAACTGGCCCGGCTGGTTCGACCGCGTCTGCGGCCTCTGGCGTCCCCTCCCGCCGCGCACTGCCGACGCCGCCCGCGCCGCCCTCTTAGCACGACCTTCCGATGTCGTGACCACCGGCACCGACACCGCACCGACTCGACATCGGAATGTCGAGCTACCTGTGCCGCTCTATGCCCTCGCGTTGAACGCCCCCGGCACCAACACCCAGCTCGCCGCCATCGCCGCCGTCGAAAAACTCGCGCTGACCGAAGCCGCGCCCTACCTCGCCGCGTTGCTCAAAGACGCCACGCAACCCGCGCCTGTCCGCGTCGCAAGCCTCCGCACGCTCGGCCATTCCGCCTTCCGCACTCCGCCTTCCGCACTCCTCTCCGATTCGGTCACCTTCGCGCTCTCGGATACCAACTCCCTCGTCCGCCGCGAAGCCGTGAAGCTCGCCGCCGCCGCGAATCCCACGACCGCCGTCCCGCTCCTCGGCCGCGTCCTCACTGAGGAAAAGGACATTCGCCTCCGCCAAGCGGCGATCACCGCTCTCGGCGATTTGCCCGGCCCCGCCGCTGACGCTGTGCTTGCCCAGCAACTCGCATTGCTGACAGAAAAGAAACTTTGTCCCGAACTGCACCTCGAAGTCCTCGAAGCTGCCGCGAAGCGCCCCGCGCTCGCCGCCAAAGTAGGACAGGCGTCCCGCCTGTCATCCATTGTTTCAATTCCCGCGCCAGCGGTCGGCAAGTCCGCCAAAGAGATAGATGGAATGTCAGGCGGGACGCCTGACCTACTTCACGCGTTCCGCCCCACGCTCGCAGGCGGTGATGCCGCCGAGGGCAAGCGCGTCTTTCACGAGCATGCCGGGGCGCAATGCCTCCGCTGCCACGCCGTGCGCGGCAACGGCGGCATCGTTGGTCCGGGACTTACCGGCGTGGGCAAGCGTCTCACGCGCGAGCAACTTCTGGAGAGCATCGTCCTCCCCAACCAGACCATCGCGGCGGGATTTGAGAACGCGACCATCGTGTTGAAAGGCGGCGTGAGCCACAACGGCCTCGTGAAGTCTGAAACCGCCACCGAGCTGATCTTGGACTCGCCGGAAGACGGCAAACTGACGCTGAAGAAGAGCGACATTGAGAAACGGCTGCGTGGCCTCTCCGCCATGCCCGAAGGCATGGACAAGCTGATGACCCGGCGCGAACTGCGCGACTTGGTGGAGTATCTGGCGGGACTCAAGTAGCGGCGGAGGCAGCGGCGATGAGGCGCTCCACCCGCTCGACATCTGCGGGGACATCTACTCCCACGCTGTCGTAGTCCACGCGCGCCACGGCGATGGGAATGCCGTTCTCCAAGGCGCGGAGCTGTTCCAGCCGCTCGGCCTGCTCCAGCGGAGATTGCGGAAACTTCACCAGCCGCAACAGGGTGTCCCGTCGGTAGCCGTAGATGCCCAAATGTTTCAGGAAGGGAAATGCGGCGAGCTGTGCGGCGACTGGCTGGGTGGCCTGATCGCGGAGATAGGGAATGGTTCGACGGGAGAAGTAGAGCGCCCGGCCGGCGGCATCCGTCACCACCTTGACCACATTGGGGTTGTCGTATTCCTCAATGCTCTTGATCGCCGTGGCTGCGGTGGACATTTCCGCGTCCTCCAGCGCCTTCGCCACCACATTGATGACCGCAGGATCAATGAGCGGCTCGTCGCCCTGGATGTTCACGACGGCGTCACAGGCGCAACGTGCCGCCACTTCGGCGATGCGGTCGGAGCCACTGGGATGATCCGCGCGGGTCAGCTCCACACGGCAGAATTTCCGCGCGAACTCGGCGATGCGCGTGTCATCCGTGGCCACGATGACTTCGCGCAGCGACCCTGCGAGCTGACAGCGCTCGATGACGCGCTGGACCAGTGGCTTGCCGGCGATGAGGTGCAGCGGCTTGCCGGGAAAACGGGAGGCGGCGAAGCGCGCAGGGATGATGCCGAGAATGTTCACAGCCGCTCTTTAGCGCGAAGGCTGGGATGAATGCACGCTTGAAAGTGATTCACTTCACCGGGGGTTCCACAAAGGGTTTGCCGGATGCGTAAAGCGCAAGACGAGAACGAATTTCCGCGCTAGCTGCTGTGTTTGTTCCAACGGCGGCAAGCGCCCGGCTGGCATGGGTCATGGCCAGGTCGAACTTTCCCGCCGCCGCCGCCGCCGCTGCGAACGCATCGAGAAATTCAACGTTGTTTGGCCCGGCCACCTGGAGCGCTTGCTGGGCAATGGTCCAGGCCCGTTCGGGGTTGCGCACTGTTGCCTGCGGGTGCGTGGCCAAGGTCCAGGTCATTCGATAAAGCGCGGGCAGGAAGTCCGGCTTAAGTCGCAATGTTTCTTCCCAGTGGCGCAGTGCGGTCGGCCAGTCGCCATGCAGGGAAGCCAGCGAGCCGGCATTGAATTGCCCGTGGACCGATTCAGGATCGTGCTGAAGCAGGGCAAGGTTGTGCTTGAGCGCCGCGTCAAGCTGGCCTTCGGCCCCATAAAGCGTCACCAGTTGAAGCCGGGCACGCGTCGCGGCGGGCCGGTCGGTCAACAATTCAAACTGTTCGATGGCGTCCCGCCGTCGGCCCAAGTCTGCCAGGGCCATACCATAGTTGAACCGGACCTCCCCATTTCCAGGTTGAAGACGCAGGCTCTCGGTGTAGTGCCCGAGGGCCTCTGGAATGCGCCCTTGCTCCGCAAGCAGGTTGGCCAGGTTATGATGGGCTCCCGCGTGGTTTGGCTGGCGGCGGAGCGCCTCGCGGTAATGCTCTTCGGCTGC
>Ga0255188_1000535_pt1 | contig 12543 bp, 19 predicted proteins | sample Miss_Cont_RepB_8_FD_188427 | JGI IMG/M metagenome (GOLD analysis project Ga0255188, IMG submission 188427) | Freshwater microbial communities from Mississippi River, Louisiana, United States - Miss_Cont_RepB_8h | ecosystem: Environmental > Aquatic > Freshwater > River | place: USA: Louisiana... | reverse complement strand
CGATCAACTGGAACAACGCCGTTCCCTGCATCCTGAGCGAATCTCACCGCAAGCCGAGGAAGGCCGATGTCTGACACCCCGCCCTCCGCCGAAACCCTCCGTGAAGTCGTCAAGCGATACCGCCAGCCCATCTACGTCCGCATCAGCGAAGATGACCTCTCCGCTTTCTGTGCCGAGATCAGCGCCGGGATCAACACCGTTGGGGGCGCCGCTGCCCGCCTCGGTGTGGACAGCAGCACGATCCGGCGCACGATGCAGGCCGGGGCTGCCGCCGCTGCCCGCGTCATCGCCGGAGAGGCGCTGTGCAAAGAGGAGCAGCGCGCCCTGTGGTTCTATGACTCCGTGTTGAAGGCGCAGGGGAGCCGGCAGCGCGCCTTGACCCTGCGCGCCCTCGGCATTGGCCCCAAAGGTGGCAGCCCGAAGGAGAGCATGAACGCGATGAAGATCCTTGCGTTGACCTGCGCCGAGTACCGCGAGCCGCCCCCGTCCCTGCCCGTCCCTGACGAGAAGCCGCCCGCCCCCGCCGCCCCGACGCCGGAGCAGACCGAAGCCTACCTTCGCCGCGAGGCCGCCCGCCTCGGCTTCGCCCTCACCCCCGTTGAGCCAACCCCCTGACTGCCGCCCGCCCGCACCCCGCCGCTTCGATGTCCGCCCTCGACATCTACGCCTGGGGTGCGCCAGGACGGGGCGGCATGTCACCGGGTCAGGAGCGGTTCCACCGACACCCGGCCCGCTACCGGCGCTTGCAGTCGGGGAATCAAGTGGGGAAGTCCTACGCCGGAGCAGCAGAGGCATGGTGGGCGATGACCGGGACGCACCCCTTCCAGCCCGCGCCGCCTGCCCTCCTCGGCTGGATCGTCCTGCCCGACCTCCAGGGTGATTGGCCGAAGGTGAGCAGCAAGCTTCACGCCCTCCAGCCCCCCGGCATCCTCGCCCCGCGCTGCCACTATGACGGGGTGCGCGGCTACATGAGCGGCGGGCAGAGGTGCATTGAGCTGGTCAACGGGGCAGTCTGCTACCCGAAGTCAGGGACGCAAGACGCCCTCGCGTTGGAAGGTGCGACCATCGATTGGTGCTGGGTGGACGAGCCGCCGAAGCGGACGCACTGGCTCACCCTCAGCCAGCGTACCGCCGTGAAGGATGGGAAGATCTGGCTCACTTTCACGCCGATTGGGCGCCCGGTCGGCTGGCTTCGGGAGTACTTCGACGGCAACCGCGATGCCAACCCGCCTGTCCCGCCCGCGCCGGGGTGGGCAGAGATCCGCATCCGTCTGACCCCGGAGAACTGCCCACACCGCAGCCCCGCGAACGTCGCCGCACAGATCGCGCAGATGTCCCCCTGGGAAGTGCGGCAGCGGCGGGATGGGGACTGGGAGGGTTTGACCGAGAGCCGCCGCTTCGTCAGCTTCACCGAGGGCTGCGTCGTCGATGACGCCTTCTGCGCCGCGATGAAGGCCACCGAGATCCGGTTGTCCTGGGATCACGGCGAGGGAACCAACAATCAGGTGTGTCACCTGCTGATCGGGGATGGGCGCCGCTGGATTGTTGCCGATGAAGTGATCAGCGAGAAGGGCAGCACCCCAAGCATGGATGCCCGCCTCTCCATCGGGCTGCTCACCCGCTGGGGGCTGACCGTTGACCATGTGACCGCCGCCTATGGCGACACCAACAGCGCGGGCAAGGCCGGATCGGGGAGCAGCGTCAACGCGCTTCTGGAGGCCGCGATCACCGACCTCTCCCGCCGCAGCGTGCCGCCGTTTGAGATCAGACGCCCGAACAAGCGGGCCGGTTCTGTCGCGGCTGGAGAACGGGCGATGAACAGCCTACTGAGGGAAGGTCGATTGTTCGTGACTCTGCGCTGCACCTCGCTGATCCATAGCCTCCAGCACTACACCGGCAGCGAACAAGATCTGAAGCATCCCATCGACTCAGTGCGCTACGGTCTGTCGGATGTCCTCCTGTCGCCCCCCGGATCTGACAAACTGCCGCCCACCCGGTTACTTGTGGTATAGGAGCTGAGATGCTGCTCACCCCGTTCTGCCCCCCGCTCCCGCATCACACCCCGTCTGACCGCGACTGCCGCGAGTCCGCCGCCCTGCGCCGTCGCATGGTGGAGGGCGGCTGGATCGTGGACGCCGCAACCCGGCAAAGGGGTTTCTTCGCTGAAGAGGTGCGCCAGCTTCTCCCCGCCCCGGTGACCTCGCGCAACGCCGCGCTCCAGATCTGGGGGCAGATCGCCACGCTCTACGATGACACCCCGACAGTGGAGGCGACCGGCGCCCCCGACCTGTCCGCCATCCTGACGCCCGATCTCTGGCCGATGAGGCAGCAGGCACACCTCCTGCAAGTCGCGGCGAACGAGTGCTTGATGCGGGTCGATATCGACGCCGACGCGCAGATCACCTACCGCGTCGTTCCGGCGGATACCGTGGTTCTGCGCTCGGCACAGCGCAAGCCCCCCGGCGCCGCCCCCTTCAATCCGACCCGGGGGCAGCCTGTGCGCGTGGAGGAGTGCCGCCTGCGCGTCAGCCCGGACGGGACGGGCGAGGTGTGGACATGGGAGGTCTGGGACGTCAGCGACCCCGAAGAGCCGACCTTTCAGATCCTCGCACCGATGACCGAGAAGGACGCCTCTGGCAAGGACGTTGACGGATGGGCGGACATGACCGCCGCCTATGCCGGTGCCGATGGCTGGCCCGATGGCTACCGGGATGCCGAGGGGCGCCCCGTGCTGCCCTACGTCGTCTGCCATCGCCGGGTCGGTGACCACCTCCGCGAGCCGTTCGCCGGGCAGGAAGCCGTAGCCGGAACGCTCGACGCCTCCGCCCTCTGGACGTTCTGGTTTGCGGGGGTACGCGACGGCACGCACCCGCAGCGGTACCTGATTGATGGCATCGTGCCGGCTACCTCCGTCAGCAGCGCCGGTACGGATGTGCTGGGCGTCCAGACTATCGTGATGAATCCGCAGACGGTCATTCAGATCCACGGCATCCGACGCGGCGACACCTACAGCAGCCCGAGCGCGGGACAGTGGCAGCCCGCCTGTGACCCCTCCACCCTCGGCGCCGCGATTGAGAGCTACGAGGCCGGGCTGGCTGTCAGCGCCGGTCTGTCCCCCGCCGACATCCAGCGCGGCTCCTCCGGCCTCTCCGGGTACTCCATTGTCGTCAGCCGGAAGGGGCAGCGCGACCAACAGAGGAAGCTCATCCCGCCCTGCCGGATGGCCGATCAGCTCCTCATGGCGAAGGCTGCCGCGCTCCTCAACCGCCCCGACCTGCCGACCGATCCGGCGGCGTGGTCAATCCAGTACGCCACCCTGACGACTTCGCCGGAGGAAGCGAAGGCCGATCAGGATGTCATCAAGGGCGATCTGGAGCTGGGCCTGCTGTCCCGGCGCGGCGCGATCCGCCGCCGCAACCCCGGCATCACCGACATGCAGATCGATGCGCTGATCGAGGAGATCGAAGGGGAGAAGGAAGAGGAGGACGACGCCGAGGACATGCCCGACGATGACGCCGCCCTGACCGACCTCCTGACCCGCGCCGCGACTGCCGCCCCGGAAGATGCGCGCCGCATGATCGTGGATGCGCTGGCGCTGCTCGGCACAGAGGAGGCTGACGAGGAAGGGGAGGACGCGGAGGATATGCCCCCCGGATCTGATGATGCCAGTTGAGCGGGTCACCAGCAACGGACGCCCCGGCTACCGTTGGGGTGCTTCTGGCAAGGTCTACACCTACACCCCCGGCAGCGCCACCTCCCGCGCCCGCGCCTATGCCTCCGCCGCCCGTCAGGGAGCAGCCGCCCGCGCTGCCGGTGCCGACGCTGCGCCCCGCACCTTCACCCCGCCCGCCCCCGTCGCTACTGCCGCTGCTGCTGCGCTGGAGGTGCGCGCGCTCTCCGCACCGTCTAACCGGGGCATGACGCCGGTAGGCATCGCCCGCGCCCGCGACCTCTCCAACCGCCGCCCCGTCAGCCTCGACACGATCCGCCGGATGGCTAACTACTTCACCCGCCACGCCTCGGACAAGCAGGGCGCCACCTGGGCTGACAAGGGCAAGGGCTGGCAAGCTTGGAACGGATGGGGCGGCGATCCGGGGCGCACATGGGCGCACTCCATCCTGAGACGATACGTTGACTGACACCCTGCACCTAACCTTCGGAGTTCGACATGCCTACCGATGAAACGCCCCCCGCCGTCCACACCCCGCCGCAGACCGTCACCGATGTCAACGGGCGCGCCCTGCGCCTCGGAGAGTTCGACCCCGAGATCGGGGCGCATGTCTACCAGGACATTGACGGCAAGCCCTTCATCCCCCTCTCTGCCCACAAGCTGACGCGGGAGGAGCTGAAGGCTGCGAAGGCCCGCGCCACCGACCCCGAAGCGCTGAAGCCGATCCGCGATCAGATCCGGCAGGAAGTGGAGGCACAGTTCGCCCCCCGCATCATCGAAGCGCAGCTCGACGGCGCCCTCTACCGGCATGGCTTCGCCGACGACGCCGAGACGCGGGAAGAAGTGCTGTCCCGGTACAGCGCAGTCAAGCCCGACGCCGAGGGCAAGCGCCCCGGCCTCACCGAGTGGCTGAAGGCGCAGCGCGAGGCGAACGACGGCGCCGGTACCCGGTGGCTGCGCTCCTACCTGCGCGACGATGCGCCCGCCGCTGCTGCGAAGCCGCCCGCGAAGGAAGCCGCTGCGCCCCCCGTCACGAAGCCGCCCCCCAAGTCCGACCCCAACGGCGGCGCCTCCCGCACTGGCGCACCCCCGGCGCGGTCGGGCGGGCTGACCGATGCGGAGATCGATGCCATGAGCTTTGATGATATGGTCAGGAACCTCCCTGCGGCCAAAGCACGGTACGGCATCAAGTAATGGGCATGGATCTCACCAAAGCAGAGGCGGGTTCGATCTGGTTCACCAGCCAGATCCCGGCCTATGTTGCCAAGCGGGCAGCAGGGGAGGGGTACGTTGACCACGCTGACGAGTGGGAAACCGAGTGGAGAACCGAGGCGCCGAAATGGTCAATGCGCCTCTGCCTGTGCCGCTCTGTGTTCGTCACCCTGCGGAGCGTCGGGAGCGGAACGGTGAAGCCGCTCCCCGGATACCGCTTTGACCGCTCGGACTTCGACGGGATGACCGCCATCCTCCGGCGACTCCGGGGCATCGGGGCGCATTGGGAGCAGATGCGATTCTGGAACGACGCGGGACAGACCTTCACCGTCCCCTGTTCAGACGATGCCATGTGGAGCGACGCCCCTTGACGGATGGCCCGATACCGGTAATGGTATCTGTATCGCCACCGGGCGCCCGCCGATACAGGGTGTAGGCAGAGAGACAGCAACCTCCTCCCTTCCCTGGAGTCCCCGATGGCGAATGAAGTTTCCTACGCGACCCTGATCACCGACGGTGGCCGTATCGCCAAGATTTTGGCGGCGATGCTGCATGTCAACCTGTACGACAATCAGGCGGGCCTGCGGGATCTGATGGAGTTCCGGCCCCTGACCGGCCCCTCGTCTACGCTGAACGTCGCCAAGGTCAGCATGGCGTACACCGCTGCGGCGGCCTCCAGCGAGACCAGCGGCGGCGCATCGAACACCGCCCTGGCAACCGGCAACTTCGACCTGACCCCGAGCCGCTACATCCTGAAGATGCAGCCCACCGACCTGTTCGGCATCACCAGCCGGGGCGCCCCCGTCACGCTGGAGACGGTCGTGGCCGCGCTGACCCTCTGCGTGGATCAGACCCTCGCCTCCCTGCTCACCGGGCTGTTCTCCGGCGTCAGCGGCAACGTCGGGACGAGCGGCGTCAACATGAGCGCCAACGACTTCTTCAACGCGATCTACACGCTGAACCTCGCCAACAACCCGCAGCAGCTCGCAGCGGTGTTGCACAACGTTCAGGTTAACGACCTGATCGAGAGCATCCGGGGCGAGGGCGGCGCGATCCAGTTCCGGGAGGACATCCAGGGGATGTTCAAGAATCCGGGTGTGGCCTTCCGTGGTGACCTGCTCGGGGTCAAGGTCTACCAGAGCGACAAGGTGCGGACGGCCAACGCAGGCGCCGACCGGCAGGGCTGCATGTTCTCGCAGGGCGCCTTCGCCTACACCCTCGGGGATGTGGCGCAGCTCCTCTCCAGCTCCATGATCAACCCCGCCGACATCATCATGCAGTCCCCGGAGATGTTCATCGAGCGCGACCGGGATGCCGAGAACGCCATGTCCAGCATGATCCTCAACATGTACCCCGGCGTTGCCGAGGCCGAGGATGCCCGCGCCGTGAAGATCACCACCGACGCGTGATCCGGCTGCTCCCCCTCCCTCTCCCCTGATCTTCGGAGTTCGATATGCCTACCGTAACGATCGCTGCCCCCCGCGCCCCGTCCCCCTCGTCTGTCGAGGAAGGGATGCTGCCCCCAGGCGAGGCCCGCCCGCGCTGGTTCTACAGTCACTTCCCGACCGGATGGGAGTTCGTGGAGGGCGCCGACGGCGGCTTCCTCCCCATCCTCGACGAGCAGATCAGCACCGCCGGGGTCAACGGCGTCCGCGCTGTCCTCGACCGCAACGGGCGCCCCATCGGCGTAGATGACGCCCCCCTCCGTACCGGTCTGGCTCGCAAGGGCGCGATCATCCTGGAGCCGACCGATCACCGGCTCGGCCCCTGGAAGAACTACGTCCGCGCCTATCCCTGCGTTGGCGGGGGCAAGGCGTGGGTGTTCGCTGTCGAGCGTACCCCCGGCAAGGTGGAGGGCGTCACCTACACGATCCTCGGGAACGGCGCCGCCGTCGCCCATGACGCCGCCGCCCTGTTCAGGGAGTTCCGCCGCTGGCTCGTGGACAACGGCATCATCCCCCAGATCCCGCAGCCGGTCTATGTGCAGTTGATGGAGGTGGAGCGTACCGCCCTGGAGCGCACCATCAACGCCGCGACCTCTAACCCGCACCTCGCGGCAGGCGTCAAGGCGCGGCAGGAGCGTATCAAGCGCATGGAGAAGGCGTGGGCGGCGCTGACCGAATCCCTCTCCGTCACCCCCTCCGCCCGCCTGACCATGCCGGTGTCTGAATGAGCGGCGAACACCCGAACGGGCGGAAGGCGATGGATGACCTCGCCCGCCGACTCGTGGAGAGCGGGGTCAAGCCCGCCGACGCTGAGCAGAAGGCGCGCGACACCGCCCGCCGCGTTGACCGCGACCGCAAGTAACCCCCGCACCCGGAGTGGGTGCCAACCCTGGGAGATGCCCCCGAAATGTCCACCGCCCCCGTCATTGACGCATCCTGCCTCCGCAACCGCAAGGCGCAGACTTTCACTGTCGTCGGCTTCGCCAAGAACGGCGATACCAACGACATCGCCAGCGTGATCCCGGTCACCGCCGGTTCTGGCGCCCCCGATCACAACGCCTTCGTTGCGGGCGAGATCTACATCCGCACCGACGGCACCGCCGCCGCTGGGACGCTGCTCTACGCCGCGACCAACACCAGCGGCACCTGGGCGCCCATCGTCAACCTGTCAAGCTTCGCCCCGACGGTCATCAGCCTCACGGACAACACCGCGACGGCGCTGGACATCAAGGAGGGTGCGAACTCCTATCTGAAGTTCGTCACCACCAACAGCAGCGAGAGCGTCACCGTTGGCAAGCCGCTGCTCCTCCAGGGCGGCATCGCCCCCGGCTCCCGGTTCACCTCGGCAGAGCAGACCGGGACAGGCGCTTCGATGGACATCCCGCACAGCCTCGGCTCCACGCCCTCGCTGGTCTGGTGGGCGCCCTCCGGTCTCTCCGGCGGCGCCTGCACCTTCGTCCCCGGCGCGCATGACGCCACCAACGTCAAGATGACCGTGACGGCGGGCGAGAAGTTCTACGCCTTTGCGCTGAAGTAGACAGATGAGCCTCGCCCTCGCCCTCACCCGTCCCCGCAGCGTAGAGCGCAACCGCGCTACAACGCTGACGTTGACGGTCACTGACACGCTCACCGGCACCGTGCAGACCCCTTCTGCCGCGACGGTGGCGATATGGGACGGGGCAACCGTTATCCTCGCTGCCACCGCTGCCACGACTCTGGGCAGCGGTGGCTATTCCTGCACCTATGCGCTTGCTGCCGCGACCATCCCCGACTCTGCCAGCCTGACTGATCAGTGGTTGGAGGTCTGGACGTTGACGGTCGGGGGCGTGGACTACACCTTCCAGGTCACCGGCTACCTCTGCCGCCGAGCCTACCACCCCACCCTCACCGATGCCGACCTCATCGGCGCGCATCCCCAGCTCGCAAACCTCCGGCCTCCCGGCTACACGACCTATGGAACGTGGCTGGATGAGGCGCAGGGGTGGATCGAACGGAAGCTCATCCAGCGGGGGCGGCGACCGGAGCTGATCTTTGACGTTTGGGCGCTGCGGGACGCGCACCTGTACTATGCGCTGAGCCTCATCTTCCGCGCGTTCTCCTCGTCGGCGGGGTCGGGTCGCTATGCGGATCTGACTGATCGATATGAGAACATGGCGCAGGATGAGATGAAGGCGCTCAAGTTCCGCTATGACAAGGCGGAAACCGGCACCGTTGACAACAGCGCGCAGGAGAGCAGCAACGCCCCGATCATGCTGACCTCCGGCAACCTGCGGGGCAACGGCTACGGCTACGGCTGGGGGCGGTACTGATGAGCGGCACCCCCGGACAGCAGCCCGGCCTCTCCTCTGACATCCAGACCCTGGAGGAGATCCACCGCGCTATCGTCACCCTCCTGACCCCTCAGATCCCCCCAGGCTACACCGCCCTGACGGATGAGGCACTGGAGACAGGCGACAACGCCGGAGCCTGCCGCATCATTGACCGCATCCCCGTTGACCCCGAGGACGGCGCCCCCATCCCGGAGCAGTACCAGCACCGGGGCGCAGTCGTGACCTTCCCCTCCGAGGACAACGCGCGGGATACGCGAGGCCGGGAGACAGAAGGGATGGTGCTGACGGTCGTGCTGCATGGCATGTACCGCACGCAGCCCCTCAATCAGACCGAATCCACCTATGGGTTCTGGCGCTGGGAGGAAGCCATCCGGCGCCGTATCCGCACCTCTCCTCTCCTCCGGCTGTACCGCCCGCAGTACGTTGGGACGCAGCGGGGGCAGTCCCGCGCCTCGGCGGAGTGGCAGACCTGCGCCCTGACCTTCACCTTCTACCGATACACCGCAGGAGCCTGACATGGCTGAAAGCAACGCCGTCCGCACCAAACAAGATGCGATCATCACGATCACCGACGGAACCACGACCTACACCGTGGCGAAGGAGGCGGGCGACCTGAACGCCTCCATCCCCGGCTACAACCTGACCGCGCCGCTCGACCGGGGGCGCTTCACCGCCTCCCCGACCATCCGCCGGGGCGATGACCAGCCGATCAGCATCGGGTTCAGCATCTACCTGCGCGACCTGCCGAACGCTACCAACCTGACCCTCCCTGACCTCTGCATGGATCTCTCCGGCACCGTCGCGGCGGGCATGACGACCACGACTACGGACAGCGATGTCCGCACCTGGACGGTCACCTACACCATTGACGGCACCTGGAACGGCGAGGCGGATCGCGGCCTCACCTTCCCCAACACCGTCCTTCGCGCCACGATTCAGGAGGGCGACCCCTCCAGCGTCAGCGTCACGGGCGTCTGTCACCAGCCCTTCCCCACCGTCTTCTGATCGGAGCCGCACATGTCCAGCACCTTCACCGCCAGCCTCGATCTAAACCTTCTGGCCACCGAACTGTTCACCGCCGGGGTGTCCAGAGGCCCGATCCGCACAAACATCCTCACCAATGTCCGCATGGCGACCGGCACCTCGGACGGCCAGATCAACAAGTCGTGGTACAAGCGCTACACCGGCATCGCCGCCAGCACCACAACCTCTATCGACCTGATCGGCACTCTCACCGACACCAGCGGCGATGTCATCAACTTCGATGAAGTGGTGCTGATCTACGTCCGCAACCTCTCCAGCGTCGCCGCGAACCGTCTGGAGATCGGGCCGCACGCTACCAACGGGTTCGGCGTCCTCGCCAATGACCGGGGTGTCTGGAAGGATGTCAGCGACCGCAACATCATCCCCTCGGACAGCACCGCCGACGCGACCGGGGGCGGCGCGTTCTTCCTGTGGTACAACATCGCGGGCGTCCCCGCCGCCGCAGGCAGCACCGACATCCTCGCCATCATCACCGGGGGCAGCGCGTCCGCCGCGACCTTCGAGGTGCTGATCCTGGGCCGCGACAACTAACCCACCCCTCACCGTTACCCGGAGCGTCCGCTATGCCGACTCCAGATTCTCCCCCCTCGCGGTACGCCGACGAGATCGCAGAGTGCGAACAGACCCTTGACGCCCTCTACCCCGATTGGCGGCAGCCGCAGGAAGTGCGCCGCCGCCGGGGTGGCTTCGCACACCTCTCCGCTGATGATGCCGAGAAGGTCAAGCGCGCGCTGAAGATCCGGCAGATGCGGATCGCAGGCCGGAGCGGCGATGTGATCACCGTCTGGGTACAGCGCGACGGCGCCCCCATCCCCTATGTCCATCCCGCGCCCGCCGGAACCCGGATCGTCAACACGACTGCCCTGCTCAATGCTGCTGCCGCCGACCCCGCCCTGATGGAGAAGCTGCGCGCCGCCGGGGTGCTGGCATGAGCGCGCGCAACTGGAACCATGCTGGGGTGGACTACCGGATGCCGGACTACCGGACAGCCCTCGCCCTCTCCAAGCGCGCTGCGACCGCTCCCCGTGGTACGACGCTGGAGGAGCAGATCGATGCGCTGCCGCTGTGGGCGGACATCATCGCCGCCTGTCAGACCGGCCCGATGCCCTCCCCGTCCGTCCCTGCTGATGCGGTCATGTACCTGTCTGACGACCTCGGCTGGTCGCTGATCGAGATCATTACCGCCGGGGCTGCCTGCCTGACCGAGATCAACGGGCGCCTCTATGCGACGATGGACGGGGCGATCAAGACGCGGGATTTTTCTGCGCCCCGGATGGCGCCGTTGACTACCTCCTGACCGGGGCAGGAGTGGAGTACATGGGGCATCCTGACGCGGCCTACGACCTGACCCCCGAAGCGCAAGGGCGCCTCCTCGGCTGGCTGTACGCGCGGGCGCAGAAGGCTGCCACCCCAGCGAAGCGCCCCGACCCGAACCGCATCGATCTGGTAGCCATGCTCCGGGGCGGCTCCTGATGTTCCGCTACCCCGTCCTGCTCCAGAGCATCGCTACCTACCTGCTCCAGAGCCACGGGCGCCCGCGTAGCCTGACAGCGAAGGAGGTTGGCATCCTACGAGACTATGCGGATCTGATCGTGGAGGACATCCAGGACGCATGGCCGGTGGACACCGGAACCAGCCGGGATGCGTGGGGGTATGAGCTTCACGTTCACTATCCACAGATCGGCTTTGACCTGGAGAACGATGCCGATCATGTCACCTTCGTTCATCGCAAGGGGGAAACCTCCCCGCTCTACGAGACGCTGATCCCAGAGGTCGTCACCCGCTACGCCGATGACCTGCGGCTGGAACTCATGGCCGCGATCAATGCTGAGGAGGTCAACCGCCGACAGAAGGAAGCGCGCCGCATGGAAGCCTCCCGCCGACCCGTCGCACCGGCTACAATGGGGCGGAGGTAGACATGTCCGTCACCGCCACCACAACGGTCAACTTCAGCAATCAGATCCAGAGGCGGCTGGCCGATGCCGAGCGCAAGCCGCTGCGCCGCTTCCAGACAGACGCGCTCTCCTTCATCACATCGAAGTGGGTTGGCTGGAAGTACAAGGGGCGCCCGCCGACTGCTCCCCGGAATGTGTCGCTGGCGAAGTGGAAGGGCAAGATCCAGACGACCGAAGCAGACAGCATCGGCATGACGATCTCCAACGACGCAAAGAGCTGGGACACCGGCGCCCCCTACGTCGGCGCAGTCGAGCGGCGCCGGGGAGAAGGGAGCTACGCCGACCGGCTGATCGGGGAGGTCACCGACACCCTCTGGCCTATCGCGGTGGAGCAGATGACCGCCGCCATCGTCGCAGAACTCGCCCGCCCATCGAAGCCTCAGCGCCTGCGCCCGACCGGGGGCGGCCCCTCCGTCACCGCCGCCCCCCTGATCCTCTGAGGTAGCCATGCCCGCCGCGACCAATGTAAAAGTTACCTTCACCGGGGACACCTCCCAACTCACCGCCGCGACTGCGACCGCGAACAAGGCGCTCGCGTCCACGGGGGCGGCTGCCGACACCGCCGACAAGAAGATGAAGGCGCTGAACGACGAGGCCGGGCGCGTCGGTGATTCGATGGGGAAGGCGGGCGGATCGGCAGCGAAGGCAGCCGGGGCGCTCTCTATGCTCTCCCCTGCCGCTGCGGACAGCGCGCGGGGGCTGGCCGATGTCGCGGACGTTGGGGAGCTGGCTGCCGAGGCTGCCGCTGCTCTTGGTGTCAGCGCGACTGCCGCCGCCTTCGCCCTCGGCGCCCTGCTCTCTGCCGTCGCCCTCGTCTCCGCTGCCTACGTCGGCTGGAACGAGGAAGCCGCGACCGCTACCCGGCTGACGGAGCAACAGAACGCCCT
>Ga0255188_1000533_pt1 | contig 12595 bp, 5 predicted proteins | sample Miss_Cont_RepB_8_FD_188427 | JGI IMG/M metagenome (GOLD analysis project Ga0255188, IMG submission 188427) | Freshwater microbial communities from Mississippi River, Louisiana, United States - Miss_Cont_RepB_8h | ecosystem: Environmental > Aquatic > Freshwater > River | place: USA: Louisiana... | reverse complement strand
TGATGGCGACCTCCGCGCCACCCATGATCTTCAGCCCGAAGCCGGTGGCGTCGTCGCGGGTGATCATGCCGAGGTAGCCGTTGCCGTCCTTCGTGTTCACCTCGTAAGCGATGTACTGCGGAGCGACCTCGCGATGCGGATCGATGATCGCGGCCAGCAGCGAGTCGCGGCCGCGCGACTTGGTGGTGACCAGGTCGGGACCGACCTCGATGCCTTCACCGCCCGCCTTGTGGCAAATGATGCAGCGGCCCTGGAACTGCATCCGACCCCGCGCGGCATCGCCGGCCAAAGCGATCGCCGGCTGAAATTTGGCGGCGACTTCCTCGCGCGACGGCGGAATGACGCTCGCAAGAACAGTGCGGGCCTTGGTCTGGATCCGCGCATTCTTGTGCCGGGCGAGGCTCTCGACCTGGGCCGCGCTGAAATCCGCGGGCTTCACCTTGCCGGCGGCGACCGCCTCCAGCAGCGGCATCGTGCGCTCCTCGCGCGTGAGCAGGGCCGCCAGGGCGGCCTCCTTCGCCTTCCGTCCGTAATTCCAATGGGCCAGCAAAGCCGGCACGACCTCCGGTGAGGAATAGGCGGCCATCGCACGCACCGCCGCCGTTTGCACGTCCTCCGGCTGGCCCTCGGCCAAGCACGCCTGCAGCGCCGCCCGGCCCTTCTCCAGCGTTCCCACGGCGATCAGCTCGATCGCCTCGCGGCGTGCGGCCGCCGCGGCCTTCGCGTCAGCCGCGGTCGCGGAAGCACGCGCGAAAACCGCGTCGAGCCGGCGCGTCGTGTCGACCTTCTCAACGGACGTTCCCGCGCGGCGCAGACCGTCGCCGAAGGCACGGAGCCAGAGGACGCTCGTGCCCGGCTGGGCGATGAAATCGAGCAATGGGCCGTAACCGCCCGGGGGGTTGGAAGCCGCCTGGATCTCGATCAACGAGGCGACGAACGGAGCCGCGGCACGAGCGACCGCGGGGTCACGCGTCATTGCCGGGAATAGCACGCCGTTGACCGCGGCGGGGGGCGCGCTGAGCAACGCGGCGGAAATCCACTTGTCGGCGTGGTCGCGCCGGGCGAGGCGGGCGTAGGCCTCGGAGAGGCCGGGGACAACGGGTGCGGTAAAAGCGAGCTGCAGGCGGACCCGTGCATCGGGATCGTCGGCGAGTGCAGCCAGCGCCGCCACGAGGCCCGGAGCCGTCCCGCCCCGGGCAACGAGAATCTCGGCGAGGTAAATTGCCCGCTCCCGCACCCTTGGATCGCGGTCGCGTAGGGCGACCGTCAACACCCCGGCGTCGAGTGCCCCGAGGCCTTCGAGCACGCCGAGGGCGTGATGCTTCGCGGGCGCGGAGGACGATTCACGGACCAGCGCGGCCAGCAGAGGAACCGCGGACTTGTCCTGCCGCTCGTAGAGAAGCCGGGAGGCGGTGTCACGGTGCCATCCGTTGGAATGCGCCAGGGTGGCAACCAGATCGGCGGTGGCAGCCTTGCCGAGGGCGGGATTGCCGCGCCGGCGCCAGGCGGCGTTATCGGGCACCATGCGGTAGATACGTCCGCGGTCGTTGCCCGAGTTGAGGTCGAGGTGCCGCTTGATCTCGTCGGGAATGCTCCACGGGTGCTCGATCACCTCGCGGTACATGTCGCAGACATGGAGCGTGCCATCGGGAGCGTTGGCGAAGTTAACGACGCGGACCCAGGTGTCAGTGCTGGCCGCGAACTCGTAGTTCTGCTCGTCGTCCGGGCGACGGCCGACGAGGCTTGCGCCGTCGGCGTGGATCTTCTTCCGGTGCACCAGCTGACCGCCGGAGTCGCCCGCGAAGGCGTTGTTCACGAAATCCTCGCCGTAGGCGTCGCCACGGTAGATCGCGGTACCGGCGGCGCCGGTGAAGTAACCACTGACGCGCCCGCCACCCTCGACGACACCCTTCACCACGCCGCCGATGCGCCAGCGCGTGCGGATGATGCGCCAAGGCTCATCGGGGCTCAGGCGGTAGACCTCGGCGGCGCCGCCATCGGCCGCGATGCTCTGCCGGGCGCCGGGCATCGTGAAGAACGGGTTCCGCGCGGCGTACTTACCGTCGTAGACCCAGAACTGGAGGTGGTCGGAATTCGAGCAAGCGAAACGCCGGCCGAAATCGTCGAAGCTCATGCCGAACTGCGCGCCGCCGACGGAGAACCCGAACTCGTGGGTGCGGGGATCGAACCAGAAATTGCGGCCGGCGAGTTCCTCGCCGGGCAAGTCGGGGCGCTTCGGGCTCGTGATGACGCCGCGGTTGCCGGTGCCTCCCTGCACATGGATGCGGTTGTCCTGGCCCCACGCGAAACTGTTGAACATCGCCTGGACGTTGAGGCGCGGCAGCCCGGTGCCGAAACCGGTGAAGGCCTTTTCCCGGATCTCAGCGCGGCCGTCGCCGTCGCGGTCCTCGAGGCGCCAGATGTCGGGGGTGGCACCGACGTAGAGCCCACCGTTGGCCCAGATAAGGCCGGTCGGCCAAGGCAGGTTGTCGGCGAATACCTTGCTCGTCTCGTAGAAGCCGTCGCCGTCGCGGTCCTCGAGCACGGAGACGCGCCCGAGGTGCGGCGTGCGGTCGCGCTCCTCGGAATAATCGATCATCTCGCACACGAACATGCGGCCGTTCTCGTCGAAGCTGATCGCGATCGGGTCGCGCACCATCGGTTCGTTTGTCACGAGCTGGGCCTTGAAGCCGGGCTTCACCTTCCACGTCGCGACGGCGTCCTTCGGTTCTACCGCCGGATAGCGCGGCAGGTCCTTCGCGGGATCGACAGCGGTGGCACCTTTCGTCTCGCCGTAGGCCTGGGCGTAGGTGTTGCGGTGCTGGAGGTTTTCAGCGCCGGACAAGGCGAGGCAGGGGCAGAGCGCGAGGACGGCGAGGCGGATCGTTTTCATGCGCGGCGCGAATTTCCGCTCCGCTGGCGTGGCCTGTCAACCGCCGCGGCCGTTCAATCGATGAAAGCGGTCTCGTTCGAAAGCAGCAGCACCTGCGCAAGCTCGGAGAGACGGCCAAACGGCGCTGGGGCGGCCTTGGCGTCGGCGGCAGGCGAGGGGGGGGGTTCCAGCTCTTCATTCGCCGCCAAAAACGCGCGCGCAAAGGCGAGCTCATCGGCCTCGGGGCGGCGCTGGTGCACCAGACGGAAGAGCGCCTCGACCTCCCCTCCCGGCGACCCGGCGGCGATCCGCGCGGCGCGGTCAGCCGCGGCCCGGGCCATCTCGAGCGCGAACGGACTGTTCAGGAGAAACAACGCCTGCTGCGGCACGGTGGTGGAGAAACGTTGCGCGCTGGAGACGTCGGGATTCGGCAAATCGAAGGTGCGGAACATCCCGGGCAGGTTCTGCCGGTCGATGAAGCCGTAAACCGTCCGACGCCCGGGGAAAGGCTCGGCCAGCAGGTCGACGGGTAGCCCGCCAACTTGGGGATCAAGGCGCCCCGCCGCCGCCAGCAAGGTGTCGCGCAAGGCCTCGAACTCGAGCCGGCGCCGGTTGAAGCGCGTGAGGAACCGGTTCTCCGGATCCGCCGCCAGCGTCGCCGGGGTAACCGAACCCGATTGCCGATAAGTGCGCGAAAGCACGATCGCGCGGTGGAGGCGTTTCACCGACCACCCGCCGGTCATGAAATCCGCCGCCAGCCAATCGAGCAGCGCGCGCTGCTCGGGCGGTTCCGTGCGGACGCCGAAGTCGCTCGGCGTGCGCACCAGCGCTTCACCGAAGTGCCAGCCCCAGACGCGATTCACGAAGACGCGGGCCGTGAGCGGATTGGTGGGATCCGCGATCGCGCGGGCCAGCTCGAGCCGGCCGCTGCCATCGCTGAAACGCGGCCGCTCCGGTCCGGCCAGAACCTTAAGAAACCGGCGGGGCGCCTCGGGACCGCGGTTAGCGGGGTTACCACGCAGGAAAACGGCCGAGTCCCGCGGCTTGTCGCGGTCGACCAGAGCCATCGCGCGCAACGGCGCGCCCGGCTCCGTCCAGTTGAGCGACTCCAGCTCGCGTCGGAGCTGAGCGGTCCGCTCGTTCAACTGGCGTCGGATCAGAACGGAAGCCGCATCGAAGGTGAGATTGGCCGGAAAATCCGCGGTGGCCGCCCAGGCCTGCGCATCGGCGACCAGCGACGGCGGCACTGCAACGCGGACGGGACCGGGCGCCTTGGCCTTGCCTGATTTCGCGTTTTTTTCCCCCGACGGAAACGCGACGGTGAAGAGGTCGTTGAACAGTCCGGCGAAAGCCGCGAGCGAAGCGGGCGTCTTCTCGCGCGCGGCGAGCCAATCGACCAATACGGCATCCATGCCCGGCGGCGGCGCGGCCCGCCAGGAGGCGAGCAGATCAGCGGCGGCCGCCGCGAAGCCTTCGACCGGCAAGGCGGTCAGCGCAATCCATGGGGCGAGCAGCGGATGCGCGCGGGCGGGCTCCGTGCGGAGAAAGGCCTGCCAGCGACGCAACACCTCGGGGTTCACCTTCCGCGTGCCGGCAAAGAGGTCGAACTTGGCATCGGCGGGCAGCCGCTCCGCGTCGTGCGCCGCGAGCAGGTAGTCGCCGGTCTTCGCCTTCAACCCCTCGACGAACTTCGCGACCTCGGAGCGCTCGCGTTCCCGGATGCGCTCCGCCGCCTCTTCGCGCTTCCGCAGGAAATCCTGATGCGCCGGCGAATCGACCAACGGCCCGAGCAGGGGTTTTTCCGCGGGTTCCTCCGAGGAAGCGAACACCCCGTGCAGGGCGTAGTAGTCCTGCATCGAGACGGGATCGAACTTGTGGTCGTGGCAGCGTGCGCAGGTGACGGTCAAGCCCAGCAGGCCGCGCGAGACGACGTCGATGCGGTCGTCGATGATGTCGTTCTGGTTGTTAAGAAACCGCCGGCCGAGGGTGAGGAACCCGAGCGCGGCGAGCGCGGACTTGTCCTCACCGAGCGGCAGGCGGTCGGCGGCGATCTGCTCGACGATGAAACGATCAAAGGGAAGGTCGGCGTTGAACGCACGGATCACGTAGTCGCGGTAGGTGTGCGAGAACGCGTAGCGCCGCTCCTCGTTGCCCGCGAGATAGCCCTTGGTGTCCGCGTAACGGGCCACATCGAGCCAGAAGCGTCCCCAGCGCTCACCGTAAGCCGGCGTGGCCAGCAGGCGGTCAACCACCCGTTCGTAAGCCGAAGGGTCGCGCGGATAATCGCGCACAAACGCATCGGTCTCGTCCGCCGTCGGCGGCAATCCGGTCAACCCGTAAGTCACGCGCCGCAGCAGGGTGCGGGCATCCGCCTCCGGCGCAGCAGTCAGTCCGCGCTCCGCGCGGGTCGCTTGGACAAACGCGTCGATGGGCGACATCCGAAGATCGCCGGATGACGGCACCGCAGGCTTTTGGACGGGTTGCAGCGCCCAGTGCCGGCGGGCGACGTCCATGTCGAGCGGACTGGCCGGACCGCCGTCGCGCGGATCCGGCGCGCCCATCCGTACCCATTCCTCGAGCACCGCGACTTTCTCCGGCGACAAACGACCGCCTTCGTCCGGCGGCGGCATGAGCAGATCGTCGTTCTTGTAGCGCACGGCCTCGAGCAGCAGGCCCTTGGTCGCGTCGCCCGCGACGATCGCCGCGCCGGAAGAGCCTCCGCGCCGGAGCGCATCGCGGGAGTCGAGCTGCAAGCCTCCCTTGGATTTCCCCTTCGCCGCGCTGTGGCACGCGTAACAATGCTCGGCGAGTAAGGGCCGTACCTTCGACTCGAAGAATTCGACGTGCTCCGGTGGCAACGCGGCCCGCAGGCCGGCCGCGGCGGCGGATAAAAGGATAAGGAAAAGCGACGAGCGCGCCTTCACGCGATGAGCTCCCGCACGACGCGGCCGTGGACATCGGTGAGCCGGTAGTCGCGTCCGGCGTGCCGGAAGGTAAGGCGCTCGTGGTCGAACCCGAGCAGCGCGAGGATGGTCGCGTGGAGGTCGTGCACGTGCACGGGTTTTTCGACGGCCTTGAACCCAAAATCGTCGGTCGCGCCGTGGACCATGCCGCCGCGCACGCCACCGCCGGCCATCCACATGGTGAAGCCGTGGTGGTTATGGTCGCGGCCGTTGACCTTGCCGGCGTTGGCTCCGGCGGAAGGCAGTTCGACGACCGGTGTGCGGCCGAATTCGCCGCCCCAGACCACGAGGGTGTCGGCCAGCATGCCGCGCTGACGGAGGTCCTTGAGCAGCGCGCCGATCGCCTGATCGCTCTCGCCCGCCAATTTGCGGTGGTTCACCTCAAGATCGTCGTGGTTATCCCAGGGCTGCCCCTGCCCGTGCCAGACCTGCACGAAGCGCACGCCGCGCTCCAGTAGCCGGCGCCCGATCAGCATCTGGCGGCCCTGGCGCGTGTCGCCGTAAAGCTCGCGGATAGCGGCGGGTTCGCGCGTGACATCGAAGGCGTCGCTGGCGTCGAGCTGCATGCGGTAGGCGAGCTCGAACGACTGGATGCGCGCCTCCAGCTGCGGGTCCTGCGCGCGACTTTCGGCGTGGCGGGCGTTGAGTCGGCGCAACAGATCGAGCTGGGCGCGCTGGCGGCCGGGTGACGACACCGGGCTGCGGATGTGCTCGATGAGCTTCTCCAGCTCCGTGTGCTTGGTGTCGATGTAGTTGCCCTGATAGATGCCGGGCAGGAAGGCGCTCTGCCAGTTCTGCGACTCCTGGATAGGGTAGCCACCGGGGCACATGGCGACGAAGCCCGGTAGGTTCTGGTTCTCCGAACCGAGCCCGTAGGTCACCCACGAGCCCAGGCTGGGCCGCGGCAGCCGCGCGTCGCCGCAGTTCATGAGCATCAGGGAAGGCTCGTGGTTGGGGACGTCGGCGTGCATCGAGCGGATCACCGCGATGTCGTCGATGCTCTCCGCCACGCGCGGGAAGAGCTCGCTGACCTCAATGCCGCTCTGACCGTGGCGGCGGAACTGGAACGGCGAGGCGAAGGCCGCGCCCGTCTTGCGCTCGGTCTTGAACTCAACCGGCAGCGGCTTGCCGTGCCAGCGCGCGAGCTCCGGCTTGGGGTCGAAGGTGTCGACCTGGGACGGGCCGCCGTTGGCGAAGATGTGGATCACGCGCTTCGCCTTGGCCGGAAAGTGCGGCGGCCGCGGCGCGAGCGGCTGGTCGAGGTTCACGGCCCCGCGTCCGTCCCCCGAAAGCATCGCGTAACCCAGCGCACCCATGCCGATCCCGCAGCGCTGGAGAAACTCGCGGCGCGACAGAAAAAGGTGCTCAGGGTCGGGGCGGTGGTGGTGCACGGGGAAAAGACGCCGCAGGGGATGGCGCGAGGAGTCGATCGCAGCGAAGCGCAGCCGCCGACCGCGGGGAAGCCCCGATTTCCGGGAGTGCGCGGAAAGCTTAAACTACCCGGAACCAGCTGGAGTCACGACATCCAACCCGGCCCGAACAGCCAGTTGAGCCTGCCTATCGTCAAAGGTCGCGAAGCGGCGGCATCGCAAGGTAAGGGCCGCCGCCACGTGCACGATATCCATGCACCGGGTCCCGATTTCCTCGGAGGCTTCGCGACTAAGCGATTCGGCTCTCGCAAGAATCTTGGACCAATCAACCGGCGTGGTCAGCAGCACGCCGGATGACAGGTCGGACTCGATGTTATCAAACGCAGAAGTCCGCTGGGACGGGGTAATCTGACGGCGGAAGACGCAGAGACGGATGGCGTTCCGCAGCTCGTGCCGGGCGATAGGCGTCAACGCCAACGGAAGAAGGCTCCGCACCGCCGCCACGGCCCTTCCGGAGTTGGCGTCCTGCACATAGAGAGACACCAGATAACTGGTGTCGGCGTAAACCAGCGGCATCAGAAACGCCCGCGGTTTTCCTGAACGATGGCCACCATGGCCGGGGCGGAAACCGTCTTGGTGCCGAAGTTACCGCGCAAGCGCGCGGCGAAATCGGGACACGCCGGCTTACCGGCGGGCACGGGCGCGGCCGGTGTGAGATTGGCCACGATCCGGCGGCGGCGGGTGATCGCGACGGACTCACCCGCGTTGATCCAGCCGAGCACCTTGGGGAATTCCGTGCGAAGTTGCCTGACGCTGGCGGTTTTCATGTGAATCAATATGTTTCACAAAATAATTCCGGTCAAGCTGCACTCGGCCTCGGAGCGCAATGCCAGCCGGGCGGGAAACCCAGGCCGCTTGACGCCCCGATTTCGGGCGTGCGCGACCGCGGGGGGCGCCGCACATTGCCGGAATGAAACCCCTGCTGCTAACCCTCACCCTAGTCGCGGCCGCCTCCTTCGCGGCCGCCGCCGAGTCCGCCAAACCAGACGCCGACGGTTTCGTGCCGATGTTCAACGGCCGCGACCTCACCGGATGGACCAACGTCAACTGCGCGCCCGAAACGTGGAGCGTGCGGGACGGGGTGATCTACTGCACCGGGAATCCGATCGGCGGGCTGCGCACCGTTCGCCAGTACGAGAACTTCGTCCTCGAGCTCGAGTGGCGGCATCTGCGGCGCAGCGGCAATTCCGGATTCTTCGTCTGGGGCAGCCCCATCAACGCGCCCGGGGTACCCTTCCTTCGCGGCATCGAGGTACAGATGCTTGACCAGGGCTACGCGGAAGATTTCGAGCGGAAGAGCGGCAAGAAATCCGACTGGTTCACGACCCACGGCGACGTTTTCGCCATTCACGGCGCGTCGATGAAATATGTCGGGCGCACCAACGGCAAACGCAGCTTCCCGACCGAGGATCGGAGCCGCCCATCCCCCGAGTGGAATCATTACCGAATCGTCGCGAACAACGGCTCCCTGCGACTGCACGTGAACGGCAAAGAGGTGAGCGGCGGCGACGAGGCTAACTACCGGAAGGGCTACCTTGCACTGGAGTCGGAAGGATCGCCGGTCGAGTTCCGCAATATCCGGATCAAGGAGCTCCCGTCCTCCGGGGCCGGTCCAGAGGTGACCGCACCCGTCGATCCAGGCTGGCGTGCCCTCTACAACGCCGTCGATCTGCGCGGCTGGAAGACGTCCGCGGTGACCGATGCGGCGTGGTCCGTCGGCGGCGGTCGCATCACGGTGAAGAACGCGTCCGGTGAGGCGGGAACGCTCTGGACCGCAAACGAGTTCGCCCAGGCGGAATTCGTGATTGATTACCAGCCGGCGAAGTCAGGCCCAGCGGCGGCAACCGTAGTCTTCCGCGGCACTCCCGTCCCCCTGAACGGCGCTTCTCCCGGTAAATTCAGTCGTTTCATCGTCACGGCCGACGCCTCTCGGGTACGCGTGGCGCGCGATGAGGCCGCACCCTACGAGGTGGAACTGCGCGCCGACACGCCGGCGAAAGGACCACTCGGACTGCGCCCGGAAGCACCGGGCGGAGCATTCATGAATCTCCACGCGAGGGATCTCTGATCTGCTAGCGATAACGATTAGCGTTTCCGAATACGATCACCGCTGGTCTGGACAGCCCCGACGCGGTAGCCCATGGTCACCGGGCTGCTACCGGACGCGTCAATTTCGTCCGACAACCCCTTGGATAGGACCGATACCATGAAAAAGTTCCTCCGCCAGAAGGCCGTCTGCGTCCTGCTGATGGCGTCCGCTCCCGCCTTCGCCGCGCAGTACGATCAGCGGCTCGCCAATCTATCGACCCGCGCGCAGGTCGGCACGGGATCCAACGTGATGATCACGGGCTTCGTCGTGCAGGAGGGCGCCCCGAAAAAAGTGCTCATCCGCGCGGTGGGAGCACGGCTTGCCACGGCACCGTTCAACATCACCGGCGCACTGGCTGATCCCCTGCTTCAGCTCTACAACGCCGATGGTGTGCTGGTGCTCAGCAACGACAACTGGAGCAGCACCGACCTAACCACCATGAACTCTGTCGGGGCTTTCGCCCTGACGAGCGGAAGCCGCGACGCCGCGCTTGTCGCCACCCTGTCGCCCGGAGCCTACACCGCCCAAGTCAGCGGCGTGGGCAACACGTCCGGCGTGGCCATCCTGGAGGTCTACGACGTCACCGGCTCGGCGAGGCTCATGAACCTGTCCACGCGCGCGCTCGTGGGCAGCGGTACCACGACCTTTTTCTCCGGGCTTTCCGTCGCCGCGGGCGGCGGAGCCCGGCGCGTGCTGGTGCGCGCTGCCGGCCCGGCCCTTGGCGCACTCGGCGTGGGCGGCGCCATCGCGGATCCCGCGATCGCGATCCTCGACACCGCCGGCCGCCAGATCGCCAACGGCGCCAACGACAACTGGGAAAGCGGCGGGGCCTCGGCCCTCAACACCGCCTTTGCGCAGGCGGGGGCTTTCCCCTTCGCCGCGGGCAGCCGTGACGCCGCGCTGGTCATCGACCTCCCGCCCGGGAACTACACGATCCAAGCCGGTGGCGTAGGCGGAGCCAGCGGCGCCGCGCTGGTCGAGGTTTATGATCTCTCCCCCGAAACGCTCTCCACGGTCAGCGTGCGCGCCAGCGTGGCCACCACGGATACCGTCGGACGCTCGCCGGCGGTGCTGACCTTTTCACGGGTCGGGGTCGTGAAGGAGTCCATCACCGTGGAGTACACGATCGCGGGCTCGGCGGAGTCGGGGATTGATTTCGATCCCCTGCCGGGCCGCGTCACCATTCCCGCCGGGGCGACTTCCGCGACCGTCACCCTCACCCCTCGCACCAATCCGGCCAACACCAACAACCGTACCGCGATCGTCACCGTCATCCCCAAGCCGTCCTACGGCGTCGGGGTAAACGATCAGGCCGGGCTGACGATCTTCGCCAACTCCGGATCCCTCTACGTCTCCAATCTCCGCACCCTGCCGGGGGCGGCCAATTCCACCGCCTACGGCACGGCCACGGTGCAGCTCGCGCCGGACGAGAAGACGGCGTTCGTGAACGTCAGCTTCTCCAATCTCAGCTCCCCGCAAGTCGTGGCGCACCTGGAGATCAACGGGAACTACGTCTTCAACCTGCCGCAGGGCCAGGTCAGCAACGCGGCATGGACCTTCGCTCCCGTCGGCACGTTCACCTCCGCCGATCTGGTGGCCGCGTTGAAGGCGGGCCGTGTCGCGGTAAGCATCGACACTGCAGCCTATCCCGCCGGCGAGTTGTCGGGAAGCTTTGTGCGCAGTTCGGGTAGCGCGGCCTTCAATCCGCCCGCCGCCCCTCCGCCGCTGGATCTCTCGAAGGTCACGCCGCGGGATGCCGCGCGATTCCTCATCCAAGCGACCTTCGGCGCAACCGACGAGGAGATCACTAAGGTGGCCGCCAAGGGCTATTCCGCGTGGATCACCGAGCAGATCACTGCCGTGCCGCCCTCGTCGCATCGGGTCGAGACGATGCATGATTTCAACCGTAACCAGACCAACGGCGGCACCGGGAACCGCAACCCGGTCACGCTCGCCTATGACCGACCGGGCGGCCCGCATCGGCAGGCGGCCTGGTGGAAGATAGCCGTCGAGGGGCCGGACCAGCTGCGCCAGCGAGTCGCGTTCGCGCTGAGTCAGATCCTCGTGATTTCTGACACCAACGGCACCGTCGCCGCCTGGCAGGAGGGAGCCGCAAACTACTACGACATCTTCGTCCATCACGCCTTCGGCAACTTCCGTGACGTCCTGGAGCAGGTGACACTCAGCCCGATGATGGGCATTTATCTCAGCTCCCTTCGGAGCGCGAAGGCTACCTTCGACGCCCGCGGCAACCCGATCTCCCAGCCCGATGAGAATTTCGCGCGCGAGGTGATGCAGCTCTTCACCATCGGGCTGAACGAACTCAACCCCGACGGCACGCTACGACTTGATCCCAACGGACAGCCGATTCCCACTTACACGCAGGAGACGATTGTCCAACTGGCGAAGGTTTTCACCGGCTGGGGCTTCGCGAGCTCGGCCGAGAACGCCACCGCCAACGCGAACCTCTTCCGCGGGGCGCCGGGCAACTATATCGCTCCGATGATGCTCTGGCCCGCTTTCCATGACGACACGGCGAAGACGATCGTCGGCGGCAGGATGCTGCCCGCCGGTCAGGGCGGAATGAAGGACCTGAAGGACGCCATCGACGCGCTGGTCGCCCATCCGAACACCGCGCCCTTCATTTCGCGCCAGCTCATTCAGCGGCTCGTCACCAGCAATCCCAGCCCGGGCTATATTTACCGCGTCTCCCAAGCGTTCGCCAATAACGGCGCCGGGGTGCGCGGCGACCTGTCCGCGGTGGTACGCGCAATACTGCTCGACCACGAGGCGCGGTCGCCCGCGGTAGCCGCCACGGCTACGTTCGGGAAGCTGAAGGAGCCCCTGCTGATGACGACCGCGCTCCTGCGCGCGGCCGGAGGCACCTCCAACTCGGGGCGCCTCAACATCCCGAATCCCGAGGGTGCGCTGAGCCAGGCGGCGCTGCGGTCACCGACGGTCTTCAATTTCTACGAACCCAACTTCGTGCTGCCGGGTGCGGTCGCCGAGGCGGGCCTCTACGCGCCGGAGTTCCAGATCCTCAATGACACCACGGCGATCACCCAGCCGAACTTCTACTACAATTACATCTACACGACCCGCTCCACGACCGACATGGCCCAGCAGGCGGTAGGGCTCAACCTCACGCCGTTCTACCCGCTCGCCCGCACGCCGGCCCAGCTCGCTGAGCGGATGAGCCTGCTCCTCACCGCCGGCGCCATGCCCAAGGCCTCTCTGGATC
>Ga0255188_1000529_pt1 | contig 12607 bp, 9 predicted proteins | sample Miss_Cont_RepB_8_FD_188427 | JGI IMG/M metagenome (GOLD analysis project Ga0255188, IMG submission 188427) | Freshwater microbial communities from Mississippi River, Louisiana, United States - Miss_Cont_RepB_8h | ecosystem: Environmental > Aquatic > Freshwater > River | place: USA: Louisiana... | reverse complement strand
GCGCGCTTGCTCGATGCCGCCTTTGCTAAACCCGTTGCCCCCGCCGAGAAAAAGCATCCATTGCCCGCGCCGCTCGATGCGCACAGCTACGCCAAGGGCCGCCTCGGCGACATCGCGCTGGTGAAACCACTCAAAGGCTTCGTTCTCGTGCCGTCGTGGAAACCCGCCACCGACGAGAAGCAGCCGGATGGAAAGAAGGTGGGCGTGCGCGAAGGCTTCGTGAACGTCCCCGCGCTGGTCGGCACCGAGCCGGGGGCGGAGTTTGATTTCAGTTTCGAGGGCACCGGCTGCGGCCTCTTCATCACCACCGGGCCCGACGCCGGGCAGATTGAGTTCAGCCTGGATGGTGGCGCGTGGCGCACGCTCGAAACCCAGACCCAGTGGAGCCGTGGTCTGCACTTGCCGTGGGCGCTGATGCTTGACGACCAGCTAAAGCCCGGCTCGCACACGGCGAGAGTCCGCCTCGCCGCGGCGAACGCGCCCTCGCGCAGCGCCCTGCGGGTGTTTCACCTGCTGTTGAATTGAACTCAGGCGTCCTCCATTCCGGCTCCGCCATGAAACTGTCCGCCCTGCTGCTCGCCTCGCTGGCAGCATCCCTCGCCGCTGTCACTCCCGCAGAGTTCTTCGGGCGGCATTGCACCGATTGCCACGACGCGGAGACGAAGAAGGGCGGGCTCGATCTGACTGCGCTCACGCTGAAGCTCGAGGACGGCGCGAACTTCACGACGTGGGTGAAGGTGCATGACCGCATCGCGAGCGGCGAGATGCCGCCAAAGAAGCAGGCGCGTCCGCCGGCGGACGAGACGCGCGCGTTGCTCGGCGACCTCCACGCGAAGCTCACGGCGGCGGACGCGGCGCGGGTGGCGCAGGCGGGCCGGGTGCGGCTGCGGCGAATGACGCGGGCGGAGTTTGAGAACACGCTCATGGACCTGCTCGCGTTGCCACGGCTCGACATACAGGCCTTGCTGCCCGCTGATGGCACGCTCGGCGGTTACGACAAGGTCGCCAGCGGGCTGGATGTTTCGCCCGCGCATCTCACGGCCTACGCCGAGGCGGTGGAGCGGGCGATCGAAGCGGCGATTGCCACGCGCAGCACGCCGCCGCCGGTGTTCCAGCGGCGCATTTATCCGGCGGGCTTGTTCAAGTTTCAGTTCAATCTGACTGGCGGGCAGTTCGTGCTCTTGAAGGACGGCCAGCCGGACCCGGCATTTCCGCCGCGCGGCGGATTTGAAAACGTGAAGGGCTACATCGCCGCAAAGGACGCCGAGGCCGACTTGCCGGAGCGCCGGAAGCTTTATCAGCAAAACCAAATCGCGAAGAGCCACAGCGCGGTCGGGCTGCTGAATCCCAACCTCGCGGGCTACGAGGCGGCGATGAACGTGTCGCCGATTTTCGCGGGCCGGTATCGGCTGCGCCTCTCGACGTGGGGCTTCCAGTGGAACGCGGGCAGGGTGGAGGCCGGACCGGACCAGGCCGCCGTGCTGCGCGCGCACGAGGAGGGCAAACAGCAGGAAGGCGGACGGCTGTTGAGCCTGTTCACCGCGCCGTCGCTGAAGCCGGCCGAGCACGAGTTCATGACGTGGCTCGACGCGCACGAGAGCATCGTGTTCGACCCGGTATCGCTCTACTGGATGGGCCTGCGCGTCGGGCAAATCGGCGGGCGCGCGGCGAAGTATGTCGGGCCGGGCGTGGCGATTGACTGGTTGGAAATCGAAGGTCCGCTGAATCCTACGTGGCCGCCGGAAAGTCACCGGCGGCTCTTCGGCGACTTGCCCATCGCGAAGTTCACCGCCGATGCCGGTGTGATTCCGCCGCGGCGCGAGGCAGTGCGCAGCATCGGCGGCTACCTGCCGAGCCTGCATTTCGATCTCACGCCGAATGAGCAAAAGCCGCCGCTGGAAACCGTGCAGTCCGCGCAGCCCGAGGCGGACGCGCGCCGCTTGCTCGTGGCCTTTCTGCCCAAGGCCTTCCGCCGTCCGGTCGCAGCGGCGGAAGCCGAGCCCTACGTCGCGCTCGTGATGAAGCGGCTCGCGGCGAAGGATTGTTTCGAGGACGCGATGCGGCGCACCTACGTCGCGGTGCTCACGTCGCCGGAGTTTTTGTTTCATCCCGCCGATGGCTCGCGCGAGCCGGTGCCGGTCGCGAATGCGAAACTCTTCACGCTCGTCTCGCGCCTATCCTACTGGCTGTGGAACGGTCCGCCGGACGACGCGCTGCTCGCCACGGCGCGCGACGGTTCGCTGCAACGGCCCGAGGTGTTGCATCGCGAGGTGGACCGCCTGCTGGCCGACCCGCGAAGCGAGCGCTTCATTCGCAATTTCGCTGACCAGTGGCTCGACCTCCGGCGCGTGAACGAAACCACGCCCGACCCGCAGCTTTACCCCGAGTATCGCTTCCTGCTGCACGAGGGGATGGTCGCGGAGGCGCGCGCCTTCCTGCGCGAACTCATCGCCACGGATGCCCCCGTGACGTCGCTCGTGCGGCCCGGCTTCGCGATGCTCAACCAGCGCCTCGCCGAACACTACGGCGTGGCTGGCGTGAGCGGCGTCGAACTGCGCCGCGTGACGTTGCCCGCCGGGAGCCCGCGCGGCGGCCTGCTCGGCCAGGCGGCGATTTTGAAACTCACCGCCAACGGCACCACGACCACGCCCGTGAAACGCGGCGTGTGGGTGATGGACCGTCTGCTCAACGAACCCGCGCCACCGCCGCCGCCGAGCGTGGGCTCAATCGACCCCGACACGCGCGGTGCCACGACCGTGCGCGAGCAACTCGACAAGCATCGCCACGACGCCAGTTGCGCCGCATGCCACGCGAAGATTGATCCCGCCGGCTTCGCGCTCGAGAGCTTTGATCCCATCGGCGGCTACCGCACGCGCTACCGTTCCACCGGCAAAGGCGACCTGCCGCCGGAGAAGGCCCGCACTGTGTGGAAGGTGAACTACAAGCTGGGCCCCGGCGTGGATGCGAGCGGCGAGCTGCCCGACGGACGCCCGTTCAAGGACGTGACGGAACTAACGGGCCTTCTCGCCCAGGACCCCGCGCGTCTCGCCCGCGCTTTTGTCGCGCACCTCTCGCGTTACACCACGGGTGCGGAAGTCAGCTACGCGGACCGCGCTGAGATTCAGCGCATTGTCGAGAGCCCCAAAGCCAAACAACACGGTATCCGCTCCCTCATTCACGCGCTGGCCGAGAGCCGGCTGCTCCAGCCCTGACAACTTCGATGACGACGCGACTTTCCCTCATGAACCGCCGCCACTTCCTCCGCGCCGCCGGTGCGTGCGTGGCGCTGCCGCTCTTTGGTCGCGCCGCGGAGAAGCGGCCGCCGAAGCGACTTGTGGCGATTCATGTGCCACTCGGGATGATGCCGCAGTTCTTCTTTCCGATGGCGGGCGAGACCTCGAGTCCGTATCTCGATCTGCTCGCGGCGCATCGCGGGCAGTTCACCGTTTTCTCTGGGCTGTCGCATCCGGGCGTGGATGGGAATCACCACGCGGGGCAGTGTTTCCTCACCGGCGCGCCGCATCCGGGGCAGCCGACGTTCCGCAACTCACTGTCGCTCGATCAATTCGTGGCGGAGCAAATCGGGCTGGAGAACCGCTTCCCGTCGCTCGCGCTCACAGTGAAGAATGGCGACCACTACGGTGACTCACTTTCGGTGTCGCGCGCGGGCGTGGGCATCCCGGCGGAGGCGAGTCCACGGCGGCTGTATCGCAGTCTTTTTGTCGCCGGCACGCCGGAGGAAAAGGCTGCTACCCTGCGCCGCATCGAGGCTGGCGGGAGCGTGCTCGACCTCGTGCTCGACAAGGCCGCGCGGCTGGAAAAATCCGCCGCGCCCGCGGACCGCGCGCGGCTGGCCCAGTATTTCCAAAGTGTGCGCGAACTCGAAGGCCGCCTCCAACGCAGCCTCGCGTGGGAGAACCGCCCGAAGCCAAGCGTGGATTATCCCGAGCCGAAGGACATCGCCGACGCAAACTTCGTCATCGAGAAGTCGAAGCTCATGTTTGATCTCATCCGCCTCGCGTTGCAGACCGACAGCACACGCGTGGTCACTTTGTCGCTGAGCACCTTCTCCGTCGTGCCGCACGTGCCCGGCGTGAAGAGTGAGACGCACGGCCTCACGCATCACGGTAACGAGCCGGAGAAAATCGCCGAGCTGCGGCAGATCGAGGCGGCGCAGATCGGTGCGCTGGGCTATTTGATCCAAACGTTGCGGGACACCAAGGAGACCGGCGCATCGTTGCTCGACCAGACGCAGGTGCTCTACGGCAGTTGCCTCGGCAACGCCAACTCGCACTCGAATCAAAACCTCCCCGTCCTCCTTGCCGGCGGGGGCTTCAAGCACGGCAGGCAGCTCGCCTTCGACACTACGAACAACACGCCGCTCGCAAACCTGTTCGTGAGCATGCTGCAGCGTCTCGGCTTGGAGACCGACAAGTTTGCCAGCAGCACGGGGACGCTGCGCGGACTGGAAGCGTAGCATCTGTGAGGCCGACATTGCTCATCCTGTTCTCCGTGCTTGCCTCGCGAGTTTTCGCCCTCGACTACCCGCACGTCACCGCCGAGCCGCAGAAGTCCGGCTGGCCGCTCACGACGGAGGAACGCGCCTATGTGGTGGACAAGCCCGAGCACGACCGTCGCCCCGGACGCGAATCGAACAGGCACCTGCCGCAGCTCTGGCCGCAGGTGCCGACGGCAGGTCATTTCGGCGGCGACTCGTGGCTGAAACTCCACGAGGCGCATGTGAAGACCGTGCAGGCGAATCAAGTCGCCATTGACGTGCTCCTCGGCGGCGACAGCCTCACCATCCAATGGGGTGAGGCTTGGAACAGGCATTTCCCGGGTTGAAGGCTGTGAACATCGGCATCGGCGGCGACAAGACGCAGAATGTGCTCTGGCGGCTCGACCACGGCGGTGTCGAAGGACTTCAGCCCAAGGCCATCGCGCTCATGATCGGCAACCACAACATGTTCTTCACCCCGGAAACCGGCATCGTAGCCGCCGCGCTCGGCATCCAGATGTGCGTGAAGAACCTGCGCGAGAAGTTCCCTGGAGCCGGCCTCATCGTGGCGAAGATTTTGCCCGCACACGCTCCTGGCCATCGTTTCTACGAGGACATCAAGCGGACCAACGCTGCGCTGGACCCGCTGAGATTCGACAGCGATCCCAAAGTCGCCGTGCTCGACCTGTGGAGCGATTTCACCAACGCCGACGGCACGAGCAGGAAAGAGCTTTTCACGCCCGACAACATCCACCTTTCGCTGGCGGGTTATGCCGTGTATGCGGCGCGCTTGAAGCCGGTGCTGAACACCGTGCTCGGCGCCCGGTGACTGGCCCGCTAAGGTCGCACGCATGAAGTCCGCTTTTACCGCCTTCGTGGCCGGGGCTTTTTTCATTTGCTCCTCGGCGTTCTCCCAGACCACACCGCGTGACGACGCCTCGTGGCTGCGCGAGAAGGGCACGCTCCTCTTCCACGATGCCTTCGAGCGGGAGGAGACGGGCAACCTCGCCAAGGCCATTGGCAACGGGTGGAACAGCGCCACCGCCGACCGCGTGCCGCACCTCAAGCAGGCCGACCTCGACGGCGGTATTCTCAAAATCAGCAGCGCCTCGAAGGAGGCGGGACACGCCGCGCACATCCATCACGAGGCGGGTTTCACCGACGGCGGCGCGGTCGTGCGCTTCAAGTTCCCTGGGCTGAACAAGGGCGAATCGCTCCAACTTGGCTTCGTGGACCGCGAGACCAAAGGCGTCCACGCCGGGCACCTCTGCTACGGCATTCTCGGGCAGTCGAGCGTCACGCTCATTGACCACAAAACCGGCGTGATGAACCTCGACATCCGCAACCGCCGCCAAGGTTTCCTCGACCGCAAACAACCATTGCCCGCCGACCTCGACGCGCTGTTGAAGACCAAGCAAGTCGTCGTCCCGTGGAAGGCAGACAACGAGTGGCACGAACTCGTGCTCGTGACCGAGGGCGACGAGCTGCGCCTGAGCCTCGATGGGAAACTCCTGGCGAGGCATCGCTCCGAAGGCTTTGCCCATCCCATGAAACGCTGGTTTAGCTTTCTCGTGCCGAGCACCGTGTGGATTGATGACGTGAAGCTTTTCAAAGTGCGCTGAAACACCCTGATACCAGCCAACCTGCCGACCTTTATGACCTCCCAGCTTCGCCGCCTTTTGGTCCACGCCTTGATGTTGACCCTTGGGTGTTGGTTGTGCGCCAAGCCCGCCTTTGCCGCCGGGGCTGCCCTGCCGCTGGCCAAGAACGACACGATTCTTTTCTACGGCAACTCGATGGTCGAGCGGTTGTGCGAGCACGGTGAACTGGAGGCGCTGGTCCAGCTCGCGCATCCGGACAAGAAGCTTCGTTTCCGCAGCTTTGCCTGGACCGGTGACGAGGTCGGCTATCGCCTGCGGCCCGAGGGTTACGAGGCCCACATGAAGGAACTGCTGGCCAAGTGGCAGGCGAAAGTCGTGGTCGCGGGCTTCGGTATGAACGAGGCGTTCGGAGGCGCGGCGGGGCTCGATGACTTTCGGAAGCAGCTCGGCGGATACCTCGACCAGCTCGCCCGGTTGCATCCCGGCGCGAAATTGGTCCTGCTCGCACCCACGGCGTTGGAAAAAGGCGGGCAGGTGCTAAATGTCGAGCAGCGCAACACCGACGTGGCGGCCTACGCCAAGGTTATCGGCGACACGGCGAGGGCTCGCGGGGCGCTGTTCGTGGACTTGTTTGCCGCAAGCCAGGAAGCCTTTTTGAAAAGCCAAGTCCGCCTGACAGCGAATGGCCTTCATCTCAACGAAGCCGGCAATCATGAGCTGACCAAGCCCATCGCCCGGGCGCTGCTTGGGGACGCAGCGGTGGCGAATGCGGACGCGGCCCGGGTGGCGGAAGTGGTGAAGGCCGTGGCGCGAAAGAACTACTACGTCGCCGAGGTTGTTCGCCCGAAGAACGCCGACCTTTACTACGGGGTGCGCAAGCGCCAGGCCGAGAACGACGCCGAGATCCCGCGCTACCACGAGATGATCGCTGCGACCGAAGCGGTCGTGCATGAACTGGCCGCGACTCCCGCCAAGAAGTTCGCCGACATTTCGCTGCCGTGGCTGCCGCCGCTGCCGCCGATCAAGGGCCGCGACGACGGCAAGAATACCGGCATCATCAAGCCGCCCGCCGAGGCGCAGGCGGAGTTCAAAGTCGCGGCCGGCTTCACCGTGAATCTCTTCGCGTCGGAGGCGGAGTTCCCCGACCTGAGAAACCCGGTGCAGATCGCCTTCGACGCGCGCGGCCGGCTCTGGGTTGTGACCATGCCGTCCTTTCCCCACACCGTGCCGGGACTGCCGCCGCAGGATAAGATCATCGTCCTCGAAGACACCAACCACGACGGCAAGGCGGATAAATGCACGACCTTCGCCGAGGGCCTCGACGCGCTTGACGGCGTCGCCTTCACCGAGTGGGGCGTCATCATTTCCGAGCAGCCGAAGCTTTGGCTGATGACCGACACCAACGGCGACGGCAAGGCTGACACGAAGCGCGAGTTGTTTCGCGGCATCGACGTGACCGACTCTCACCACGGCGGGATGATTGCGACCGATCCGATCGGCCACGTGCTGTTCTGCGACGGCGTGTTCCACCGCTCCACCCTGGAGACGCCGTTCGGTGTGGTGCGCGGCATTGACGCCACGACCTACCGGCTGAACCCGCGAACCGGGCGCGTCGAAACCGAGTGGCAAAGCAACACGCCGAATCCGTGGAAGATCACCTACGACCGCACCGGCAACATTTTCCAGATGTATGGCGACGGCCTGCCGCTCGACACACTCGCACTCACATGGACGCCACTCGGGGTGTATCACCCGTTCAGCTACGGCAACCCCGGCAGCAACGGCAAAGGCTCCGGCATCGCGAGCATCTCCAGCCCGAATTTTCCCGACGACTACCAGCAAGGCATGGCGTCAGCCTCGTTGCTCGGCAACTACACCGTGTCGTTGTGGAAATACGATTACAGCCGCGGCGCCGTGCGCGGATCGCAGCGGATCGACGTGGTGTCCTCGCCCAACGCCGCGTTCCGGCCGGCCGACCTTGAGTTTGGCTTCGACGGGGCGCTCTACGTCTCCGATTTTTGCAGCCCGATCATCGGGCACGCGCAACACCCGATGCGCGACCCGCACTGGGATCACGACCACGGCCGCATCTGGCGCGTGGTGCACGATGCGAAGCCGGTGGTGAAAGACTTCCCGCGCATCGAGGGAGCGGGCGTTTCCGAACTGCTCGCGCTCCTCCAGCATCCGCAGAACATCGTTCGCCACCACGCGCGAATTGAGCTGCGAAAGAATGGCGCGGCCATGCTGCCGGCTTTGGACAAGTGGGTCGCCGCGCTCGACCGCGCGACGCCCGAGTTCAACCAGTCCGCGCTCGAAGCGCTCTTCGTCGCCGAGGGACTCGACCAAACGCGCCCCGCGCTGCTCGCCGAACTTCTGAAGTCCGAATCCTTCCAGCATCGCGCCGCCGCCGTTCGCATGATCCGTTTCCAAGCCAGCCGCCTGGCGAACACCGCCGGCCTCCTCCACCAGATGGCCACCGACCCGCACCCGCGCGTGCAGATGGAAGTCGTGGACGCTATCGCCCACCTTCGTCCCGCCATGCCCGCCGTCGAGCACGCGCTGCATGGGCTCACCACCACCAATGCCGCTGTGCAACACATGCTCGGCGACCTCAAGCACGGCACCCAACCAGCCAAAGGCCGCAGCGTCCCCGTCCTGGAAATTGCCCCCGAGACCCGCGTGGCCCACTGGCTGGATCTCGGGCAGGGTGCGCACCGCACTTTTGTCCGGGCCGATGCCCCTCAGCCTGCCGTCCTCTCAGTCCACCACGGCTACCTCGATATCCTCGTCAATGGGGTGCAGCTCCTCTCCTCCGATTCCATGTGGCTCAAAGACCAGCAGGTTCAACTCGATCTGCGAGCTGGGCTCAATGTCATCGACGTCAACTTTCGGAAAATCAAGAATCCCCCGGCCGTCTTCCTCTACGACCCGCTCGGTCAACGCCTCACGACGGCGCATCCCGCTTCAAGCACCAATCAGCTCAACGCTTCCGCCGCCGAGTATGCGAAGGCAAACGCCAGCCTTGGCGACGCCCTCATCGTTCAGGCCGTGCCGAACAAGATGCAGTTCGCCCCCAACGAACTCCGCGTCAAAACCGGCGCGAAGGTCCGCCTCATTTTTGAAAACCCCGACCTCATGCTGCACAACCTCCTGATTCTCGCGCCCGGTGCGGCCGAGGAAGTCGGCGCGCTCGCGGACCAACTCGCGACCCAGCCCGACGGTTTGACCCGAGCCTACATTCCCGCCTCGACGAAAGTCCTCCACGCTACCCAGCTCGTGCAACCGCGCCAGAAAGCCGAGCTGGTTTTCACCGCGCCCACCCAACCCGGTCGGTATCCCTACCTCTGCACCTTCCCGGGCCACTGGCGCGTGATGCGCGGCGTGCTCATCGTGGCGGACAACCCCGCCGAGTTCCTCGCCAAGAACCCCGAGCCGACGGTCAAGATTACCGAGTGGAAAATCGCCGACTTCACCGACGACCTGAAGCGCGTCGGCGCGCACCGCAACTTTGCGCGCGGCCAGCAGCAGTTCACCGCGCTCGCCTGCGCCCAGTGCCATCAACTCGGCAAGGAAGGCGTCGCCTTCGGCCCAAGCCTCAGCGACGTGGTGAAGAAATACAAAGGCGACGCCAAAGCCGTGTTGCAGGAAATCCTCGAACCCTCCAAGGCCATCGAAGAGAAGTATCGCAGCGTGACGCTCGACCTCGGCGACGAGAACTCCTCCACCGGCCTCATCCTCGCCGAAGACGCGACCACGGTGACCATCCAAACCGGCCCGACCGCCGCCCAAGTGCAGAAGGTCGCCAAGACCGCCATCAAGTCGCGCAAAGCCTCCGCGCTCTCACTGATGCCCGCCGCCTTGCTCAACTCGCTGGACAAGGAGCAAGTGCTCGACCTGCTCGCCTACTTGCTGGCAGAGGGAAAAGCCGACCACGCGGCCTTCAAGCACGCGCATTGAGGCGCCGAATCGGCGTTGGTTTTCCGTGTGGTCGAAGGCACCGCGCATTTACTTGTCGGCGCGATCAGCAAGAGCTGAAAGCCCGGCACTTTCGAGCCGCTTACGAAGGGGCGCGTGGACGTCATCAAGCTGCCCAAGGCCAAAATCATCGGGGCCAGCAGCACGACTGTCCTCCTCTGAGGTGATTTGAAGCAGCTCGCCCAGATCACCGGCTTCCAGATCGCCATGCTCAAAGCGGACCGCTAGCAAAAAGCTATTCCTCCTGTGAATTTGCACTTCTCCTCGTGCTGGATTGAAGTGGCATCGCGGGGAGCTGGTGATAGTTCCTCAATTTTGATGTGACCCACTCCCGCCCGGCCGGAATATCCCGCCGACATGGCATCCCAGTTTGATGAAACACGGTTCATTGAGGCGCTGACGCGGCATCAGCCGGCGTTGGAGGCGTTTTGCTACGCCAATGTGGCCCGGCGCGAGGATGCGCGCGAGGTGTTGCAGGCGACGTGTGTGAAGCTGTGGCAGAAGGCGGCGGAGTGGAATCCCGAGACCGCGTTCCTGCCGTGGGCGTTTGCGGTGGCGCGCTTCGTGGCGCTGTCGCATCTGCGGGACAAGATGCGTGACCGGCTGGTGCTGGATGAGGACGTGGTGCTGGCGATGGCTGATGACGCGGAGGCTGCGGCCGTGGCGTTCTCCGCGCGGCGCGAGGCGCTGGAGCACTGTCTGCGGCGGGTCAAGCGGGAGCAGCGCGAGTTGCTGCACGCGCACTACATCGAGGGCCGCAGCGTGCGGGAGCTCGCGCAGTCCGCCGGGCGCGGCGAGAGCGCAGTGAAGATGACGCTGCTGCGCGTGCGGCAGCTTTTGAGCGAGTGCATCGAGGCCCAACTGAGAACCGCATCATGAAGGACGAGATGATTTCCCTGGAGACGCGAATGCTCACGCTGCTGCACCGGGCCCGTGAGGAGCGTGATGCGGCGGCCCGCGCGGAGTTGAACGCGCTGCTGCGGAGCAACGCCGGGGCCCGCCGGCTGATGGCGCGTCTGCTGGCGGATGAGCAGGCCATCGTGAACTGCTTGAGGGAGGAGGGCATTGTGGCGCTGCTCGATCCCGCCGCTGCGGCGGGTGGGCCGGTTGCTCCAATCAAGTTGGCTGCGCGGCCTTTCGCATGGCGGCGCGCGCTGGCAGCCGCCGCGGCTGGCTTGGTGGTCGGCCTTTTTAGTGCCTCGCTGGTGTATGGCTTGGTCATGCAGCGCGGGTTGGTGAATGAAGGCATACCGGTGCCGCTGGCGGATGGTGGGTTTGAGTCAGGCGTGGAACCGGCGGCGGAGTTTGTGCCGGCGAGAACGGGGCTTTGGAGCGGTGATTTCGCGACGCTTTCCGAGGGAGGGCCGGAGATGGTGCCGAGCGAGGGCAAGCGGATGCTGAAGTTTCTCCGCACGGACAACCGGCTCAGTCCGGCGGGCGTCATGCCCTCGGCAGGGGAGCTGTGGCAGGTCGTGGACCTCACCGAGGCGCGCGCGGCGCTGGGACATGAACTCGCGGTCATTGAGGTTTCAGCCCGGTTCAATCAAGCGGCGGTCAGCGGCGGCGAAAAGACGGCGTTCGGCGTGGGGTTGATGGCGTTCAGCGGTTCCGCTGCAGATGCGCCGGCGGTGTGGCGTGAGCGCCGCGAACTGGCGCTGGCACAGGCGGACAAGGAAGAGCTGGCTGATGCCGAACCGGGCACCTGGCAGCGGCTTTCAGCTCAAATGACCGTGCCGCGCGAGGCAAACCTGCTGCTGGTGCAAATCCGCGCGGTCCGCAAGGGCAGGGGGCCACATTCGCCCGTGCTGGGCGCGCACTTTACCGACGACGTGCGGCTGCGCGCGCTGGACCGGCCTTCGGCCGAGACGGCGAAGTGGCGCTAACTTTTTCTCATCGCTATGAATCCAGACCTCACTCATTTCACCGACGGCTGCGCGGGTTTTCGCGGGCTCGCTCGGTCACGGCGCGATTTCCTCCAGGTCGGTGGACTCGGCGCGCTCGGGTTGAAGCTCGGCGACTATTTGAAGCTCGAAGCCGCCGAGGGCGCGCCGCTGAAGGCAAAGGCAAAGAACGTCATCCAGATTTTCCTGCCCGGCGGCTGCGCGCATCAGGAGTCTTGGGACCCGAAGCCGGAGGCGCCCATCGAGTATCGCGGCGCGCTCGGGGTGGTGAAAACCAAGCTGCCCGGGGTCGTGTTCAGCGAGAACCTGAAACGCTGCGCCGCCATCGCGGACAAGTTCACGGTGGTCCGCAGCATCACGGGCAAGATTCCCGACCACAGCCAGGCGAGTTATCATCTGCTCACGGGATACTTGCCCACGCCAGCCATCCAGCATCCGCAGATGGGCGCGATTGTGTCGCATGAGCTGGGCGGCATGAATCATCTGCCCGCGTGGATTGGCGTGCAGGCGGCGCTGACGCAGGCGGGCACGGGTTATCTGCCGGCGAAGTTCGGCTGCTTCAATGTGGCGTCGGACCCCGGCAACAGCGCCTTTCAGGTGCGGGATGTTTCGCTGCCGGGCGAGGTGAAGGA
>Ga0255188_1000527_pt1 | contig 12623 bp, 9 predicted proteins | sample Miss_Cont_RepB_8_FD_188427 | JGI IMG/M metagenome (GOLD analysis project Ga0255188, IMG submission 188427) | Freshwater microbial communities from Mississippi River, Louisiana, United States - Miss_Cont_RepB_8h | ecosystem: Environmental > Aquatic > Freshwater > River | place: USA: Louisiana... | reverse complement strand
CCAACATTGCTAATTGAAACTCGAGGAATAGACGTTCTCGCAACGCGGGGAAGGCTATTACCCGATTGACTAACACGGAACTCACTCAGGAGGTTGGATGAAATCGTCCAATTCCATTGCCCCACGAGGGATTCGGTATCGACAATATCAGGAGTTGTATTCTCAAAGGCGGTGTTAGACCCGTTGTTGTAAATTCCTTTAAACTCTGATTGGTTATATCGAAGAGTAAAAGTGTTGTCTGCGTTGGGAATCCAATCTAAACGAGCAAAAAAGACATTGGAATCTTCGGGAATGGAATAACTCCCTCCCTTGGATGCTAAAACTTGATCCGATACTTGAGTCAAATCCAACGTGAGCGGCAGGGAGCTGGTTCCCCAGGCAAAATTATTGTTGGTTGTTTTACGCTGTCCATCGTAAGCCACAAAAAAGAATAATTTATCTTTAATGAGCGGTCCGCCAAAAGAGAAGCCCTGTTGGATGGACTTGAAATCTGCTAGGGTGTTCGATCCGGCCACGCCAAAACTAGGACGGAGAGCGACCAAATTCTGAGGGCGTTTGTAATAGAAAAGGCTTCCCGAATATTCGTTGGTTCCTGATTTGGTGACGGCATTAATATACCCGCCTCCCATGCGACCGTATTCCGCCGAGGCACCGTCGGTGACCACTTGAAATTCTCGGACGGCTTCGATGGATACTGTAAAAGGAGTTTTGCCTTCAGCGGAGCCTACGGCGCCACCAAAGAAAGATTCATTATTATCCGCCCCGTCGAGGTTAACTGACGTATTCACACCTCGTTGGCCTGCGATGGCCAAATTACCTCGATTACCCTCAACAATCACTTGGGGAGTCAGGGTTGCGAAATCCAAGAAAGAACGTCCCGCTACGGGTAGGCTGTTCATATTTTCTGGAGAAATCATCGTGGCTGCTGAGCTTCGACTAGGATCGACTGAAGAAAGAGCAGAGAAAACTTCAACGGTTCGCTCGGTTACCGATGCGAGTCGAATGTTGAGAGGATTGGAACCACTGAGGCTTAAGTAGAGCTTCACACCCGAGGCCGATTGATAACCATCTTTACTCGCGGAGGCGACATAAGGCCCCACAGCCATGTTCGCAAATTGGAACTGACCATTACTCTCGGTTCTAGAGGTACGCACCTGACCGGTTTCTTCATTGCGCAAAGTAAGGACAACGCCAGAAAGAGGTTTGCCCTGGGCGTCGGTCACGCTGACCAAAACTTGGGAAAAGGCACTCTGAGAATAAGCGGGTACTGCCGAGGCCACAATGAGTGCCATGAAGGCAGAAGATGTTAGTTGCGATTTACGCATAAAAAGTTCCTCCGGTATTTAAATATAATACTTCACTTTAGGGCCAAATCTTTAGTTGTGTGGGGATTAAGCGCCCCTAGGCTTTAGACAAAAACCACCGAAAATGTAAGGTATTCTAGAAGGGCTTGTAAACCCTCCCTTTTGAATATCCTTAGCGGATTCCCCTTGAATATGTCTAAGTTTCGCTTTTTCATAGTTTTAGCCCTTTTTTGTTTAAGTACCTCTTTTCTTGTCTCTCAGGGCATTCTGCCCCTCAGTGAAATTCAACCCGGGATGCGAGGGCAAGGTAAAACAGTCTTTTTAGGATCCAAGATCGAAAGATTTGATTTTGAAATTTTAGGTATCCAAAAAAATACTTCGCCCGGTCGCTCAACGATTTTGGTCAAACTCTTGGGCTCCGACATGAAGGAGAGAGGTGTTTTTGCGGGGATGAGCGGAAGCCCCTGTTATGTTAATGGAAAACTTATTGGCGCCCTGAGTTCGGGTTTTGCTTTTGCTAAAGAGCCCATTGCCGGGATCACGCCTATTCAGTACATGTTGGATCAGCTTCTGGAAATCCCAGACCAAGCTCCTCAGAATACCCCGTTGATACTTCCTAAAATAGATCCCCCCAAAGTCTTGAAGTCAGCCCTGAATGGATCCATGATTCCTTTGAGTGAAGTTTGGTCCGAGGGCAGTCGAGACTCCTTCAACCTTCTACTCACGGGCACCCCGCTATCCGCGGAGGCAAAATCTTATTGGCAAGGCTCAGGTATTCGCTTTCTGGACGCAAGTGCGCCCCAAATGGCTAAAGGAGATGATGACAGTAGTCCCATCGAACCCGGAGGCACGGTCGTCGCCAGCTTAGTGGAGGGGGACCTCGATATTTCTTCAGCAGGAACGATCACCTATATCCAAGGCAAACGGTTATTGATGTTTGGACATCCACTCTTTAACTTGGGGTCCCTTCAAGTTCCCATGCGATCAGGATCGGTCTTGGGCGTAGTTTCCAATCTCAATTCCTCTTTCAAGTTGACTGCGCCAGGAAAAAATATAGGATCAGTGAGGCTCGATCGAAATGCGGGAGTTGGTGGCCTATTGGGGGCTGAGTCGAAGATGATTCCTTTGCGGCTCGGAATTAATTTAGGGGGAAAGAAAAATCTCAACTTGAGCTTCAATATGATTGATCATCCCGTCCTAACTCCATATTTTGCTGCCACCATTCTGTCTCAATCCCTCGAATCAAATATTCGCGGGTTAGGGATGCAAAGTTTGAGTCTCCAGGGAAATATTAAACTCACGGGCTACCCCCCCATTCAGATCGAAAGTTTTGTGGCTGACTTAAATTCCAAGCGACTCTCGGATTATTTAGGCGGAATTCTTCAGTCGATCTGTTTTAATCCCTTTGAAAAGCCTCAATTTGAGGGCATTTCTCTGACCGTAAAAGCTGAGGAGCGGCTCGATCTCAGCGCGGTCGTGGGTGCACGTATTCTCACGTCTAGGGCTAAAAGAGGGTCGCCCCTTCCGATCACCCTCGTTGTTCAGAATATTCAGGGTCTCCGAGAATCTTACAACTTTTCTATACCCATACCCTCCTCGGCTCAAAAGGGTAAAACGTATCTTCTAGTCGGCGATGGGTTATCGATCATGTCAGCAGATCCCGATCAATCTTCAGTTCAAATTGGGAGTTTAGGAGACGTTGTTCAAGTACTCAATAGCTCTCTAAAAAATAATCAAGCATACGGCCTTCTCGTGCAATCCTCCAAAGGAGCCGGCCTGAGGGGTGATCGAATCGAGGGCATTCCGCCTTCCATCGCAAGCCTCGTGGGTCCTGAGGACGGCTCTAAAGATACCTCGCTAAAGCGCAGAATTATCGGACGGGCGCTGATTCCGCTAGAGCGGGAAGTGCAGGGCTTAGTCACGCTCGAAATCGAGGTTGAATAATGTTTAGACTACTCACCCTCCGATTTAAAATTATTATTTGTGCACTAGGGACAGTCCTTTTAAGTGGCCAACAGATAACTAAAAATTTTAATTCCTTCAATGATTGGCAAAATGCTGAGTTCAAAGGTCTTCAGGTCAATGCCCAAGGGGTACTCAGTCTTGCACCGACTTCTCGTCGAATCATCCAAGTTCCTGAGGGGATCATTTGGGCTTATTTACCTGATGGGCTCGGCGGCGGTTATGTATCGGCTGGAAACGAAGGGAGAATCTTTCGCTATACCGGAGGCCAGTTAAAACCTTTCGTTCAAATGAAGGGTGGCATTGTTTTTGCCATGGCGCGCCTAGGAGAGGATCTTATCGTCGCTCCGAGTGGTCAGGGGAGATTAGTTCGCATTAACTCGCGCGGAGAAAGTTCAACCTTTACTCAAATTGACGCACGTATTATTTGGCACCTCGAGGTTGAGGGCCGAGAAATCCTTGCCCTTGGTGGGGGAGAACGAGGGGCTGTTCTTATATCAGCTCGCGAGGGGTCAAGTCGGAAACTCGCCGAGATGACAGAAGAAATTACTTTTACTGCCTTCGCGCGAGATGCTCGTGGTGCCTATCTCTTAGGCACCCATGGCAATGGGCTAGTCGTTAAATATAATCGATCCACCGATCGTTTAGAGACCCTGTTTGATAGCGGAATGGATGAAGTTCGAAATTTAGCCGTCTTTGATAATCGGGTTTTCGCAGCTGCCAACAGAGAGCGACCCCCGCAGCCCAACCCGCCTAAAGAGTCACCCGTTATCACTCCTAAAGATATTTATTTTCCAAGCGATCCAAGCGAAAAAACAAAAAGTATTTTATTTGAATATAACTTAGATACTAACGCTTCACGAACGCTTTGGCAAAGTCAGCAGAGCTTTGCTTTCGCTCTCACGACTTGGAAAAATCGCTTACTTTTAGGTACGGGAGATCGATCGAGAATATTTTCTTTTGATCTTCAAGATAGGATGAGTCCCGAGCCCCCGTTTGCACTGATTCAAGAGTTGAACTGTGCTCAAGCCACGGCGTTTATTCCTCAGGGTTCAGAAATTTACGCCATTGGTTCTAACCCCGGTGAAATTTATGCGGTCTCAGACAATAGTTCTACCGAAGGCTACCTCGAGTCTGAAATATTGAGTCCTTCGGTTCTAACCCGTTGGGGAAGGGCCTATGTAAGTTCAAAAACTCCCGAGGGAACGTCTGTTGCCCTGCAATTTCGTTCAGGCCAAACACGCTGGCCCGATGCGACATGGACGGCATGGTCCCCTCTGTTGAAGTCAGGCGAACGTCCAGGGGTTCCGCCAAGTAAGTTTGCACAGTTCCGTATCAAGATGACAAGTTCCATCGGAGGGATAAGCCCTGAAGTTCGTGAGGTCAAACTTTTTTGGGCACTCGAAAAGTCAGGACCTCAGGTTAAATCAATCGAAGTACTGCCTCCCGGTGTTTTTATTACGAGTAACCAAAAAGATCTAACCACAATTCCCATTCGCCCCTCTGAGATATTGACTTTCCTCGACAATGAGGACGATGAGTATGATTTCTCGAAAAAGTTTCGCCTAGGGATACAAGGTTTTATTTTTGACTTTCAGCCTGAAGCAATGGGGCGACAACTATTTCGAATTACTCTTCGGGATGAAAAAGGGGTTGGAGTTTCCTTGGAGGAGGCTCTGAATAGCCCTCTCTATGCCTTCGATACAACCTCTTACGATGAGGGCGCGTACCGCCTTGAAGTTGTTCCCGTGAATAGTTGGGCAACCCAAGGAGTGAATCAATCTAATGCCGTCCTGAGCCCCGTCTTTATCATTGACCACAAACCCCCTCAAGTAGAGAAATTATCCCTAGAAATTACTGACCGGAGACTCCAGGCACGGTTTCTTCTTAGTGACCTTCGATCGGTGGTGAGCCAGTGCTTAATCAGTTTTGATGGACAGCAGTGGCAACCCGTCTTGCCGGATGATGGGGTCTATGACCAAACGACTGAAGAATTTATTTTGCAATTAGATCTTTCTCCACAAACTCCCACGCTTTTTTTTATAAGAGCCATGGATGATCATGCAAATGAACTTACCATGAGCTATGCACTCCCGATCAGAAAGCAATAGTCATGAAAACTTTCCAAGAATTTTGGCCCGAATATCTTAATCAACATCGTCACCCTACTAATCGACTCCTCCACGCCTTCGGCACTCTCTTTTATTTATTTATCCTTTCACTTGCCTGGGTGAATGGGCAATATCGATGGCTATTCCTAGCCCCCCTTTTTCCTTACGCACTAGCTTGGTATGGTCACTTTGTTATCGAAAAAAATACCCCGGCTACCTTTTCGCACCCATGGCTTTCCCTTCTTGCAGACCACAAAATGAGTTATTTACTTCTGACGGGTCAACTCGAGGCTGAGTTGAAGCGGCTTCAAACCCATGACTTTACTCCCTAGGACCGATGAAATTTAGGCTTTCTTTTTTCTAAAAAAGCGGTAGTTCCTTCACGTGCTTCCATAGACTCAGCTATAAGGCCAAAAAGACTAGCCTCCTGTTCAAGTCCTTTGGCCAGGGGTAGGTGAAGTCCATCGCGGACTGATTTAAGGGCTAGAGCGACCGCCTTGGGCCCCCTACTCAAGATAGTTTCTGCAAGTTTGTTTGTCTGCGTATTTAGTTCCGTTGCGGGATAGACGCGACTCACGAGACCCATTCGCAGGGCATCCGCTGCGGTAATCATCTCGCCGGCCAGGATCATATCTAGAGCGACGCCCATCCCGACAAGGCGTGCAAGACGTTGTGTTCCACCATATCCGGGAATGAGGCCCAGACTGACCTCGGGCAAGGCGAAGCGCGCCGATTCTGAGGCAATACGAATGTGGCAGGCCAAGGCAAGCTCACAGCCCCCTCCAAGAGCAAAGCCCTGAATGGACGCCAGGATGGGCTTGGAAGACTGTTCAATGAGATTAAATACCGACTGACCTCGAAGCGATTGAACCCTTGCTTGCTCGGCTGTAAGGCAACTTAATTCAGCAATATCGGCTCCAGCAACAAAGGATTTTTCACCTGCTCCTTGGAGGACGATAATGCCCACCGATGAATCCTGATTGAAATCCAAAATAGAGGACTCAAGTTTTTCCAGTACTTCATTATTAAGAGCATTGAGTTTATCGGGTCGATTGATGATGATTCGGCCTAAGTGATTTTCTATGCGACTTTCGATCACCGACATTAGCACTCCTAGTAATGTCCTAATGATATCTCTCTGTCAGAGAGGGTTTCAATTAAGAAACGCTATAATCAAGTCCTATGAGATGGGTCCGACGAAGTAATCAACGCGGGTATTTCGACCATGGATGGCTTAAAACATGGCACACCTTTTCGTTTGGCCAATACTACGACCCTAACTTTATGGGCTTCGAGTCCATTCGAGTCATCAATGAAGACTTCGTTTCTCCGGAGAACGGATTCGGAGAGCATGGGCACCAAGACATGGAAATACTTACCTGGGTCCTTGAGGGACGCTTGTCTCATGCCGATTCATTAGGAAATCAGGATACGATCGTTCCTCTTCAAGCCCAAATCATGAGTGCAGGAACGGGCATACGCCACAGTGAATTTAATGCCTCACCCAAGGAAGGCGTTCATCTCCTTCAAATTTGGATTACGCCTGACCGTCAGGGTTTAAGACCACGCTACGATCAGATTCAACTCCTACCCATCCAAGTTACTAATCGCTGGGCGGGGTTGGCTTCTTGCGATCCGGTCGAAGGAGTTCTGAGAATTTTTCAAGACATTGATATTGTAGTAACCCGGATGGATCGAGACCGGACGGCCGAGATATCTGTAAGACCCGGCCGCTCCGCCTGGGTTCAGGTCGCACGAGGAGAAATTCTTATAGCAGGAGAGCGCTTAACCGCGGGCGATGCAATGGCCATAAAAGTTACCGGCGTTCAGAGCATCCAGTCCCTTGAGGCGGGATCCGAGGTTTTGTGGTTTGACGTGGGCAATAAGCCCTAGCCCATTACGCACTGAATACCGGTGCCCTTTAAGCTGCAATAACCCTGAGGATTTTTTTGTAAATATTGCTGATGGTAATTCTCTGCCAGAAAATAATTTACGAAAGGCAGAATTTCGGTAGTGGGGTCCCCAAGTCCTTTTCTCGCAAGTGCAACTTGAGCTACCGCGCGACTTGCCTCAACGCATTTCATCTGCTGAGGGGTCGTGGTGAATACTACGGACCGATATTGGGATCCGATATCAGGTCCTTGGCGATTGTATTGAGTGGGATCGTGGTTCTCCCAAAAAAGTCTCATCATCTCTTTTAGGGAGGCTTCACTTTGATCGAAAACGACCTGAACTACCTCGGCGTGGCCAGTTTCTCCCGTGCAAACTTGTTGATACGTTGGAGATTCAAGCGTCCCCCCGGCATAACCCACGGAAGTACTTTTAACGAGTGGATGCCTCCAAAAAAGGCGCTCTGCACCCCAAAAACAACCCATACCCAACAAAAGCACCTGATGATCAGGCCATTCTAGGCGGAGCGGCTCATGGTAGATGGCATGAAGGGGCAGGGAATTTAGATTCATCGAAAAGGTCAACCCTGCCATCGACGAGGATCATGATCGGAGTACCCAAGTTGATCGAGAACACGGAGGGCGAATGTATCGAAGAGATCCTCAAAGTCTTTTGGCTTGGAATAGAAGCCAGGCATCAGTGGCATTAGGATGGCTCCAGCATCATGAAGCCTTAACATATTTTCTAAGTGAACCCTATTGAGGGGTGTCTCTCGAAGACAAATGACCAAAGGCTTTCTTTCTTTTAGGCATACATCCGCTGCCCGAGAGATGAGATTGTTACTAACGCCCCATGCAATTCTACCCAGAGCACCGGCTGAACATGGTGCAATGATCATTCCATCTTGTCGATAGGAACCGCTGGCGATATCCGCGCCCACATTTTGGTCTGAGCGCAGTGATACCTTGGGACTTAGGGCCACTAAGTCTTCAGGTCCAAGATCAACTTCATCATGAAGGCATCTCTTGCCTGTGGCAGAGATCATCAGGGCAATCTGGGAAATGGAGTCTTTCTGAATCAATTTTTTTAAAATAGCTACACCAAATGCAGCCCCTGAGGCTCCACACATAGCAAGCGAATATTTTTGTGACATCTTTATAATTATGCGCTTAAAAACCGGTACTGAGGCTCGAGGGATTTAGACACTTAGAGAGCTAAAAATTTAGGGCCGATTTGGGTAATGGAGCCCGCCCCAAATGTGATGAGTAAATCACCTGGCTGGACAACCTTGAGAAACTCCCGGGGAAGATCTTGGACCTCGCTAACAAAATGAACTTTTTGGCCGTTTTTTCCAATAGCTTCAGCCAAGAATTTCCCTTCAATACCCGGAATAGGTTTTTCACCGGCGGGATAGATTTCGGTCAAAAAAACAAGGTCAGCATCTCTGAATGCAGAAATGAATTCATTCATCAAAGCTTGAGTTCGCGTGAATCGATGAGGTTGGAACGCAGCAACAATGCGACGTTCAGGAAAACCCTTGCGAGCTGCTTTTAATGTAGTTTGGATTTCTGTAGGATGGTGACCATAGTCATCTACGACCAAAATACCCTCTCGCTCTCCTCGAAGGGTGAAGCGACGATCAGCTCCGCGAAACGACGATAGGATCTGCCGAATTTTGTCGCTCGTAAGGTCAAGCTCCAAAGCGATTCCGATAGCGGCTAAGGCATTAGCAACCATGTGGGTACCTGGAACACGTATGGAAAAATCACCTAAACATGCTTCGCGCGTATGAACTTTGAAATAAGTATCGAATCCCTCTTGCCGAATATCTGTTGCGTAGAGGTCCGCTGGAACCTCGGTGCTGTACGTTTTTATTGGTCGATTAATTCGAGGGAAAATGGATGCTAAGTGAGGATCATCCTGGCAAGCGTAGAGGCGACCGTAGAAGGGCAGGCTATTTGCAAAAGTGATAAAAGCCTCTTTAATCGAAGCTAAATCGGGATAGTGGTCCATGTGTTCTCGATCAATATTCGTAATCACTGCTAGGTAAGGGCGCAACATAAGGAAACTGCCGTCACTTTCATCTGCTTCGGCAACAAGATAAGCGCCTTGACCTAATTTGGCGTTTGATCCAAGGGCAGCCAGTTTCCCTCCAATGACGATGGTGGGATCGAGCCCTGCTTCGGACAGCACTTGGGCTACCATACTTGTTGTCGACGTCTTGCCGTGTGAGCCCGCAATGGCGATTCCTTTTTTTAGCCGCATGAGTTCAGCCAACATTTCTCCTCTGGAGATAATGGGTATACCTAATTGAACGCCCGCTTGTACTTCCGGATTGTCACGGTGGACTGCGGTGCTGGTCACGATCAACTCAGCCCCTTGAATATTTTCTAGGCGATGACCTAATGAAAAAGTGACGCCTAGTTGAGTCAGATGGTCCGTTACGGGTGAACTCTTCAGGTCGGATCCCGAAATCTTAAAGCCTAGATTACAGAGTACTTCTGCAATCCCAGACATTCCAATCCCGCCTATGCCAACAAAATGGATGGACTTGACTTTCCCGAACATGCATCCTCGCTGAAGTTAATCATAGCGATAGGATGGCCCTAGGGGATACCTAGGAATATAGGCCACTCGTGCTTCCGTGAGGTTGGATAGAAAGGAGGCCACTGCTAAACTGAAACTTAAGGACTGGGGACGCGATGCAGATCCAAAAACTGATTTTGAATTTGCAAGAATTCTGGTCGAAAAATGGCTGTTTGATGGGCCTACCTTACGACATCGAAAAAGGGGCGGGAACCATGAATCCCTTAACTTTTTTTGGAGCCTTGGGCCCTGACTCGTGGCGAGTAGCTTACGCAGAGCCAAGTCGTCGTCCCGCCGATGGGCGTTATGGGGATAATCCATTCCGAGTTTATAAACATCTTCAGTTTCAAGTCCTTCTTAAGCCCTCTCCTGCCAATGTTCAGGATCTTTACCTAGAGTCTCTGTCCACTCTCGGTATCGATCTTAAAGATCATGACCTTCGTTTTGAAGAGGATAATTGGGAATCTCCTACCCTAGGGGCGTGGGGTGTAGGATGGCAGGTTGTATTAGACGGGATGGAAATAAGTCAGTTTACGTATTTTCAACAAATGGGGGGCATCGATTGCAAACCCGTGAGTGCGGAGATTACCTACGGAGTTGAGCGCCTATGCATGTTTCTGGGAGGAAACAGTAATATTTTTGAAACAACCTATGGGTCCATGGGCGACTCAAAGGAGTCCATCCCGGTTGCCTATGGAAAGTTGCGTCATCGAGAAGAAATAGAACTTAGTCATTACAGTTTTAATCTGGCCGATATTTCATTCCATCGTAATGCTTTTGATTTTCATGAAAAAGAAGGTCAATTTTTATTGAAGGAACATGGGCATTTTATTTCTGCTTACGAACAAATGCTCAAAATGAGTCATGCATTCAACGTACTTGATGCACGAGGAGCGATAAGTGTCAGTGAGCGCCCCGGCTTGATTAAACGGGTTCGAGACTTAGCGTCTGGATGCGCAAAATTTTACCTTCTTCATCATTTTCCTCCGGCAGTCCCATAATCTATGGCTAAAGATTTCTTACTCGAGATTCACTGTGAAGAAATTCCTGCTAAATTTTTAGCTCCGCTTCATTCGGATCTTCAAGAAAAACTTCTCAACTTACTCGAAGTTAACGGATTGGTTATCCAGGGGGGCCATCTTCGGAGCCCTGATTGGTATTCTCCTCGGAAGATTGCGATTTTCTTGCCGGGGATTTTGGAAATCCAACCCGATATCCAATCGGTAGAGGTCGGCCCTTCAAAGGCTGTTTGTCTCGATGCGCATGGACAAGTGACAGACGCCGGCACCCGTTTTGCCGAAAAATGGAAATCGAGTTTCCAGGAAGTTGTTTTTGAAGAAGTGAAAGGAAAGAAAGGGGAATATGCCGTCCTTCGAAGGACAGTGAAGGGACTCCCTGCCATTCAGGTCTTATCAGCCGCTCTACCCTCACTCATTGCATCCTTGTCTGTTCCGAAGGCAATGAGGTGGGGTCACTCTTCTTTTGTTTTTGTTCGCCCAATCAGAAATATCTTATGCCTTTTGGGCTCAAGCGTAATTCCATTCGAAATTGACGGAGTACAAAGTTCTTCATCAACCTTGGGCCACCGGCTGGCCAAGGGAGAAATCAAAATTTCTCAACCAAGTGACTATGAATCTCGCCTCGCTGATCATCAGGTTATCGTTTCCTGCCAAGTTCGGCAGCACCGCCTTCGAAAGGATCTTTCCGATGCAGCTTCTTCGATCCATGGATCTCTCGTGCCCGATGAAGTCCTGTTGCGTGGAGTTTCTGAAATCGTCGAATATCCTTCCGTTGTTCTAGGAAAGTTCCCCCCTGAATTTCTCAACCTACCTTCATCAATCCTTGCCTGCTCCTTGCGCGAGCACCAAAAATCCTTTTGTGTTCAGGGTGCGGACGGAAAATTGCTACCCTATTTTCTCTCCGTGGCCAATCGTGATTTATCACAAAATATAAAGGCTCGAGACACCATCACCAAGGGGAATGAATGGGTTCTAAACGCCCGACTCTTTGATGCTCAATTCTTTTTTAGCGAAGACACCAAAACCACCCTTGAAGATAAGCGATCGAACCTTGCGCAACTGACCTTTATTCGCGGTGCGGGAAACTATCTGCAAAAAACCGAACGCCTCGTTCTGCTGTCAGAATACTTCGCACCTACTTTCCATCTGGATAGTTCTCTATCCCGATCAGCAGCATCTCTATCGAAATTAGACCTCACGACCCAGATGGTGGGCGAGTTTCCAGAATTGCAGGGCAAAGTTGGGGCTGAGTATCTTCGCCGAGAGGGGGTATCTGACCTTATAAGCAACGCTATCGACGAGCACTATGCCCCAATTTCCGCGGACGCACCGCTCCCTTTAACCCCCCTCGGCGCCCTTCTTGCTGTCGTGGACAAACTCGACACCCTAGTGGCTGCATACTCGGTAGGACAAATTCCTACAGGCTCCAAAGATCCTCTTGGTCTTCGACGAGCAGGCCTAGGTCTCGTTCGTATTTTAAGACACCACAATATTGCTCTTTCGCCCCGCGAGGCGATTCGGCAATCTCTCACTATTTTTTCTAAACAGTTCCCCGTCCAAGAACCTAATCGAATTGAAGAAGATCTCAGGGTCTTTTGGGAAGAGCGCATTGCATTTTCCATGTCCCAAGAAAACTTCGATATTCAACTAATTCGAGCAGTCATGGCAGCCCCTTGGCATGATCATTTACAACTCCTCTTGCGATGCAGAGCTCTTCAGAAGGCAATGAATCAAACTGATTTCACTTTACT